>SAMEA3663039__coassemble_111_pt1 | contig 68540 bp, 62 predicted proteins | sample SAMEA3663039__metabat2_low_PE_029 | metagenome-assembled genome bin SAMEA3663039 (sample SAMEA3663039) | pig gut metagenome | biome: pig gut; feature: pig-associated habitat; material: faeces | place: France | collected 2012
GAATAATCGTAAACGGAGATTTCTCTGCTCGGAGCATAGGTGTATGCGGCGGTAATTGTGAACTGACCGCCTGCGGCGCACACGCCCGCAAGGATTAAAAAGAGCCACTGCGAAGCCGTCATATAATGATAGTTGAAAATAAGATACGGAGCGGTTGCAAGCGTTGAAAAGGCAGAGAAAAAGAGCACAATAAGTTTTCCGTTTTCCCCTTTAATGCCAAGCCATCTAACGCAGGTATAGGCTCCGCCTGCGCACATTCCGCCCAAAAAGCCTGCCATTGAGGCGATTATATTTTCGTTTGCAAAGGTTGGCTTTATAATAAACAATGCGCCTATAAAGGCAACGGCAATTGCAACCGCCTGCTTCGGCTTAACCTTTTCCTTGATAAATATTGCCGAAAATATCAAGGCAAAAAACGGACTCATTTTATTGAGCATTGAAGCGTTTGACAGCTCAATTTTATCAAGCGCGTAAAAGTTTCCGAAAACTCCTGCAAGGCCGACAACAGAGCGCAAAACAAGATATTTCATACTCCCCTTTTTCGGCTTAAAGCTTTCCCCTGCCTTAACGATTGCAAGAAACGCGAAAATCATTGCAACAAAGTTTCTGAAAAGCACCTTTTGCATAGTGGGCAAATCGCCCGAAAGCCTTACGAATGTGTTCATTCCCGTGAAGCAAACGGCAGAGAGAAGTATAAAAATTACGCCCTTTGTTTTATTATTTAAAGCAGTTTTCATAATTGTTTATATCCTCTACGGTAATATTTAAGGTGAGCGTGTGAACGCTCACCTTGGTTTTTATTTCGCAAGATATTTTTCTGCGGCGGCAAGACGAACGCAGATACAAAGAAGCTCTGCCGCCAAATCAAGCTCCTCAACGGGAGGATAGCTTGGAGCAATACGGATATTTGAATCTCTTTCATCCTTTCCGTAAGGGAAGGTTGCACCGACGGTTGTGAGCGTTACGCCTGCTTCCTTACAAAGCTCGCCCACTCTTTTAGCACAGCCATCAAGCACATCAAGGCTGATGAAGTATCCGCCCTTGGGGCTTACCCAAGAAGCAATTCCCCTGCCCGAAAGCTCATTATCAAGATGACGGAGCACCATATCGAATTTGGGTTTAAGAATTGCGGCGTGCTTTTTCATATGATTGCGAACACCGTTTGCATCGCCGAAGAATTTAACATGGCGCTGCTGATTCATTTTATCATAGCTGATGGTTTGCGCATTAAGGCGCTTTTTGATTGAAGCAATATTATTATCACTTGCAATAAGAGCGGAAACGCCTGCTCCGGGGAAGGTTATTTTTGAGGTTGAACAAAACTCAACAACCATATCCTCATTTGAATATTCGGGAAGAACATCAAATATATTAAGCAGCTCGTCGCCGTTATCGTCTAAATCGTGAATACAATAAGCATTATCCCATATAATTCTGAAATCCTTTGCGGCAGGTTTAAGGGCGGCTATTCTTCTTACAACAGCGTCGCTGAATGTTATGCCCTGCGGATTTGAATATTTAGGAACGCAGATAATACCCTTAACGCTTTCATCCTTAACATATTCCTCGATTGAGTCCATATCGGGACCGTCTTCGTTCATATTAATATTAATCATTTCAATTCCGAAATGCTCAAGAATTGTGAAATGACGGTCATATCCCGGAACGGGACAAAGGAATTTAACGCTTTTAAGAGTGCACCAAGGAGCATCTCCTGCGCCGTGAGTATAGCACTGCGAAATATAATCAAACATAAGAGTTAAGCTTGCGTTAGGGCCTATTATAACATTTTTAGGCTCAACTCCCATAAGGTCTGCGAAAAGCTTTTTACATTCGGGTATTCCGTCAAGGATACCGTAATTTCTGTAATCAACTCCGTTTTCAACAAAATCCTTAACATCGTTTATTCCGGATGACAAATCAAGCTGATCGGCGCCGGGCTTTCCGCGGCTCATATCAAGTTTAAGGCCCTTTGCCTTAAATTCGTTATAGCGTTTTTCAAGAGCGGACCTTTCCGCAATAAGCTCCTCTCTTGTTAATTCTGAATAAAGCTTAGACATAAATAATCCTCCGATAAAATTATGGGAGTATTTTACCACTTTTAATATTATTTTGCAACAAGATAAGGAATTTAATTATTACATTATTATATTTTTTTGTTTAGGGTAACGGTAATAATCAGCAGGCGGCGGATTCGATAAACCACTTTGATTCTTCAAGAAAAAGATAGGTTGTTAAGCCCATTATACGACAGGTGTATCTTATCCCTGCTCCTCCGCTTTTAAGAGATGCGGCAGGGCGAATATCGCAAACTCTGTCTATCTCATATTTTTCATCGTCAAGCTTAATCATAAAGGGTATTATTTTTCCCTCTGTGTCAAATTTAGCAAAAACCTCAACATATTTTTTAATCATAATCTGTTCTCCTTATATTCCTTAAAAAATCCAACAGGGTGTATTGTGTGGTCATCGTGAGGATTAAAGCCGCTCAAAGCAGTGTCTGCAAGCATTGAAGCGCGCTGAACCGCAAAGGTGCCGAAGCGCTTTCTTATTTCATCAACGGCACATTCGATTTTTTCAAGCTTTTCGTGCTTTTCAACGGTTTTGTTTAAATCGAATTGAAGCACCTCGTCGCCGAAATCGGAAACGGAAACGCCTATGCTTCTTAAAGGCCTTTCCCAGTGATAATTTTCTTTAAAAAGCTTCATAGCCGCAGATATTATTTCAGAGGAAACATCCGTGCAGCAGGCAAGCTTGGTTTGCCTTGTGAAGCACCTTAAATCGCAATCTCTTACGGTTATGGTTACCGTTTTTCCCTTTACTCCCTGCTCTCTCAACCGCCTTGCAACGCTTTCGGCAAGAACGGTAAAAACGGTTTTAACATCATTATCGTTTACCATATCGCGAGGAGTTGTTGTTGAATTGCCTATGCTTTTAATTGCCTGCTCATCACTTATGCGGCTTACGGGAGAGGCGTCAAGACCGTTTGCAAAGGTGTGAAGCACATCTCCGTTTTTACCGAAAACAGAGCGCAGAAACGAAGCGTCTGCGCAGGCAAGGTCGCCGACGGTATAAATTCCGTAGGAATTAAGCTTTCTTGTTGTTGCAGGGCCGACAAAGAGCAAATCGGAGCAGGGGCTTTTCCAAACAATATCCTTATAATTATCCTTATTTATAACGGTTATAGCGTCCGGCTTTTTATAATCGGAGCCGAATTTGGCAAATATCTTATTCCACGAAACACCGATGCTTACTGTTATTCCGAGCTCAAACTTAACGCGCTCTCTTATCTCCTGCGCAATCTCTTCTCCGCTTTTGCGGCTTCCCGTTACATCAAGCCAGTTTTCATCAAGACCGAAAGCCTCAATATTTTCCGTATAGTCCTTATAAATATTGCGCGCCATTTCGGAAAAGCGAACATAGAGCGGAAAGTTAGGCGGAACAACTATTAAATCACGGCATTTCTGCTTTGCCTGCCATATAGGCTCGGCGGTTTTTATTCCGTAGGCTGACGCTATTTCGTTTTTTGTTAGAATTATTCCGTGCCTATCCTCCTGACTGCCTCCCACGGCAACAGGCTTATCCCTTATTTCCGGATTATGCAGACATTCAACCGAGGCATAAAACTTATTGCAATCAATATGAAGTATTGTTCTTTCCATTTATAACACCGCGCAATCTATCGAACATTTGTTTTATTATATAAAATCCACAACAAAAAGTCAATAGAAATTCGAAAAAATGTTCGACGCAAAAGCTTCTTGACTATATTAATTAAATAATTTATACTAATTTATATGACTGCGTGAGGGCGCAGGAAAATATGCATTTGAAAGGCTATGAGCTGTGGCGATATATAACATTGCAGGATTAACTGTTGAAATAAAAAATGAAAAAGGGCGAACAAAAAAACAGGCAATCCCCTATCTTTCAGGCAATCAAAGCGAAAATCAAAAAATTGATATAGTTATAGACATAACCGAGGAGGGGATAAAAAATGCCTGCAAGGAGCATCCCGAGCTTAACACAGACGACTGGGAATATATGCTCACGGGGCAGGATTTTTATACAGAGCTTATAAAATTTAACGGTATTCTGCTTCACTCCTCCTGCGTTGTTTTAGACGGATACGCTTATGCCTTTTCGGCAGACAGCGGAACAGGAAAATCAACCCACACTCAGCTTTGGCTTAAACATTTTAAAAACAGAGCGCATATTCTTAATGACGACAAGCCCGCAATAAGAATAATTGACGGAAGGGTTTACGCCTGCGGAACGCCGTGGAGCGGTAAATACGATTATTCAACGCCTGAAAATGTTGAGCTTGCAGGAATATGCTTTATTGAGAGAAGCGAGGAAAACACCATTAAAAAGGCAGACACCTCAAAGGCGATATATAATATTTTTTCGCAGACCGTAAGAAAGCTCGGAGCCGCTTCTATGGAAAAGCTGCTTGATGTGCTTGACGAAATTTTTTCAAAAGTTCCTATATGGGATATGGGCTGTAATATAAGCGACGAAGCGGTTTTAACCTCTTACAACGCAATGAAGCCCGAAAAATAAAACGGCATAAAATAAAAAAGGCTTTGGAAATTATCGGTTTCCGAAGCCTTTTTTACTATACTAGCACCGGGCAAGCTTTTTTATATTTTGTCTGAACGAGCGGGTAGCGAGTGAGATTTCTTTAAAAAAGTTGAGCCGGACAACTTACGCTGCTGTTTGCATTTAATATAAATGACTTTTCTTTGAGTTAACATAAGGGGGGAGACTACGACTCCCCCCCTTATGTAGTGATGTGTGACATTGTTAATTTTGCACAAATGTATATTACAATTTATGTTTTGTTTATTATTCACAATTATTTATTCATATACTCATAAATGTTAAATCTTTGTTTTAAGCTTCTATTTCTTGATTTTATATATTCAAAAAAGCAATTTCTATTTTTTTTAATTTCATATAGTTTATTGTATTCTTTTTTATTCTTGTATATATCTATTAGTTCTATATATCCTTTAATATTTTGTTCTTCAATATCATTAAAAATTTCTTTGTAAATTTTAAATTTATCTTTCATTTATTAATTTCCTTTTTATTTGTTCTTCCTACTATGTAATCAATTGATACATTATAAAATTCAGCTATTCTATGAATTGTATCTAATTTAATTTCGTGCTTTCCTGCTTCTATTTTTGAATAATATGATTGATCTATTTAAAATACATATAATATTGGCATTTAATCATACCGTTATAGAGCTTGCGGCGCTTGTCGGCCTTTTTACCGAAGCATTTTTCAAATTCCTCATCGGGAGAAATGATACCGTAGCTCCAACCCTTTTGGGAAACAAATTTTTCTCCCATAATTTTATAAAGCCTTTCAGCATCCTTTATATCAAGCATACGCTCGCCGTAGGGCGGATTTGTTACAAGCGTTCCCCGCTCTGTTGACGGTTTGAAATTTTTTATATCGCAAACGGAAAGGTGCATAAATTTATCAACCTTAATTCTTTTTGCGTTTATCATAGTCAGCTCTATGGCGTGAGGGTCTATATCGCTTCCGAAGGCGGCAAAATCTGTGTCTGTTTTAATAATATCACGGCATCTTGCTCTTTCCTGCTTCCAAACATTTTCGGGAATAAAGCCCCAACGGTCAACCTCAAAATTGCGGTTAATGCCCGGTGCAATATTATGGGCAAGCATTGCGCCTTCAATAAGAATTGTTCCGCTTCCGCAAAACGGATCATACAGAGTGTGATAATGGCGAAGATGAGAAAGAGAGCACATTGCCGCGGCAAGAGTTTCTCTTATGGGTGCGTCGTTTGACTCGGGGCGGTAGCCTCTTTTATGAAGCCCTGTTCCCGAGGTGTCAAGCATAACGGTTACATCATCCTTAATGATAGAAAACTGAATTTGATGAACAGGGCCGCTTTCCTCAAACCAGCCTATACCGTAATCCTCTTTAAGACTTTCAACAACTGCTTTTTTTATGATTTTTTGGCAGTCGGGAACCGAATGAAGAGCGGAGTTAAGGCTGTATCCCTTAACGGGAAAGGTGTCCTTTGAACCGATAAAATCGCTCCAATTGATAAGCTTAACTCTGTCAAAAAGCTCGGTAAAGGTTGTTGCCTTAAATCTGTCTAACACAATTAAAATACGCTCCGCAAAGCGCGAATTTATATTAGCGCGGGCGAGAATGCTTTCATCGCCCTCAAAAAAGACTCTTCCGTTTTCGGCGCAAACATTTTCTGCGCCCATCTGCTTTAATTCATCTGAAACAAGGCCTTCAACGCCGAAAAGGCACGGAGCCGTCATATATAAATACATAAAATTTTTTCCTTTTTACAAAACTTTTTCTGCGTGGCGCGTTACATGGCAACCGATATTAACTGCAACGGGAAGCCCGGCAATATGGGTTGGATACGCTTCAACATTAACCGCAAGCGCGGTTGTTTTTCCTCCGAAGCCCTGCGGACCTATGCCGAGGGAATTAACCCTTTCGAGAATTTCATTTTCAAGAGAAGCATAATTTTCATCGGCGTTACTGCTTGAAACAGGACGGCAGAGTGCTTTTTTGGCAAGCAGAGCGCAATATTCAAAATCTCCGCCGATACCTACTCCGACAACAATGGGCGGACAGGGATTTGAGCCTGCCTTTTTAACCGCTTCAACAACGAAGCCGACTATATCCTCCCTCCTTGCGCTTGGAGTAAACATTTTAAGCGTGCTCATATTTTCGCTTCCGAAGCCCTTTGGAGCGGCAGTTATTTTAATTTTATCGCCGTCAACAATTCGTGTGTGGATAACGGCAGGAGTATTATCGTTAGTATTTTCGCGGTTAAAGAAAGGGTCTTTAACAACAGATTTTCTTAAAAGCCCGTTGGTATATCCGAGCGAAACGCCCTTATTAACCGCATCCTCAAAGGAGCCGCCCGTTATGTGCACCTCCTGCCCTATTTCTGCGAAAATAACCGCCATTCCCGTATCCTGACAAACGGGAATATCAAGCTCGCATGCGGCGTCAATATTTGCCTGCAAATCGCCGAGAACCGATTTTGCGGTTTGATTATCCTCGCACCCTTCGCAATTTGAAATACATTCCACCAAATCGCACGGCAGAATTTTATTTGCTTTTATAACGAGCTCTTCAACTGCCTTTGTTATATCGGAAGCATTAATCTCTCTCATATTAAAATTCCTTTTCTGTTTATTCAAAAAAATAAGCCGAGAAAAAGCCCGCAGGCACAACTCGGCAGATTTATTCTTTTTAATTATTGCTGCCCGAAACATCGTAAAAAACGATTTCATCGGATTTAACATATCCTTTTTCACGGGCCTTTTGCTCTATATATTCATCCTTATTATCGGAATCAAGAATTGCTTCAAGCTTATCGTTTTCAGCCTGCTGCTGAGCAAGCTGCTGAGTGTATGCCGCCTCCTGCATTTTAAGACGGCTTATATCTGCGCTTTGCGAAACAACAAAGCCTGCGCAAACAAAGAACATAACCACAAGCGGAATACATATACAAGCAAGACGCAATTTTCTGTTTTCATTGATTTTTTGAAGAAGCGCTTTCATTTTTACTACCTGCTTTAAGCTTTTTTGTAAAGGTTAAATGCTTAACAAATTTATTATAATACAATCTCTTAATAAATTGCAATACTTTTTTAAAACTTTTTAACGCTTTTTTAAACAATCCGCGTAAAAAATTCGCAGTTTTCCTTTTAAATCCGAGTGTTAGCCTATACACTGAGGCAAGATAAAGGAGAAAGCCTGCCGAATACACTGTAAAGTACATAACCCTTACAGAGCCGTTATTATATGCAAGAAGCGGAATAAAGAAAGCAAAGGAAAAAACAACGAAAAACAGAAAATCAAGAATAAAAACAAGCACCCTGCCGCGAAAAACGAAGCGCAGAAAGGAAAGCAAATCATAAACAATTCCGATTATTATTCCCGAAATGAAAAAAACGGCAAATATTTCAGGCACTGAACAGCCTTTTCAAAACGCTTTTTTCCTTTGATGTTTTACTGCTGTAAACAAGCGCAGTTATTTCGCCCTTAACCTCAAGAATTCCGTTTGCAACATTAAGCTCTTCAATGTGAAGCGAGCTTCCGCTGACGGTTAAGCAGCCGTAATCCGTATAAGCAACAATGCCCTCTTCATCAAACGCGCCGATATCCGTTATTCCGCTTATTTTCAAGCCGCTTCTGTTTTCAAGCAAAAGACTGTGAGCCTTTTTATCTTCCATATAAATCACCAATAATATATATGAAAAATAATTGCCGTTAATGATAAGTTGAATTAAAGAGGCTTAAACATTTTTGCGGCGTCCTCTTTAAGCGCATGCTCGCTTATTTCAAGCACCTGATAGCTTTTCGGCTGGGCACCCATATTAACCGTTATTTTATCGCCTATTTTAACATCGTAGGAGGCTCGCTGAATTTTTCCGTTTACCTCGATTTTGCCTGCGTCGCACGCCTCATTGGCAACCGTGCGCCTTTTAATTATTCGTGAAACCTTTAAATATTTATCTAATCTCATAAAAACAATCCTAATTGATAAAAATTAAGCCGCCACGGCGTGTGGCGGCTTTTCCTTTGACTTCGCTGAAATTATTTAACAGCGTTTTTAAGAGCTGCGCCGGCTTTGAAAGAAGGAACCTTTGCTGCCGGAATTTCGATAGCTTCGCCTGTGCGCGGGTTTTTACCTGTGCGAGCTGCACGGGTTTTAACCTCGAATGTGCCAAAGCCAACAAGAGCAACCTTGTCTCCGTCTGCAAGAGCTTCTGATACAGAATCGATAACAGCCTTAACTGCTGCCTCTGCGTCTTTCTTTGAAAGGTCTGCTTTTGCAGCAACTGCTGCGATGAGTTCTGACTTATTCATTTGAACTACCTCCGTTTTTTTGCCTTTCGGCTATTATTATCTTTGCTTCGTCCCAAAGCTCATCAAGAACCTCAATCGGCGCCTGCTTCATATTCACACAACGCTGCTCCGCAAGCTCTTCAACGATTAAATATCTGCTTAAAAACTTATCGGTTGAAGCGCTGAGTGATTCCTCGGCATCTGCCCTCGCAAAGCGTGAAATATTCACACAAGAAAACAGAACATCGCCCATTTCGTCGCTGATTTCGTTCTGATTACCGCCTGACAAAGCATTTTTTAACTCATTAATCTCTTCAAGCAGCTTTTCGATTGCACCGTTTTCATCGTTCCAATCAAAACCTGCCTTCGCCGCCTTTTCCTGAATTTTCTGCGCTCTCATAAGAGCGGGAAATTCACGGGGAACTTTAAGCATTGCCTCGCTTTGCTTTTTCATTCCTTTTGTTTTTAACTTGATTTCATCCCATCTTTCAAGCGCCTCTGCTTCATTTTGAGCGCTTTTTTCGCCGAAAACATGAGGATGGCGAACGACAAGCTTTTTGCACAAATCGTTTGCAACATCGTTAAAATCAAAAACCCCTTTTTCGCTTTCCATCTGGCAATGCAGGAGAACCTGAAGCAAAACATCACCAAGCTCCTCACGAAGCCCCTCGGCATCATCCTTATTTATAGCCTCGATAACCTCGTAGGTTTCCTCAATAAAATTCTTTTTTATTGACTGATGAGTTTGTTCTCTGTCCCACGGACAGCCGCCCGGTGCTCTTAAAACCTCAACAATGCGGATTAAATCTTCAATATTATATTTATCCTTGATTTCAAAATCCACTGCCAATTAAAAACACCTCAACGATTAACTTGTTCGAAATAATGATACTATAAAAACGTTGAAAGTGCAAGCATTTAAGCCGTTTTTTTACAATATTGTAAGAATTTTAATTCGGAAAATTCAATTGTTTTTGACAAAATAAGAAGCAATGTAACAATTAAACAATAAATACCGCCCGAAACGGCAAATTCGGCAAAGCAATTTTCAAAGCTGAAAAGCGCATTATATGTGATAAAACTTAGGAAATATGCGCCCAAGCCGCATAAGAGAGGCTTTATTATCATTTTTTTAATATCGTATTTTATTCCGGAATATTTACTGAAAATATAAAGATTTGAAGCAAGAACGATGATATATGAGACTGCGTCCGAAACGGCGGCACCCATAATATTTAAATCTGTTTTAGAAACAAGAATGTAATTAAGAACAACTCTTATAACGGCAGACACAACAAAGGACGGTATGCTTTTTGAGGCGCATCCGATTGCCTGAACGGAAAAGACGGCTACGCCCGAAAGAGAGTACAAAATCATAGTAAAGCCGTAAAAAACAACAAGGTTAAAGCAACCGATAACTATATCGTAATTTGATGAGCCGTAAAGAATTTCAAGTGCGCTCTTTGCAGTTAGGCTTAAAACGAAGCCGCCTGCAAAGGCAATTACGCTTGTGTATTTAAAAATACTGTTTGCAAGCGAGGAAAAACGCTTCTTATCCTTATTTTCAAACGCGGCGGAAAGAACAGGGACTGCGGTTACGCCAACCGCCATGGTTAAGCCGGGTATAAGATTTCTTAAATCGTGAGCGGCTGAAAACAAGCCGTAAATATATGTAACGGTGTCCTCCCCTGCCGTGTTATTAATTTCAAAGCATTTTGCAAAGGCGGCTTGAAGCCTTTCCGCCGAGCAAAGAGAAAGGCAATACTGAACAGACGAATTATCGAAAAATTCGGAGAGGCTTTGAATAAGCGTTGAAATAATTATCGGTGCTGAAAAGGAAAGAATTTCCTTTGCACTGTCCCTCTGCTTATAATTTCCGAGCGGAGTGTGAGAATTATACTTTAAAGAAACATAGGAGGCGGTGTAAGCATAACTGAAAAAAGCTCCGACGGTTACTCCGCATACTGCCGCGGCTGCGGTTACGGGATAAATATTTGAAAGCGCCTCTGCCTCGTCTGCGCAGACAGCACCGAGAACTGTTGAATTTTCAAGATACTCCTCATAAAGAAAGCCCATTGCCGTTTTTGCAAAAAGCAGACCGAAAATCATTTTAAAAAGTGCTTCAATAACCTGCCCGGCGGCAGTCGGCACCATATTTAAATGACCCTCTGCGAAGCCTCTTTTGGCAGACGCCATTGCGGAAAAAAGCACCGTTGGCGCAAGCGCATAAATACAAAGCAGGCTTTTATGGGAGGAGGAAACGATACTGCAATAGGGCTTTGCCAAAAGCAATATAATAAGCATTGCCAAAACGCCGATTAAAAAGAAAAGCCACGACGACGCTTTTTTCAGGGAATAAACCTTTGCGCCGTTGCCCTGCTCCCTATACTTACTTACAAGATGGGTGAGCGCAACGGGAAACGCGCCCATTATAAGAGCGTGAAACGGCATATAAAGATTATATGCCATATTAAAATAGCCTCTGCCTGTTGCGCCTATATAAGCCGTTAGCGGTATTTTATAAACGGCGCTTATAATTTTTACAAGCAAGGAAGCACCTATCATAATTATTGCGGAATTAATAAATTTTTGCTTTAAATTACTCAATTAAACCACCAAAAAAGGCAGTGCAAAAAAATTTTTGCACTGCCCGAATAATAGATTTTATTATTCCTCTGTTTTATTTTCGGTGTTTTCCTCTTCCTTTTCGGCTTCCTGTGAAGGCTCGGGGTCTTCCTTAAATTCAACCTCTATTTCCGAGCTTACCGTTACGGGAGAATAAGCATCAACGGATTTTTTAACTGCTTTGAGGATTTCCTTTGAACGCTGGGCAATAACCTCGCGCGCCTCCTTTGAAGCGTTTATCATTTCATCTTTAAGCTCCTCTGCGCCTCTTTTTAAATCCTCCGTATCCTTCATAACCTTGGAGGTATCAATTTCCTCGTTCAAATCATCTATTTTGCTGATTAATGCGGCAATATCCGCAACGGCAACGGCATATTCATTTTCATCAACATCCTCGCCGAGCGAAGCCTTATATTGAAGCCTGCCGAATTTTTCATACGCCTTGGAAAGCTTTGATTTTGCATCAAGATATTCAACTCTTTTTCTTGAAACCTCAATACACTGCGCGCTTCGTTTATTAAGCATTTGCGCCATATCCTTCGTTTTTGAAAGCACTTCTTCAAAATTTGAAATTTTAGGATTGTTTGCATTTGACGGCATAGTAACATCTCCTTATAAATATATTTTGATTATAATACAAACAGAATAATATTTCAATACAAATTGTAATATTTAATTAATATTTTACAACTAATCACTGTAAAAGCTGTTTATATATTCCTTTCTTTTAAGGATTTCATCAAAGCTTCTGATATATTCATACGGATATTTATAGTTATAAATGCGTTCAATTTTACCTGTTTTTTGATTTTTAAGCCGTGTTACACCGCCTGCGCCGACTGCAAAGACGGAATGAGTTTCATCCATCATAAAAACATTATAAAGACATTCATACCCTTTTTTGCACCAGCCGACATTTTCAAGATTGCCGACGCATTTTCCCTGACGGTACATATAATACGGCTCATAGCCCGAAGAGGATAAATATTCTCTTGAAAAATCAACCATTTGAGAGGTTAATTCTGTTGAGCACGCCTTAAATTCTCCCTCGGGAGAAGCCATAAACGCACCGCTTTTAAGGGAAAGCGTGTGAACGGTTATGCTTGGAGCGTTAAGCGCAACGGCGGCTTCAAGACTGCTTTTGAACGAATTGAAATTATCGGCAGGAAGCCCTGCAATAAAATCCATATTAATATTATCAAAGCCTATGCTTTCGGCAAGGCGATATGCTTCAAGCGTTTGCTTTGAGGTGTGCCTGCGACCGACGGCACGAAGCACATCATCGTTAAAGCTTTGGGGATTAATGCTTATTCTTTGAACGCCCGCATTTTTAATTGCAGTTAGCTTTTCGGGCGTTACTGTATCGGGTCTGCCTGCCTCAACCGTATATTCCCTCAAGGTGCTTAAATCAAAGTTATTCTCTATTGCTTCAAAAATTTTGCAAAGATTTTCTGCTGAAAGAGAGGTTGGAGTTCCTCCTCCGAAATAAACTGTTTCAAGACGGAGATTGTTATTCTTTATATAAGCAGACAAATCCTGCAACTCACGAACGAGCAAATCGACATAAGAATCAACAAGCCCCGAAGCATTTTCTATGCTATGGGAAACGAAGGAGCAATAGGCGCACCTGCTTGGGCAAAACGGAATTGAAACATAAAGCGAGCAGCTATCGGGCTTTGACAGAGAAATGATTTTATTTTCATTTTCGGCAACGCGGCGCACAAGGCTGATTTTGCTTTCGCTGACGAGATACTGATTTTTAAAAATCTCCTCGGCTTTTTCCCTTGAATATTTTGCGTCAAGGCTGTGCATAAACTTTGCCGGGCGTACTCCGTAGAGTATTCCCCAAGGGTAATCAAGCCCCGTTATATCCGACATAACCTCATAAAAGAGAATTGAGAGCATACTGCGAATATCGGACTCGGCAAAAACGCTTTGCCTTTTCATTTTATGCTTTTCAAAAACAAAGGCTTCAACGGAAATTTCGTTTCCGCAAGCCCTTGTTATAACCGTTATATTATCTTTTTCCTCGGGAAGCTCGCCGAGCACCTTAATTTTTTCATAAGGAAAAAATATTTCGGCAAGATTTTCCATATCGTACTGAAAGGAATGATTTTCTGTTATTAATATCATATTTATTTATCTCATATAAGGATTATTCTGCTTTTCAAAAGCAATTGTTGTTGCCCTGTCGTGTCCCGGATAAACCTTTAAATCGGGATCTAATTTTGAGAGCCTTTTAAGGCTTTCAAGCATTTCCTTTGAGGAGCCGCCGGGGAAATCCGTTCTTCCGCAGGAGCAGAAAAACAAGGTGTCGCCCGTGAAGATTTTATCATCAAGCAGATAGCAAACGCCTCCCTGCGTGTGCCCCTTTGTGTGAAGCACCTTAATCGGTGTTTCGCCAAGCATAATAACGGAGCCCTCTTCAACAAGAATATCCGCCTCGGTGTTATTCTGCACGCCGCCGCAAAATGCCGCAAGGCTTAATTTACCCGAGGAGAGCATAGGCTCGTCCTCCTTACTGATAACCACCCTTGCATTATACTTTTCTTTGATTTCCTTAACTCCGCCGATATGGTCAAAATGGCCGTGAGTTAAAAGAATATACTCCAAATCCGCATTGCCGATAAAATTCAGCATTTTTTCAGAAGCGTCCGTGCAGTCAACAAGAGCCGACTTGCCGCTTGCCTTATCTGTTATCAAATAACAGTTATTTTCAATTTCTCCCAAAAGGATTGCTTTAACATCTGTCATTTAAGTTCTCCGCTGTCTAAAATTATTGTAACAGGTCCGTCATTTAAAAGAGAAACCTGCATATCTGCACCGAAGCGACCTGTTTCAACGCTTGAAACGCCTGCTTTTTTCAGCTCGCTGACGAAATACTCATAAAGCCTTTCGGCCTCGGCAGGAGGAGCGGAGGCGGTAAAGCTCGGGCGTCTGCCGTGGGAGCAGTCTGCGCAGAGAGTAAACTGCGAAACAACAAGCATTTCTGCCCCCGTATCAAGAGCGGAAAGATTCATTTTTTCGTTTTCATCCTCAAAAATGCGCAGATACGGAATCTTTTTTATAAGCTTATCCGCGTCATTTTCAGTATCCGTATTCATAACACCTAAAAGGATAAGAAAGCCTGCTCCGCATTTTCCCGCAATTTCGCCGTTTATCTTAACCTCTGCAAACTTAACACGCTGAATAACAGCTCTCATTAGCCTTAAACTCCTGTTCTTTCAATATGGTAAACGCCCTCTATCTTTCTGATAATTCTGACTATATTATCAAGATGCTCCTTGCTGTTTACGGCAACCGTTAGGGTTGTTAAGCAATTGCCGTCATTAATCGGACGAGCATTGATTGAATGAATTTTAACGTGCATATTCATCAGAGTGCTTGTTATATCGAGCACAACGCCGTCGCGGTCAATAGCGTAAACATCAAGTGTTGACTGCGTTTCAATTTTAACATTTTCATCCCAATGCGCACTTATCCATCTTTCAGGCTCTGCACAATGCTCAAGATTCTCGGGAACATTAACGCAGCTTCTTTTATGGATAGAAAGCCCATGGCCTCTTGTTATGAAGCCCACAATTTCCTCGCCCGGAAGCGGGCAGCAGCATTTTGCCATTTTGATAAGACAATTATCAATTCCGTCAACAACAACGCCGTTGCCTGAGGAGGAGGCTTTTCGGGGCTTATCAATAATATTTGCCGTGGGAGCCTTTTCGGGCTCCTTTTCTTTCCAGTTTCTGTTATATTCATCCTTTATGCCGGGCATAAGGCGGCTTATTTGAATACCGCCGTAGCCTACTGCGGCATAAAATTCATCAACATCGGAGAAATGCTGACGCTCCGATATTTTTTTAATGAACTCCTCATATTCCTCTCCGCTGAGCCTAATAAAGTTTCTGCGAAGCTCGCGCTCAACGGCGGTTTTACCCTCTTCGATATTTTCCTCGCGTCTTTCCTTTTTAAACCAAGAGCGGATTTTATTTCGTGCCTCTCCCGTTTTAACGATAGAAAGCCAATCTCTGCTGGGTCCCTTGCCCTGCTGATTTGAGGTTAAAACCTCTATTCTTTCGCCCGTTTTGATTTTATAATCAAGCGGAACTATTCTGCCGTCTACCTTTGCGCCAACCATTTTATTGCCGACTGCGGAATGGATTGCATAGGCGAAATCTATAACGGTTGAGCCGTTTGGAAGGCTTTTTATGTCTCCCCTCGGAGTGAAAACATAAACCTCCTCCATAGACAAATCGCCCTTTATGCTTGCAACAAGCTCCTCGGCGGTATCGGACTCCTCGCCCGTTTCAATCATTCTGTGAATCCACGAAAGCTTTTCATCAAGCCTATCCTTGCCGCCCTTGCCGAGCTTATATTTCCAGTGCGCCGCAATACCGTATTCAGCGGTGCGGTGCATATCCCAGGTTCTTATTTGAATTTCAAATGGAACGCCGTCCTTTGAAAGAACGGTTGTGTGAAGCGACTGATACATATTAGGCTTCGGGGTTGAAATATAATCCTTAAATCTTCCCGGAAGCGGCTTGAACATATCGTGAACAATGCCGAGGGCATTATAGCAGTCTATCATACTGTCAACTATAATTCTGACGGCATAAATATCATATATTTCCTCAAAGGATTTTCCTTTTATATATACCTTTCTGAAAATACCGTGAACTGATTTAACACGGGAGGTTATGCTTGCGTTTTTCATAACGGGAGTTATGCGCTCTGTTATCTGCTGCTTTATATCGTTAAGAAAGCGTTCTCCCTCCTCCTGCTTCATAGAAAGAGAATTTTCAATTTCCTTGTAGGCAATAGGGTCAAGATAGCGCACGGCAAGGTCTTCAAGCTCATCCTTAAAGGCACGGATACCGAGGCGGTGCGCGATGGGAGCATAAATTTCAAGGGTTTCAAGGCTTTTTTCCCTTTGCTTATACTCCGGCATGTGCTGGAGCGTTCTCATATTATGCAGGCGGTCTGCAAGCTTTATGATGATAACGCGAACATCCTTATTCATAGCAATAAACATCTTACGGATATTTTCTGCCTGAACCTCCTCACGCGTTGAAAGAGAAATTTTTCCGAGCTTTGTTACGCCGTCAACAAGCAGGGCAACATCATCCCCGAAATGCTCCTTTATATAATCAATATCATAATCCGTATCTTCAACAACATCGTGAAGAAGCGCACCGATAATGCACTCATTATCCATACCGAATTTAAACAGTATTTCGGCAACGGCAACAGGGTGCATAATATATGGCTCGCCCGATCTGCGCCTTTGATCTTTATGCGCGTCTCTTGCAAGCTGATAGGCTTTTTCAATTTTTTCGGCATCATACTGCTTGCTTTGCTTTACCTCTTCAATAAAAGAAGCAAATCCGTCGTCATATTCAATCAAGCCCAAGTCTTCCTTTCAAGGTTTTTATCACTTCGGTATTCATCAGGTCTACCCTTGAGTTTACTTCAAGGAACTCAACCCTGTTACCGTTTATTTTAATTAAAGAGCATTCTTCAAAGGCATCAAGCGCAAACATAAGCTGACCGTAGGTTACGCCCGAAAGCTGAAAATAAATATCCTCCTTTGCAAGCTGCTTATCCTTATTATTGCGAAGATATTTATAAATAACCGAGCAGACATCTCTGCTTGGGTAAAGAGAGGGAGAGCTTTTTTTACCCAAAAGGAAAAACTCATAATCAGCCTTTTCGGCAAAAAACCTATCCTCATCAATGCCGCTTTTTCTTATATCAACCGCCTGAACGGAAAGATATTCCTTTGAGTTATAAAGGTTTATTCCTATTCTTACGGCGGCATCTATCTTATCTCCCGACTTAAACGGGAAAGCGCTCTCTGTTACTCCGAATTTAACTATTCTTATTCTTTTTGAATTCTTTTCGCACTCGATTTTTATATGCTTTCCACCGCCTATTGAGGAAACGCTTAACAAATTAAGTCCGAAAAGAGCAAAAACCGCCTTTTTGTTGCACTCGCCGTACGGCTCCATAACAGAAAGTGCCTTGGCAAGCTCAACATTAAGATAAAAGGGCGACATTTTAGCGTCAACATTAAGGCACATTGCAGGCATAACGGGATATTTTTGAGCCGCATAATTGTTTATTCTGCTTCTGAATTCATCAATTTTATCGGCTGAAAGAGAAAGCCCTGCCGCCTTTGGATGACCTCCGAAATGTTCAAGCATATCGGAGCAGGCGGAAATGGCTTCAAAGATATTAAAGCCGTCTATGCTTCTTGCGGAGCCGCGTGCGCAGTTATCCTCATCAACGCCGATAACGATAACGGGCTTTGCATATTCTTCAAGAACGCGTGCGGCAACAATGCCCACAACACCCTGATGATAATTTTTACCCGAAACAACAATAACCCTTGTTGAAGCAAGAGCCGGATTTTCATCAATCTGCCTTTTAACATCTGCAAATATTTGTGCTTCAAGCTCTTGGCGGTGGGAATTGTTCAAATTAATATTCTGCGCATCTTCAAGAGCAATATCGTAATTTTCTTGGAGCAATAGCTCAACGCTTTTTGATGCGCTTTCAATTCTGCCCGTTGCATTAATTCGCGGTGCAAGAACAAAAACAACATCCGTGCTTGTCATATCCCTGCCGAAAAATCCCGAAGCATTTTTAAGCGCAGAAATTCCGACACGCGAGGAGCTGTTTATTAGCTTTAAGCCTGCTTTAACTATGCACCTGTTTTCGCTGACAAGCGGAACAATATCAGCAATTGTGCCGAGTGCCGCCAAATCAGCATATTCGGAGATAATCTCCTGCGCATCTCCGTAAAGCGCGCAGGCAAGCTTAAACGCTACGCCGACTCCCGCAAGGTCCTCAAAGCAGGCTTCATTATCCTTTCTGTGAGGATTAACAACCGCCTCGGCGCGAGGAAGCCTATCCGACACGCTGTGGTGGTCCGTTACAACAAGCTCCATACCGAGCGAATAAATATATTCTGCCTCATCAAAGGCGGAAATGCCGTTATCAACGGTAACTATAAGCCTTGTTCCCTTTTCGCAAAGATTTTTTATTGCGTCCTTATTAAGTCCGTAGCCCTCCGACTCTCTTGACGGGATATAATAATCCGAGTCTGCACCGAGGCTTGATAAAAAGGAATAGAGCAAAACCGTTGAGGTTATACCGTCGCAATCATAGTCGCCGTAAACGGTTATTTTTTCGCCGTTATCTATTGCGCTGTTTATTCGTTCAACTGCCTTATCCATATCTTTAAGGCAGAAGGGATCAAAAAGCTTAACCGTATCGGATAAGAAATCAGACACGGCAAGCTCATTATCTATCCCTCTTGAAGCAAGAAGAAACGAAACAAAGGGGTCTATATTAAATTTTTCACTTATAAAAGACGCCTTTTCTTTATCCGCATCTGCAATTATCCATTTTCTGTAAGCCATTATGAATTCTTATCTACCTGATGAAATTTTTTAAGATTACCTCTTTTTTCGGCACGCTTCATAAGCTCTGCCTCAATATCCTCGGGAGTTATTCCCTGATACGCCATTAACACAAGCGTGTGATAAATCAAATCCGTTATTTCGTAAACGGTTTCCTCGTTATTATTATTCTTGGCGGCGATAACCGTTTCGGTGCACTCCTCGCCGACCTTTTTAAGAATTTTATCAATTCCCTGCTCAAAAAGGTAAGCGGTGTATGAGCCCTCTGCCTTTTCGTTTTTTCTGTCTATAATAACCTGATATTCGTTTTTGATTAAATCCATATTCAACACCCTTTATCAAAATTCCTTTATATCGTTAAAAAAGCAGGAATGATTTCCCGTGTGGCAGGCGGCACCCGTTTGAACAACTGTTATGAGCAGAGTATCGTCATCACAATCGCCCTTTATTGAAACAACTCTTTGAAGATGACCGCTTGTTGCGCCCTTATTCCAAAGCTCCTGCCTGCTTCTTGACCAAAACCAAGTGTAGCCCGTTTCAAGAGTTTTTAGAAAGGATTCCTCATTCATATAGGCAAGCATAAGAACCTCGCCTGTTTTATCCTCCTGAATAATTGCGGGAATTAAATCCGACTTTTTAAAATATTTTTTAACATCCATTTAAAAACCTCACTTGCAGATTTCAATTGCCTCTCTTAAATCAAGGGTTGAATTATAAATGCTTTTTCCGCATATCGCGCCGTAAAGCCCCTCGTTTCTTAAAGCGATAATATCGTTTATATCGGTTATTCCGCCCGAAGCAATGATATTGCAGGAAACGGCATTATTGATTTCAATAAGCTGTGAAAGATTAGGACCGCTGAGTGTTCCGTCCTTAGAAATATCGGTGTAAATAATCGTTTTAACGCCGAAAGCCTCCATCTGCTTTGCAAGGTCGGTAAAATAAACATTTGAGCTTTCAGTCCAGCCCTCTGCGGCGGCATAGCCGTTTGAAGCGTCAATACCGACTGCAATTCTTTCGCCGAACTCGCCGACCGCTTCTTTAACAAGAGAGGGATTTTTCAGCGCAACAGAGCCTAAAATAACACGCTCTATGCCGTTTGAAAGATAAAACTCAATATCTTCAAGGCTTCTTATTCCGCCGCCGACCTCAACTTTAAGAGAGGTTTCACGCGCTATTTCAAGGAAAACATCACTGTTTACCCTTTCCTTTTTTAATGAGCCGTCAAGGTCAACGGTATGTATCCACCCTGCACCTGCATTTTCAAACGCCTTTGCGGTTTCAAGTGCATTTTCGGCAACCTGCTTTGCAGTTGAAAACTCGCCTTTATAAAGGCGCACGGGCTTTTTATTCATTATATCTATTGCAGGAAAAATAATCATAGTTATCAGCCTTTCAAATATTAAAGAACGCCCTTTGTTGAAAGAATGCCCGAATCTGTTTTTTCACAGGCTTCTTTAAGCGCGTGAGCGCAAGCCTTGAAAAGTGCCTCAATTTTGTGATGGGAATTTGAGCCGTAAAGAACGCTTAAATGAAGGGTTATGCCTGCATTAACGGCAAAGGCACGGAAAAATTCCTCTGTGCAGCAATTTTCATAATCTCCGCATCTTTCCTCTTCAAAATCCGCATTGAAAACAAGAAACGGTCTGTTTGAAATATCAAGAGAGCAAAAAGCAAGGCTTTCATCCATAGGGATATAAAACGAGCCGTAACGCTTTATTGAGCCCATATTGCCGAGTGCTTCCTTAAACGCCTTGCCGAGCGCAATGCCCGTATCCTCAACAGTGTGATGAGTATCAACTTCAAGGTCGCCCTTAACATTAAGCTTTAAGCCGAAGCCGCCGTGAACTGCAAAGGCAGTCATCATATGGTCAAAAAAGCCTATTCCCGTTGAAATTTCAACCTCTCCGCCGTCAAGGCAGAGTTCAAGGCTTATCTGCGTTTCCTTGGTGTTTCTCTCAATTTTAGCAGTTCTCATATCGTTCTCCCATTATTTATTAAAAAGATTATTCAATCTTTTCTGTGCTGATTTTTTTCTTTCTTCCTCAGAAGCGGTATCCTTTGATAAATTGTAAACCGCACCCTCGCTTATATTCTCAAAAAGAGATACGGGAGCGTTTACCGTTTCGCCGCTTTCAAGCTCGCAAACGGCGGTTTGATTTTCAATTCTGTCAATAATAATTCTCATAATATCAATCCGTTGGCTTACATTCTCCGCAGGGAGAATATCCCTCTGCTTTAAGCGTGCTTACACTTTCGTTTGAATAATCCCTGTTTTTATCGCTTATTGATTCGGCATAACGGCAGGAGAGGTAATGGATTTTTTTGCTGCTTGTGTTAAGCACCCATTTATATTCAAATTCTTCGTTATCCGCCTGCGTACCTTCCTCGGTTGAAGAGGGATAGTAGAGTGAGCTTAAAGCACTTTCGGTTACATACGAAATTTCCCTGCCGTTGCTTGTGAAATGAATATATCCGAGCAAATCCGTTCTTAAAACCTGCGCTCCCGATTTCTCCCAACGCTCAACTATTTCCGTGTGCGGATGACCGTATGAATTATCCTTGCCGCATTCAATAACGGCATAATCAGCCGAAACACGATTAACAAAGCTTTGCGAGGAGGAGGTTGACGAGCCGTGATGACCTACCTTGATAACATCTGCGCTGACATCGGCGGTTATTTCGTTTTCGGAAAGCTCCTCTGCATCGCCCATAAAGAGAAATGAGGTTTCGCCGTAGGTTATTTTCACAACCGCCGAATAATTATTCAAATCATCATATTCCGCCGAGCAGGGCGCTAAAAACGAAACGCTCAAATCGGGGGTGCTGACAACATTAACGCCGCTTTTTGCTTCAATAACATTGCAGTTTTCTGCCTCAACAGCATCAAGAAAATCCGAATAGGTTTGTGATGACGAAACAGCATTCGGCATATAAACATTCTCTACGCTAAACTGAGAAAGCACCTCGGCAAGACCTCCGATATGGTCGGAATGAGGATGAGTTGCAACAAGATATGTTATTGCTTGGACACCGATTTTCTTTAAATAGGAAACAACCGTTTTGCCCTCATCGGCTTCGCCTGCGTCTATAAGCATCGTTTCGCCGTTAGGAAGCTCGATAAACTCACTGTCGCCCTGACCGACATCAAGAAAATGCACCGCAAGGACTTTTTCTGTTTCAGAGGAAGCATTTGAATCGTCTGTGTTTGTTTTTTGAGAAGCACAGGACGAAAACGAAAACGCCAAAAGAGCAGACAAAACGAGGGAAATTAATATTTTAGTTTTTCTCATTAAATCTAACCTTTATACTGTTTGCGTGAGCAGTTAAGCCCTCTGTTTCTGCAAGGTTAATGATTTTATCCTTTGCGTTTGAAAGCTCCTGCTGAGTGTAATATATAAATGAGGATTTTTTAATAAAGCTATCCACCGAAAGCGGACTGAAAAATCTTGCCGTGCCGCTTGTTGGCAAAACATGGTTTGGACCTGCAAAATAATCTCCGAGAGGCTCGGGCGACCAATTGCCGAGGAAAACGGAGCCTGCATTATCAATCATACCGATATATTTGAGCGGCTCTTCAACGCAGAGCTCAAGGTGCTCCGGTGCAAGCTCATTAGCAAATTCAATTGCCTGCGAAAGATTTTCGCAAACGATAATTTCGCCGTAATCATCAAGCGACTGCTCAATAATTTCCTGCCTTTCAAGGAATTTAATCTGCTTTTCAATCTCCTTAACTGTTGCCCTTGCAAGTGATTCGGAGGTTGTTAAAAGAATTGAAGATGCCATTTTATCGTGCTCTGCCTGGCTCATTAAATCAGCGGCAAGAAAAGCAGGCTTTGCGGACTTATCCGCAACGATAAGAATTTCCGACGGGCCTGCAACCATATCAATATCAACAACGCCGTAAAGAAGCTTCTTTGCGGTTGCAACAAAGATATTTCCGGGGCCTACTATTTTATCAACCTTCGGGATTTTTTCCGTTCCGTAGGCAAGGGCAGCAACAGCCTGTGCGCCTCCGCAGAGGAACACCCTATCTACACCGGCTACTGCGGCAGCCGCCATAATATTAGGATTTGGATTACCGTCCTTTCCGGGCGGAGTTACCATAATAATCTCCTTAACACCTGCAATTTTTGCAGGAACGGCATTCATAAGAACAGAGCTTGGATAAGCGGCAGTTCCGCCGGGAACATAAATTCCGACCCTATGAAGCCCTCTTATTCGCTGACCCATAATTACGCCGTTTTCCTCTGTTGTGAGCCAGCTTTGCTGAGCCTGCTTTTGATGAAAGGCGTAAATATTATCCCTTGCGCTGATGATTGCTTCTCTGAACTCATCATCAACCATATCAAGATACTGCGCAAGCTCTTCCTTTTCTATAACGGTTTTCTTGGGTACTCCCCCGTCAAACCTAACGGTATATTCACGAACGGCATCGTCGCCGCCCTCTTTAACACCTTTAATTATTGATGAAACAATTTCAGTTATTTTTTCGTCTGTTTCTCCGCTTCTTTTTTTAAGATTTTCAATAAGCAGATATTCGGACTTACCGTTTGCCTTTGTTATTTTCATAGTTCTCCGCCTTTCAATTTAAACCTTACTTGCAAGCTCCATATCGGCAAGAAAGCCTTCAATCTCTTTTTTACGAAGCTTCATTGAAGCCATATTAACTATTACCCTTGCGGAAATAGGAATAATTTCTTCAACTATTTCAAGACCGTTTTCTTTTAATGTTGAGCCTGTTTCAACAATATCAACAATTCCGTCTGCAAGACCGAGCAGAGGAGCAAGCTCAACGCTTCCTTCAATTTTGATTATTTCAACATCCATACCCTTTGATTTGAAAAATTCCTTTGCAACCTTGGGGTATTTAGAAGCAACAACCTTGCGCTTATAGCCTGAAAAGAAATCCGTTCCCTTTGGGCAGGCAAGCGCAAATCGGCATTTGCCGATATTCAAATCCATAACCTCATAAAACGAGCTGCCGTGCTCGATAATAGTATCCTTGCCGACAACGCCGATATCGCATACGCCGTGCTCAACATAGGTTATAACATCGGGCGCCTTAGACAAAACAGCCTCATAGCCGTCAACGGGAAGAATAAGCCTTCTGCCCTTATTTTCAAGCTCTGCCGTGTTAAGCCCCATTTTTTTAAACAGACCTACGGAAACCTTTTCAAGTCTGCCCTTTGTGAGTGCAATTCTTATCGGACGCTCAACATTTATAACCTCGTGCATAACATCGCAAAGCGCATTAACATCAACCGCAAAGCCGATTGCAGGAGCGTCCATACCGAACTCGCCGATAAGATTATCATATCTACCGCCGGAAAGAACGGTTACACCCGAGCCCTCCGCATAGCCGCGGAAGATAACGCCCGTGTAATAATTAGAGCGGTTAACAAGCCCTAAATCTATCATTATATTTTCCTGAACTCCGAGCTCGCAAAGCTTTTCATAAACAGTTTTAATATATTCAAGTGCGGCATTTGATTTTTGGCTTTTATAAATCCTTTTAGCCTCATCAAGCACCTCTATTCCGCCGAAGAGCCTCGGAAGCTTAAAGAGCGCCTTTGTTTGCATACTTTCGCCCAAGGAATTGAGCAAATCGTTTAATGCGGCATAATTCTTTCCCTCAATAAGATTGCATATATCCGCCTTAACGGTTTTTGATATATTCATATCTTCAAGGATTGAATTGAAAAAGCCTGCGTGGCCTATTTCAACAGTAAACGAATTGAGATTTGAACGCCTGAGCGCCTCAACAGCCATTGTTATTACTTCAAGGTCTGCTTCGAGAGAGCCGTCGCCTATCAGCTCGATACCGCTTTGAGCAATCTCGTTTGTTCTGCCTGCAAGTGCCTTATTTCTAACAAAAACATTTTGATTATAATAAAGCCTTACGGGGAAATCGCTTTGAGTGAGCCTTGTTGCAACAAGCCTTGCGATAGGCATAGTATTATCGGGGCGCAAAACGGTTGTTCTGCCGTTACTGTCGGTCAGCTTAAACATTTCGTCTGCTTCAATGCCGATATTATCGTTTTCAAAAACATCCATATACTCTATGGCGGGAGTTATAACCTTGCGATAGGTTTTTTCCTTATAAAGCGCAGAAAGAGTTGATTCAACCTTTTTTCTGTCGTCGCTTTCCTCAAACAGAAAATCTCTGCTTCCCTCGGGTGTTTCCTTTGCGTATCTTTTCATATCTTTGTTCCTTTTATGTTAATTTCACTTTACCGTGCTAATGTGTTAATATGCTACCACATTAAATTGCACTTGTCAACATTTTATTATTATAAAACAAATAATAATCAGAAAAGCGAAATTTGGTTACTGCTCGGCAAATCGCCGAGAGCTCCGCACTCACGCAGAGAATCAACAACGCTTTGGCCTATATGAGCGCGAACCATTAAATCATCACAGGAAATGAAATCGCCGTTTCCGTCATTAACGGCATCGGAAATCTGCCTTGCGGCGTTTTCGCCTATTCCTGCAATTGCGGAAAACGGAAGCCTTATTTTTCCGTCCTCAATTTTATAAACGCGCCAATCGGATTTATACAAATCAACGGGGAGAAATTCTATTCCCCTTGAAAGCATTTCAACAACAATCTGCAAAATAACATAGGTGTCGCTTTCCTTAGCGGTTATTGTTCCCGCCTCCTTATGCGCGTTAATTTCCTTCATTCTTGCCTTAACTGCTGCTTTTCCGGCAACTGCGGCAACGGCGTCAAGGTCGCCTCCGCGAACTGTGAAATAAGCACTGTAATACTCAACGGGATAATAAATTTTATACCAGCCGAGGCGCAAAGCCGCAATAACATAAGCCGCCGCGTGCGCCTTTGGGAACATATATTTAATTTTATAGCAGGAATCAATATACCATTGCTCAACGCCGATTTCCTTCATTTTCTCCTCATAAGGAGGAAGCTCCTTGGGCGCCTTTCCCTTTCGGGTGTACTCCATAATTTTGAAGCAATCCTTTTTAGTTAGCGGTGATTCCTTGCCTGTTTTCTTTTCGTAAGCCTCTGCCTTATGAATAAGATAGGTCATAATACCGTCTCGGCAACCGATAACCTCGGAAATGGTGCATATACCCTTATCAATAAGCTCCTGCGCATTGCCGAGCCAAACATCCGTGCCGTGAGAAAGACCTGAAATTTGGAGCAAATCCGAAAAGGTTTTCGGCTGAGCCTCAGTTAACATTCCGATAACGAACGGCGTTCCCATTTCGGGAATTGAAAGCGTTCCCGTTGGGCAGTCTATATCCTCGGGAGATACTCCGATAGGCTCTGTTGAGGTTATCATTTGATAAAGCTTCGGGTCGCAAATATCAACCTGCATAACGGGTATTCCCGTTGCATCTTCAAGGAATTTATAAAGCGTTGGAACATCGTGGCCGAGCTCGTCAAGCTTTAATAATGTGTCGTGAAGGGCGTTTTTAAAGTCAAAATGTGTTGTAAGAGTTCCCTTTGAAGCATCATCGGACGGATACTGAATGGGAGTGAAATCCTCAACCTCATATTCGCTCGGAACAACAACCATTCCGCCGGGGTGCTGACCTGTTGTTCTTTTAATACCAGTACAGCCTGCGGTAAGCCTGTCCTCCTCCGCTCTTGAAACTTTAAGTCCTCTTTCTTCAAGATATTTTTTAACATATCCGTAAGCGGTTTTATCGGCAACTGTTGCCATTGTTCCCGCCTTAAACACATGGGTTTTACCGAAAAGCTCCTCGGTAAAGCGGTGAGACTGCGATTGATAATCTCCGCTGAAATTAAGGTCTATATCGGGCTCCTTATCTCCGTCAAATCCAAGGAAGGTTTCAAACGGGATTTCGTGGCCGTCTCTGTCCATCGGTGCGCCGCATTCGGGGCAGTTTTTCGGCGGAAGGTCAAAGCCCGAGCCGACGGAGCCGTCTGTTATAAACTCGCTGTGCTTACACTTGGGGCAAACATAATGCGGAGGAAGCGGATTAACCTCCGATATTCCGCCGAGATGCGCAACAAGCGACGAGCCGACAGAGCCACGCGAGCCGACAAGATAGCCGTGCTCCTCGGAATTTTGAACAAGTCTTTTTGCAATTACATACAAAACGGCATAGCCGTGCTTGATAATTGAATCAAGCTCCTTTTGAAGCCTTGGTCCAACCTCCTCGGGAACAGGGTCGCCGTATTTTTCCTTTGCGTTTTTCCAGCAGGTTTCGGTTAGCTCCTCCTCTGCGCCGTCAATATGCGGCTGGAAGGTGCCGGGAGGAATGGGAACAACATCATCATCTATCATATCCGCAATTTTATTTGGATTATAGATAACAAATTCCTTTGCTCTTTCGCCTGCCCACGCAAATTCTTCAAGCATTTCGCCTGTTGTTTTGAAATAAAGAGGTGCCTGCTCGTCTGCATCGTCAAAGCCCTTTGAAGCCATAATAACCGCACGGAATTTTGCATCCTTTTCATCAAGGAAATGAACATCTCCCGTTGCAACGGTCATTTTTCCGAGCTCATCTGCAAGGGCAATTATTTTTTTATTTATGTTAATCAAATCCTCTTCGGTGTTTACCCGCCAATAAGGATTTTTCTTTTCTTCGCCTTTTTTGGTTTGAATATACTCATCGCTTCCGCTTCTGAGCATAAACGCATTATTGCCGTTTGGCTGAATTTCAAGATAATCATAAAACGAAGCAATTTCAAGCAGCTTTTCCTGCGGCTGATCTTCAAGAATTGCCTGATAAACCTCGCCCTGCTCGCAGGCAGAACCGATAATAATACCGTTTCTGTGCTCTTTAAGAGCGGATTTCGGGATAAGCGGTCTGTTTTTAAAATACTTGATATTGCTTGCGGAAATATGCTTATAAAGCACCTTTCTGCCTTCAAGCGATTTTATGAGGAAAATGATATGATAGCGCTTGAAATCACGAAGCTTCATATTCATAAAATCGGGATAAAGCTCATCGTCAACAAGATATCCCTCCATACCGCAGATAAGCTTTATGCCTGCTCTTTTTGCGGCTGAATTTGCCTCGGGAAGCGCCTGAACAACGCCGTGGTCTGTTATGGCAATAGCCTTATGACCCCACTTTGCCGCTCTGTTTACAAGAGAGGTTGGAGAGGATATGCCGTCCATAGTTGAAAGCGAGGTGTGAAGATGAAGCTCAACACGCTTTTCCGGCTCATTATCCTCCTTTTCAGCCTTTAAAACTGTTGCAATGCTGTTTGGGCGGAGAACATATTCATTTGCGAATTTATCATACTGATAAAAGCCGCTTACCATAACTGTTTTTGCAGAAGAAATTTTATCTATAACGGGCTCGATAATTCTGTTACTGTCAAACATTTTAACGGTTAACGAGGAGGTGTAGTCCGAAATATCAAAGGAGAAAATTTTACTGTCTCCCCTCTTGGTGCTTCTTTCCTCGTGTTTTAAAACATCGCCCCAAACGGTAACAACACCGTCGTCAATCTGAACATCTGCAATAGGCTTCGGCTTTTCCTTGATTGATTTGCCGAATATTATTCTTTGAGTGTCTATGTAAATCGGGAAGCCGTCAAGCAGAGTGTGCTTAACATTCTTTTCCTTTTCGGCGCGTGCCGTTTCCTCCTCTGCCGCCTTTTTAGCAACTGCCTCTTTAACGGCTTTTTCTATATCGTAGCCCTTTTCCTCGATAAATTCGGCTTTGACCTGAATACCGAACAAATCGAAAATAACATTTTCAATATCCTCATTTACCTTTTGAGCGGTTAAAATATCAAGACCGCCCTTTTGCAGAGATATTTTTAAATCAGGCTCATTGTAATCATAGGAAGCACCGTCAAAAAATCCGTTTGCAGAAGGATTTTTAACCTTAACAAATTCAATAACGCTCGGAATATATGAGGCTTCAAAAAGACTGCTTAAATAGCGTGGCTTTATGCTTACCTTTTTGAGATTCATTTTTTCCTTAATGCTATCCTGCGCGCTTTTGAAAACGGAAAAATCAACAAGAGTATCAAGGCTTAAAACAATGCTCAACTCTCTGTCTGCACGGTGCACCGTGAAGCGCACAATCTGCCCCTGCGCAAGACTTGAAAGCTGAAATTCACTTACATATTCCGAAAAATAATCTTTAAACAAATCCATTATAATTTATCTATCTCTTTCATCAATTCATCAAGAAGCTCGTTTTCGGACACTTTTCTTAATATTTCGCCCTTTTTAAAAATGAGACCGTTTCCGTCTCCGCCGGCGATGCCTATATCTGCTTCCTTTGCTTCGCCGGGTCCGTTTACTATACAGCCCATAACTGCAACCTTTATTGGTTTTTTGCAGTCTTTAAGGCGTTCCTCAACCTGCTTTGCAAGGCCGATTAAATCTATCTTTGTTCTGCCGCAGGTTGGGCAGGAAATAAGATATGGGCAATCCTTTTTAAGTCCTGCCGCTTTAAGTATATCAAACGCCGCAAAAACCTCTTTAACGGGTGCGTCGGAAAGGCTGACTCTTATAGTGTCGCCTATGCCGTGCATCAAAAGCGAGCCGATACCGATTGAGGATTTTATAATTCCCATTCTTTCCGTGCCTGCTTCCGTTACTCCGAGATGAAGCGGATAATTGCATTTTTCGCTTGCAAGCTCATAGGCTTCAATCATTGTTTGAACATTAGAGGATTTTATTGAAATAACGATATCGTCAAAATCGAATTTTTCAAGCAGAGAAGCGTGATAAAGTGCAGATTCAACCATTGCCTCAGGTGTCGGCGAGCCGTATTTTGCAAGTATTTCCTTTTCAAGACTGCCACTGTTTACACCTATTCTTATCGGGATTTGCTTTTGACTGCATATATCCGCAACGGCTTTAACTCTTGACTCGTCGCCGATATTTCCCGGGTTAATTCTGATTTTGTCTATTCCTCTTTCTGCCGCGCCTAATGCAAGCCTGTAATCAAAATGAATATCTGCAACAAGCGGAACATCAACCGCTTTTTTTATAGGCTCAATAAGCGCAAGTGCGTCTTCATTCGGAATTGCAAAGCGGATTATCTGGCACCCTGCCGCCGCAAGTTCCTTTGCTTGCTCAACAGAGCCGTTTATGTCGTTTGCGGGAACATTGAGCATAGACTGAACGGCAATCGGCTCTCCGCCGCCGATAGAAATATTTCCTATTTTAACTTTTTTCGTATTTTTTCGGTTAATCATATTAATCACCACTTAAATTTTTAAAAATTTCAATTTGCCTACAAAAGCTTTGTTATATCCGAAAAGGTTACAACAACCATTAAAAGAAGCAAAAGCACAAGCCCTGCCGCGTTAATGCCGTATTCCCATTTCGGAGGAAGCTTTTTCCTGAATATACCCTCGCCGAGCAGGAGGAAGAAGCGCCAACCGTCAAGCGCAGGAATCGGGAAAAGGTTGAAAAGTCCTATATTTATTGTCAGAAGTGCCATTATGCGAAGCATTGAGTTCCAATTTGTTTTAACCGCGGTTGAAACAACGGAGACGGCGCCGACGGGTCCGCTTAAATCACTGAGCCCGTATCTTCCGACTATTATATCGTGAACAGACAGGAACACCATTCGGGTGAACGAAACGAAAACCTGACAGGTGTTTTTGAGAACATTGCCAAATGTTTTTTCCTTTCCGTAAAGCCAGAAATCCATACTGATAAACTGCTTACCCTCGTATTCCTCCGTGTCAAATTTAACATTGATTTCCTTATTCTCGCCGTTTCTTTCAACAACCATAACAACGGTGTCATCTGCTGAACGGCTAAGGCCTGTTTGAATATCGGTTGAGGTAAAAACACGCATACCTTCAATGCTCTTAATTGTGTCGCCGACTTGAAGCCCGTTTGACTGACTTGAAGCGTTATCGGCAAATTCGGCAACAGTTGCCGTGCCGACGAGGTTTTGACCGCATATAATTATCAAAATTATAACAAAGCCGAGAATAAGATTCATAAGCGCGCCCGAGATGATAACAAGCATACGGGCAGGAACGCTTTTTTTGGAGAAAGAGCCCTCATTTTCGGAATCCTCCTCTTCGCCCTCCATAGAGCAATAGCCGCCGAAAGGAATCCAGCGCAGAGTATATTGCGTTTCTCCTTTTTTAAAGGAAAAAAGCTTTGGCCCCATTCCGATAGAAAACTCATTAACCTTGATTTTCATAAGACGGGCGGCGATAAAATGACCGCCCTCGTGGATAATGATTATAAATTCAAAAAACAGAATTGCAATAAGAACGGGATAAACGGAATTCCAAATTGAAGATAAACTCACTTAATCGCCTCATTGATAATTATTTCTTACATATTCTCTTGCAAGGCGGTCTGCTTCAAGCACATCGTTTAAGGTGAAATCCTTTTTGCACGGTGCTTTGAGCATAGCCTCCTCATTAAGATATGCAATATCGGTAAATTTAATTTTACCTTCAAGGAAAAGTTTTACGCTTTCTTCGTTTGCGCCGTTTGCGGCGGCGGGATAAAGTCCGCCCTTTTCAATGGCGTTTTTGCAAACATTTATACATTTAAAGGTTTCGTAATCGGGTTCAAAGAAGGTCAGCTTTCCGTAATCGGCAAGAGAAAGAGGAGCAACGGGGCTCGGCTCTCTTTCGGGATAGGTTAAGGCATACTGAATGGGTATGCGCATATCGGGAACGCCGAGCTGGGCGATAACCGAATTATCCTGATAAACAATTGCGGAATGAACAACAGATTCGCGATGAACAACAATTTCAATATCATCATTAGGCATATCAAAAAGCCATTTAGCCTCTATAAATTCAAGGCCTTTATTCATCATTGTTGCAGAATCTATGGTTATTTTTGCACCCATATCCCAGTTTGGATGCTTGAGCGCATCCTTTGCGGTTACATTTTCAAGCTCTGAAAGCTTCCTTCCGAAGAACGGACCGCCCGAAGCGGTTAAAATGATTTTCTTAATCGCCTTTTTATTCGGCGCACCCTGCATTGCCTGAAAGATTGCGGAATGCTCACTGTCAACAGGGAGGATTGAAACGCCGTTTTCCTTGGCAAGATTAGTTACAAGATGACCGCCAGCAACAAGCGTTTCCTTATTTGCAAGCGCGATTGTTTTTTTAGCCTTGATAGCTTCAAGTGTTGGCATAAGTCCTATCATACCTACCACGGAATTGAGAACAATATCCGCGCCATTATAGGTTGCGCACTCGATAAGCCCCTGCATACCGCTTGTTACCCTTGTTGGAGTGTCTTTAATTCTTACCCTTAAATCCTCTGCGGCATTTTCGTTCATAAGGCAGACGAGCTCGGGCTTAAATTCTCTTATTTGCTCTTCGATTTTTTCAACGCTTGAATTAGCGGTTAAGCATTTTACGGAATAGCCGTGCATACGGCAGACATCAAGCGACTGAGTTCCTATTGAGCCTGTTGAACCCAAAATTGAAATATTTTTCATATCAAAACAGCCTTTCCGACTGAAAGATGCAGTCTTTTATCTTGCAAAGGCAATAAGCGCCATTGCATAGGTTAGCGGAAGAGTGAACAGGGTTGAATCAAATCTGTCCATAACTCCGCCGTGGCCCGGAAAGATTTTGCCGAAATCCTTAACATCAAAATTCCTTTTCAAAACAGAAGCGGTTAAATCGCCCATCATACCGAGGAACGAAAACGGAACGCAGCAAGCAAGAAGAATTGTTGCGCCTGCGGCGTCTATTCTTACAGAGCCGAAGCAATTATAAAGAGTGAACGCAATTGCGTTTAACACAAGCGAGGTTACTATTCCGCAGGCGGCACCCTCTATTGTTTTTTTAGGGCTGATATTAGGACTCATTTTGTGCTTTCCGAAAGCCATTCCGCCGAGCTGGGCTCCAACATCTGTTCCGAGCGCACATATCAGCGCAAAGAAGATGAGATATATTCCGAACTGCTCATTTGCAAACATATCACGCAATCTTACGAAGATTGAAAAGCCGAAGGATACTATCACGCTTGTGAAAACAGAGATTGCAACATCTTCAAATTTCGTGTTTGCATAATCCTTAAGCATTGCAAGAAATGAAACAATAATTAATGCAATTATGTAAACCGTTTTGGGAACAGCATTAATAATTGTGCCCCACACCTGTGCAGAAACGAGAGGTTCAAGCACTCTTTCGCCTGCAAAGAAAGGAACAAGTGCAGAAAAAACGGTTGACAGAGCAATAATAAATGTGTTTTTAACCTTGGCGCACTTCATAATCTCGTTTGAGGCTACCGCCGAAAAAAATGCAATAACAACAACGAAAAGAGGAGTATTTATCTGCCAAACAACAATTGCCAAAACCAAAAGCAGAACAACCGCCGTTATAACTCTTTGCTTCATAAAATCACCGAGCCTTTCGATTATAAATTCTATCCGCCGAATCTGCGGTTTCTTTTTTCAAATTCGGCAAGAGCAAGATGAAGGTCTGACTCCTTGAAATCGGGCCAGAGCACATCGCTGTACCAAAACTCACTGTATGCCGCCTGCCACAAGAGAAAGTTTGAAAGCCTTTCCTCTCCGCTCGGGCGGATAATCAAATCGCAGTCGGGCGAGGTGAAAATCGAATTTGAAATATCGTCCTCCGTTATCTGCGTTGCGCCCTGCGAAATAAGCTTATTAACGGCAGAAACAATTTCCTGCCTGCCACCGTAATTAACTGCAAGATTTATGAGCGTTCCGTCTCTTTTTGCGGTTTCCTTTTCCGCGTCGTCCATAAGCTTAAGCAACTCGGGATGAAGCCCTTCTCTTTCGCCTATAAATCTAATTCGGATATTTCCGCTTGCCTGCAAGTCGTTTTTCGCCTCAACAAGATAGTCGTAAAACAGCTTCATAATTGCGTTTATCTCATCCTGAGGACGCTTCCAGTTTTCCGTTGAAAAGGCATAAAAGGTTGCCTCTTTTATTCCGAGCCTGTTACATTCCTTTGAAATTTTTTTAAACACCTCTGCGCCTGCTTTATGACCTGCCTTGCGCGGAAGTCCTCTTTTTTTAGCCCATCTTCCGTTGCCGTCCATTATTATTCCGACATGGTTCGGCAAAACCGAAAATTCAGCAGACGGGGCTTCTTTTTTTCCGAAAACCGCCATTGCTTTTCTCCTTTAAAAATGACAGAACGGCGGAGTGCCTGCTCCGCCTTTTCTGATAGTAAACAATTAGATAGAAAGGATTTCCTGCTCCTTTTTCTTTTCCATTTCCTCTGCTTCTTTAACATAGCTGTCGGTTATGTCTTGGAGCTTCTTTTCGCCTGTTTTTTGGTCGTCCTCTGTTATCTCGTTATTCTTTTTAAGCTTTTTAAGATCGTCCATTGCGTCGCGGCGAACATTTCTTATTGCAACCTTTGCCTCCTCGGCACGCTTTGCGATATCCTTAACAAGCTCTTTTCTGCGCTCCTCGGTAAGAGGCGGGAAAACAAGGCGGATAGCCTTTCCGTCGTTGCTCGGATTAATTCCGATTTCAGCGGTGTTTATTGCTTTTTCGATTTCTTTAAGGGTTGAAGCGTCCCACGGCTGAATCATAAGCATTCTCGGCTCGGGAACACTGATTGCCGCCATTTGATTTATCGGGGTTGGAGTGCCGTAATAATCAACGGTTACTCTGTCTAATATAGCGGGATTTGCTCTGCCTGCGCGAACTGCCTTGTAATCTCTTTCAAGACTGTTAAGGCATTTTTCCATTTTTTCCTTTGTTTTGCTGAATATTGCTTCCATAATATTTACCTCTCTTTAATTAGTTTTGAACTGTTGTTCCGATATTTTCGCCTTTAACAACTCTAACGATATTATCGGGATCGTCAAGATTGAAAACGATTATAGACATATCGTTATCCTTGCAAAGCGAAAATGCCGTTGAATCCATAACTTTAAGGTCTCTGTTGATAACCTCTCTGAATGTTACATTATCAAACTTAACAGCGTCCTCATACTTATTCGGGTCTTTATCGTAAACGCCGTCAACATTAGTTGCCTTTAAAAGTGCATCTGCATTGATTTCAACGCTTCTTAAAGCGGCGGCTGTGTCTGTTGAGAAGAACGGCGAGCCCGTTCCGCAGCCGAAAATAACAATTCTGCCCTTTTCAAGATGGCGTGTTGCTCTGTTTCTGATATACGGCTCGGCAATCTGCCTCATTTCAATTGCAGTTTGCACTCTGACATCTGCTCCGAGCTGTTCAAGAGCGTCGCAAAGAGCAAGAGAGTTCATTGCCGTTGCAAGCATTCCGATATGGTCTGCGCGTGCTCTGTCCATACCCTCGCTTGTTCTGCCGCGCCAGAAGTTTCCGCCGCCGACAACAATGGCAACCTCAACGCCGAGGTCTGCAACCTTTTTTACGGATTTACAGATACTGACAACCGTTTCGCCGTCGATACCTGTTCCCTTGCTTCCTGCGAGCACCTCGCCGGAAAGTTTCAGTAAAACTCTTTTATAAGCTACATCCATAATTATACCTCTGCTTTACTCCGATAACGGATATTTATACTATTTTTTATATTTTAATATATTTTATAAGCAAAGTAAATAGAATTAATAAAAAAAGACGGTAAAAATTTACCGTCTCTTAATATTAGTTTTGAGTTTTTAGTAAAGTTTATTATCAATGGCCCATAATGATTGAATAATCACGCATGGTTATATAACCGTCATAATTAACATCATAAAGATAGCCTGTTGAAACATCGGCAGTTTTCGCGTTCCAATAAAGCGAAAAGCTTGTTTTGAGTGCCGATTGAAGCATTGAGGTTTGATTTGAGCAAACGGTGCAGGTGTAAGAAAGAGTTGTGCCGAGAGTTGTTGTTGCCATAGACGAATAGCGATAGCTATGGCCTGTTGCGTCAAGCGATATCTCGCTTGTTTCGCCGCATCTTGTGCACGGTGCGGTTGCCGTTCCCTTTTGAGTGCAGGTTGGTGCAGTTATAACAGTTGCGTTTTCCGTATCGTAGTTATGACCGAGTGCCGCAGTTGTTATCCGGCAATCAGCCGTGCCGCATCTTGTGCAGGTGCCTGCTTCAATTCCCGTTTCGGTGCAGGTTGGCTCGGCAACAACGGTATAATCCTCTGCACCCGTAACCGTATGTCCCAAAGCAGGAACAGAGGACGAGGATTTTGTTCCGCATCTTGTGCAGGTTTTTGAAACCGTTCCCATTTCAGTGCAGGTTGGCTCCTTTTCAAAGACCTCTTCTCCGTAGCTATGGCCGAGCGAGCTTATTGGTTCGTTGTAAGAATTGCCGCAATTTGCGCAGGTAAAGGTTTTTGTGCCGTTTGCCGTGCAGGTGGGCTCTGTTGTTACAACGCCTTCGTCATAAGCATGGCCTGTTCTTTCAAGTGTTACTGTTTTTATTTCTCCGCAGATAGTGCAGGTCCACTCCTCTGAGCCGTTTGAGGTGCAGGTTGGAGTTGAAACGGGAGAAACAGTATAAAGTCCGTCGACCCATTCATTATGTGTGCAGGTATCTCTTGTTTCGCCGCAGACAGAGCATTGATATGTTGTGTAGGTGTGTCCGTTTTCCGTTCTTTCTTCGGTAATCTCTTCCGTATGTCCTGTTGCAGGAAGTGTTACGGTTACCTCCTGCGAGCATCTTGTGCAGGTGCCGGTTCTGCTTCCGTCGGTGGTGCAGGTTGCAGGAGTTTCACTTGTGTATTCTTCAACATTATGACCGAGCTTTGCCGTTAGTTGAGTTGAGGTTTTGCCGCATATATTACAGGTCTTTTTCGTTGTTCCGGGCATTTCGCAGGTTGCGGTTGTTGTTTCTGTATAATGTCCCTCAACCCAGCTGTCGTGAGTTGTATTTGTGTTTTCCGCATCACAGCGCGAGCAGGACTGATACTCATAAGTGTGTCCGTCATCAGCATTAACAAAGGTTTCAACCGTTTGGAAATCGTGGCCGAGAGCGTCAATTGCAACAGTTTTTACAATTTCTCCGCAATTGGAGCAAACAATTTGCTTCTCGCCTGCTTCGGTGCAGGTTGCTTCCTTGGTTATATTCTCCGTTGTTGTTTCGTGTGCACACGGGTCAATTGTTTGGAAGGTATAGCCCTTTTCCTCGGCGTATGTTTGCGCCGTTGAATGCGAATGACCTTTTATAATAAGGCTCTGCTGGCTTCCGTTGAACGGATCCTCGCCTATTACTCCGTTAAAAGCACATTCGCTGTTTAAAATCGTTGCTTCCGTTAAGCTGAAATTATTTGCAAAGGATCTTATATTAATATCCGTAATCTGCTCAGGAACAACAAGAGTTTTCAACTTGCAGCCGTAGAAGCAATAATCGTCAACGGTTGTGATTGTTTCGCTGAAATTAATGGTTGTTACTCCGCAATTATAGAAGGTGTATTTTCCTGTTTTTGTCAAACCTGTTCCGTAGGTTACGGTTGCAAGACTTGTGCAGTCCTGAAAGGCGCCGAATTCAACAGCAACTCCGCCGATGGTTGTTAAGCTGTTTGGGAAAGCAATGCCTTGAAGAGAGGTACATCCCTTAAATGCTGCCGACTCAATAGTTGTCAGTCCCTCTGTAAAATTAACCGTAGTAAGCCCTGTGCAATCCTTAAAGGCGGCGGTGTTTATTGTGGTTACCGTGCTCGGAAGAGTTATTGTTTTTAAAGCGGGGCTTTCGGAAAAAGCATATTGACCGATAGTTGCAAGAGGACTGTTTATTTCAACAGTTTCAAGAGCAGTCATTTGATAAAAAGTTCTTGTGCCTATTCCGGTTATATTTCCGTTGATGATAACGGTGGTTATCGTTCCCCTATCGTCATACCACGGAACACGGTTTATTCCGGTTACACCGTAATCCTTTGTTGAGCCGTTTCCGCTTATTGTTAAGGTGTTTGTTGCGGAATCGTATGTATAGGTTGCACTTGAACCGCAGGTGCCGCTTGCCGGCGTTGAAGCATAAAGAGCAGTTGTTTGAAGGCTGAAAAGCGTCGCAACCGCAAGTGCAAACGCGAGAGTAAATGATAATAATCTTTTTTTCATAACAATTCCCATAGCCTTTCCGGCTACAAATAGTTTATAAAAAAACCCTAACGCCTTATTGTAGCCGGATAAGGCGTATAATGGGAATTTAGCTATCTCAAAATTATGCCTTTGGCAAATTTTGAGGGCAATACAATCGGGTTAGTGTTATCTTTCACACTAACCTCCTAAAAAATATATATAATTACAGTAATCTACATTGATTATATCAAATAATACTCGATTTGTAAATAGATATTGAAATTAAAAAACGCACACGGAGAAGTATCCATTTCTGCGGTTAAACGATACACATTAATATACTATTTGTATTTTTCAATATTACAAGTATGTACAATTAGGGACAGTCCCTAATTGTATAAGAAATAACTTTTGTAAAGAAAGAGCAGGTCGATGACCTGCTCTTAAATGTTATTTAATTAGCCGCTGATTTGCTTACAAAGTTTTATTAGCATGGTTCTAAATAAGTTTTGCAAATTTGACATTTAGAAAACAGTCAAACACTCAAACTATATTGACAATCTAAATTATCCATATAAATTTCACTAAAAAAAGTTTATTGATATAAATATAAATGAGTGGTATAATGAATTAAAAATGAAAAAAGGAGATAAAATATGAAAAAAACATTAAAGGAACTAATGGCACTGCTGCTTGTTGCATTACTTGCCTTTTCTGTAAGCGCATGTGCAAGCGAAAGCAAATCAAGCAATGAAAGCTCTGTAATGAACTATGAGGATTATCGTAAAGCTGTTATTGCCGATGCAGCAGACATAAATAACATGGATAAGGATGTTTCATTTGTGGTAAAATCAGTTATCATAAACGCCGAAACTAACAAATCCATTCTTGGTGCCGCAAATGATTTCTTTTTTCAATTTGAAGAAAATGTTGACTGTAAAGAAGGCGATACAGTAGTTGCACACACCACAGCAGTTGGATACACATACGAGGGACCTACAAGGTATTACATTCATTCAAATCTTGTTTCTGTAACACCTGCTGAAATAACAACCGACAAAGGCCAATACGATCTAGGTGCTCCTAACTATACCGTTGGTTCTGAAACAAGAGCAGTTAAAGGATATGAATTCAAATATATGGGAAATATCTTTGCCTTAGGTAATAAGATTGAAGTATTCAAAGACAAGAATTTCCTTATTAACGCGCTTACATCATATAAAGTTGTCAATAATCAAATTTTCGGCACACATAGCGACAGCGAATATGCTGAAATATCATACGACGAAATAATTCAACCAAAAGAAGTAGGATATATAATTCCTTACGTTGGTAATGATGATTTTAACCTTTATGTTTATTTCCAAAATAAAACAAATTCTGCTTGTAAGCTTCGTGATTGTGAAATTGTTGGCCTATTAGCTATTTTAGCAGATACTGAATATAAGGATAATACGTTTGAACTTTATGGTGGATTAACTGCAACAATGCCTAACAACATTGAAGATATTATTAGCAGCATTGATAAATCCTATATAGATAAGACTAAAGATTATAATCAATTTGAAAAGGTGTATGAATATAAAGCGGAAAACACTAAATTCCTATACACAAATCGATACGGGATTAATGAAATGATTATGATATCAGCAGAACAATTTGATGAGATATTATTCATAGTGCTTGACGGAGCAAAATAAACTAAATCATCAAATTAAAAAGAAAACCTTAACTTTGAAAGCACATAATAAAGAATCATAAAATTTAACACTTTCTATGAGAAAACAGTTATAGAGTATGCATTCTGCTTTATAACTGTTTTCTTTTTTTACGAAATCATTAATAACATATTGTAGATTAAAAAACATGAGATGTAGTAAATAGATTTAAAATAATTAAACGGTAGAATCAACAGACTGCGATATTTTACGATACTTTTGAAAATTAAATTGAGTCGCATTTTAAAAATCGAAAAAAGGAATTCCAAATTAGAGAAATGCATTTTGTTGAAAAAATAATACAAAAAGTAGCATTCCACAACTGAACACAAATTATGAAGTTTTATTTGGCATTTACAGTTTAGCATATAATGTAAAAAAATGTGAGAAAAATAGCACCTCGATTGAGATGCTCAAAATCATTTTTTATTAGTCAAGCTATAAAACAAAGCTTTTACAGCTCATCATATAAAGCCTTGTGAAAGCACTAATTAAATTATGTAAATCAATCCTTGATTCATAAGAATAAATCATTAATAATAACAGGAGAAGTATACAATGCAGTATATACAATAGTAAAAATTAGGCTTTTAATGCATAATTCTTTAGTTACTCCTTTTCTTTTTATAGATTTTATACTTAATACAATATACGCTATAAACGCAGTTAAAAACAGAAAACTTGTAATAATAACAAAGCAAATCCATAACTCAGCTGAAGAAAAGAGTGCAACTTGATTAGCCGGATCAAATTCACCGCCAAAAATTGTAAAATTGTCTAAAAAATAAGCCAAAAGTTGAAAAGCAGTATAATAGAAAAAATCAAAGATTGAAAAGACAATATTGTAAAAAAACATTAAAATCAATATAAATACTTTCAAAAAATTCTTTTGCCTTGAATAAAGTTTTTTCAAAACAATTCATCCCCTTTGGCATCGTGCTGTTTCAAATAGTTTCATACGAAAAAACTAAACTTTAAACAATTTCATTTTATTATCAGTTACCTGTTTACTTTGTATCATGACCATATAATTATATAAAACACAAGAAAAAGAGCAGGTCGATGACCTGCTCTTGATTGTTATTTAATTAGCCGTTGATTTGCTTTGCGATTTCCTCTGCAAAGTTTTCCTGGCGCTTTTCAAGGCCTTCGCCTCTTGTCATACGGATGAAAGCGGAAATTTTAATTTCTGTTCCGAGAGCCTTTGCAACCGAATCAACATAGCCCTTAACTGAGCCCTGGAAGAGATCGGAACGAACGAATTCCTGATCAACAAGGCAGTTTTCTTTATAATACTTGCCCATTTTGCCTGCGGCAATCTTAGCAAGAACTGCATCGGGCTTTGAAGCCATTTTCGGATCTTCCTTCATTTGAGAAGCAAGGATACTCTGCTCGTGCTCAACAACCTCTGCCGGAACAGACGCTTCATCAAGATAAGCAGGGCTCATTGCGGCAACCTGCATTGCAACATTTTTGCCCATATCTGCAAACTCTGCGGTTGCAGCCTTTGAATTGTCTGCAACATCGAAGCCAACCATAACGCCAACTGAACCGCCTGCGTGAACATAGGTTGAAACAACACCGTCCATAACCTCAAAGCGACGAATTTTCATATTCTCGCCGATTGAAAGGATAAGGTCGTTAAGGGTTTCGGCAACAGTTCTGCCTGTTCCCATATATTCTGCTGCTGTGAGCTCTTCAACAGTTTTAACACCTGTTGCGATAATTGTTTTTGCACAATCTGTTACGAAAGCAACAAACTTTTCGTTTTTAGCAACGAAATCTGTTTCCGAATTAACTTCAATAACAACACCCTTTTTAGCGTCTGCATCTGCATAAGAAAGAACAACGCCCTCTGCGGCAATTCTTGAAGCCTTTTTCTGTGCAGCGGCAAGTCCTCTTTCACGAAGATAATCAACAGCCTTGTCCATATCTCCGTCTGCCTCGGTAAGAGCCTTTTTGCACTCCATCATACCAACGCCCGTTTTTTCACGAAGCGCTTTAACATCCTGAGCTGTGAATGACATATTTATTCCTCCAAACTGATATTAAGTTTAATTTATGAATTATTCCTCTGTTGCTTCTGCGGGAGCTTCCTCTGCTTCCTCAACGGCAGTATCCTGTCCGTCTCTGCCTTCGATAACTGCGGAGGCGATTGCACCTGCGATAAGCTTTACGGCGCGGATAGCGTCGTCATTTCCGGGGATAACATAATCAATTTCATCAGGATCGCAGTTTGTGTCAACAATAGCAACAATCGGAAGACCGAGCTTCATTGCCTCTGATACTGCAATTCTTTCCTTGCGGGGATCAACGATGAACATTGCATCCGGAACCTTTTTCATTTCGGTGATACCGCCGAGATACTTTTCAAGCTTTTCGATTTCAAGCTCAAGGCCTGCAACCTCTTTCTTAGGAAGGAGATCGAAGGTTCCGTCCTCACGCATCTTTTTGAGCTGTGCAAGACGGCCTACTCTGCCGCGGATGGTTTTAAAGTTAGTAAGCATACCGCCGAGCCAACGGGCATTTACATAAGGCATTGCGCAACGCTCTGCCTCTTCCTTAACGGATTCCTGAGCCTGCTTCTTTGTTCCTACAAAGATGATTGAGCCGCCCTCTGCTGCGAGGTCGCGAACGAACATATATGCCTCATCGAGCTTCTTAACTGTTTTTTGAAGGTCGATGATATAGATGCCGTTACGCTCTGTGAAGATGTACTCAGCCATTTTGGGATTCCATCTTCTTGTTTGATGTCCGAAATGAACACCTGCTTCGAGAAGCTGCTTCATTGAAACTACATTTGCCATTTGATTTTTCCTCCTTTAAGGTTTTACCTCCACCGCGCCCTATGGCATAATCCCCTATTTTATAACCTTGGGATTAAGACGCAATGTGTGGTTTGCGCTGAAAATATAATTTATGCGCTGAAATATATTATCACATAACAAACGCAAAATCAAGAAAAATTTTCTATTTTCTTTAAAAATTATATATATAAATCTCTTATCTGCTTTCTTGCAAGTATTTCGGCAGAGCAATCAAGCGGTTTTAGCTCGCACGAGCCGTATCTTCTTTCAACCGCTTTTTTTATTAAAAGGTCGGCAAAATCGGGGTTTTTCGGCAAAACGGGACCGTGGCAATATGTGCAAAAGGTGTTTTTATACCGTGCGCCCTCTGTTTTATCCTCCGCATTATTTCCGAAGCCTTTAATTATTTTACCGAGCGGCTCAACACCCTTGCCGAGATATGTTCTGCCCGAATGGTTTTCAAATCCGATAATTCTCATTTTTTCCTTTGTTTTGAACTCATAATTTCCGATTAGTCTTTTTTCCTTGCCTACGGTGTAAAAGTCAAGAACACCCGTAAAATTCATTTGAGGTGCGTTATGAGGCTGATAGTATTTTCCGAGAAGCTGAAAGCCGCCGCACACGGCAAGCACAACCGCACCCGACTGAACGGCTTTATCAAGCGATTTTATTTTTGCACCGTTTAAATCCTTTAACACAAGCGACTGCTCAAAATCCTGACCGCCTCCAATAAAAATTATATCGTAGCCGTCAAGAATAAAATCCTTTTTTGAATATAGAGGAGTTACCTTGGCTTCTATTCCACGCAGGCGCAGACGCTCGCAAAGGCAGATAACATTTCCCGAATCGCCGTAAAGATTAAGCAAATCGGGATAAAGATGTGCTATGTTGATTTTCACTTCCAAAACCTCTCCTTTTTATATAGCTTTGCAAAATACGGCCTTAATTTCATCATAGCGGTATATGTTGGCACAACGGCGGTTTTTCCGCTTTTGCATATATTGTGAAACTGACTGTGGCTTTTTATTATTTCGGGATTAAGACCTGCATATTTCAGGCGCAGGGCCATATCTCCCGAGCGGATACCGAAGGTGTAAATATGCTTAACATTAGGATTAATTTTTATATCGGCATCCCATATCCACGAAACATCGCGCCCGTCTGCATCATTATCGTTCAGCACGAAAACAACATTATCAAAATCAAGCTGATAGATATAATTAACTGCCTGCGTTAAGCCCGTTGGATTTTTTACAAGGAGTATTCTTATATCTCCGAACTGCTCCATTCTGCCGAAGGCTCCCGAAAAGGAGGAAACCGCCGCTTCTATTTCTCCTTCCGTTAAGCCTGCAAGAGAGAGCACCGCCGAGGCGCAGAGGGCGTTATAGATATTATAAACACCGCCGAGGTTTATTTTGAGTATTGCATTTTTGCCGTTAAAGCACGCAAAAACCTTTGAGAAATCCGATTTTAATTCTATAATTTCCTCAACCGAAAGGTTGGGCATTTCGCGCTTATATCCGCATCCCGTGCAATAAAAATTTCCGAGCTGACTGTATATTCTGCTTTTATAGCCGTATGGCGATTTACAGAAAACGCAATAGTCGCTGTCGCTTCTGCCTCCGAGCGAGAGCGGAATATTTATACCATAAGTATAATATCTTTTGTTTAGTAAAGAAAGGCTGAACGAAAGAGGATCGTCTGCATTTAAAACAAGAACGGCATTTCTCATATTCTGCGCACCTGTTTTTATGGCTTCAAGGGTGTGGGAAACCTCGCCGTATCTGTCGAGCTGGTCTCTGAAAATATTTGTTACGGCAAGTATATCGGCATCAAGATAAAGGCTGACCTTTCTTAAGGCGTTTTCATCACATTCGATAATGGCATATTCGCATTTGCATTTGCCGTTTATTTTGCAGTTCATCAAAAACGAGGTTGTTATTCCCGTTATGAGATTTGCGCCGGAACGGTTTAAAAAATAGGATTTTCCTGCGATTTTCAGTCCCTCCTCAACTATGCGCGCAGTTGTTGTTTTTCCGTTTGTGCCGGTTATTATGATGATTTTTACATTTTCGGAAATCTGCTTTAATATATTTTTATTCAGGGCAAGTGCGATTTTCCCGGGAAAAGTTGTTGCCCCTCTGCCTAAAAGGCGCAATATTTTTTCAACAAGCTTTGCAATAATAATTGTTATAATCATAATAAATTATATTGATATTATTTTTAATTATGATAAAATAAGTTTATATAAAAGGCGGTGTAATTATGCTTAACAGAATAATTGATGTTGTTTTAAAGGCAGGAGAAATCTATAAAAGCGCAGGAGAGGACCTTGGAGTTGAGAGCAAGGGCTCTAATGTTAATCTTGTTACAAAATACGATAAAATGATACAGGATTTTCTTTTTGAGGAGCTTAGCAAAATCATTCCCGACTGTTCGTTTTTAGGCGAAGAGGGCGACGGCGAAAAGGAGCTTTCCGACGGATACTGCTTTATAATTGACCCGATTGACGGAACAACGAACTTCATTAAAGGTTATCAGCACAGTGCAATTTCAGTTGGCCTTGCAAAGGACAGAGAGCTGATAATGGGAGTTGTGCTTGACCCTGATTTAAACAATATTTTTTATGCCGAAAGGGGCAAGGGAGCATATCTTAATTCAAAAAGAATAAGCGTTTCCGACTGCAAACTCGAAAACAGCCTTGTTTTGTTTGGCACCTCCCCTTACGAGCACGAGCTTGCAAAGCAAACCTTTAAGCTGACTGAGGAGATATTCTATAAGGCGGTTGAGGTTAGGCGCGGCGGCTCTGCGGCACTTGATATATGCTATGTTGCATCGGGCAAGGCTGATTTATATTATGAGCTGATACTGCGCCCTTGGGATTTTGCGGCGGCGGTTGTTATACTGCGCGAGGCAGGCGGAATATGCTCTACGCTGAAAAAGGAAGAGATAGACTGCTCGAAGGTGCGTTCATTCGTTTGCTCAAACGGAATAAACACAGAGGAATTTTTTGAAATATCAGATGGAATATTACAGCTTTAATCAATATCTTAAAGACACCTTTGGCTGCAAGGTTTACAAGATAAGCATAAACGCAGGCTTTACCTGCCCAAACAGAGACGGAACGCTCGGCACAAGAGGCTGCATTTTCTGCTCAAAGGGAGGAAGCGGAGACTTTGCCGAAAGCAGCACCCTATCCGTTACCGAGCAGATTGAAAGCGGAAAGCAGAGAGTTTCAAAAAAGATAAAAAGCGGAAAATACATTGCTTATTTTCAAGCCTTTACAAACACCTACGCGCCCATTGACGTGCTTGCCGAAAAATACTGCGAAGCAATCAACCACCCCGATATTGTGGGGATATCAATAGCAACACGGCCCGACTGCCTCGGAGAAGAGGTTTTAACGCTTCTTTCGGAAATTAACAAGATTAAGCCTGTTTTTGTTGAGCTTGGTCTTCAAACAATTCACGAAAAAACGGCTGAATACATTAGGCGAGGTTATCCGTTAAGCGTTTATGACAACGCAATTAAGGCACTTAAAAAGGCAGGGATAAACACCGTTGTTCATCTTATTATCGGACTGCCCAACGAAAGCAGAGAGGATATGCTTAAAAGCGTTGAATATGCTTGCAAAAGCGGTGCAGACGGAATTAAGCTTCAACTGCTTCACATATTAAAAGGCACAGACCTTGCAGACGATTATTTAAGTGGAAAATTCGAAACGCTTTCAATGGAGGAATATTTAAGCATTATCAAGGACTGTGTTGAAATAATTCCCAAAAATGTTGTTATTCACAGACTGACGGGCGACGGACCAAAAAAAGACCTTATAGCTCCGCTTTGGAGCGCAGATAAAAAGAGCGTGCTCAATGCTTTAAATAAACTTTAATGCTTAGGCAATAAAGTTTGTTTAAAGCGAGCACGCTTTTTCATTGCTTATTCATAAAAACCTATTTCGGAAATTACGGGAGTGCTTCGGCTTTGCCTGATTACAAATCTGGCGCCGACGCACTTTTTATTGCCTGCTGCAGAGCAATATATTTTTTATTTTTGCGATTTTCTTTGAGCCGATAACAGTTGAGGAATACGCCCTTTTATACCTTCCGTTTGGCTTTTTGATATAAATATCAAACGCTTCAACCCTTTGAGAAAAGCGGATATCCTCGCTGATTATAACATATTTAAGCTTTTTAACGGAATCAAATTCAAAATCGATATATCCGTCGTCCTCTCGGAGTTTTCCGAGCCTTTCAACAATAATAGGATAAGCATACATTTCATCTATTTTACTGCCGAGGGCTTTAAGAACACGGGCGTCCTTCCTGTGAATAACACCCTTATCCGTTGGCGGAACATTCAAAAGCAAGGTGCAGTTATTGCCGACGGAATTAAGATAAATTTTAAAAAGCTTATTTACGCTTTTAACTGTTTTATTCTCATTTTTGGAATAAAACCAGCCCTTTCTGATTGAAACATCAACCTCCGCAGGATACCAGCACAGCTCGGAGCAGTCTTTAAGAAGCGTTCTGCTTCCCAAATCCTCATCCATTGAGGTCAGCCTTTTAAGATTTTTTGCATCATTTTCATTATGCTGACTGTTTTTGCTTACCGTTTCCGACTTTTGAAGATAAGACGGGACAACGGAAAATTCGGATTTTCTTGTTTTTCCTCCCTCGTTGCCTACCCATCTTATATCGGGACCGCAAACGGCAATATTAGCCTTTGGTTGAAGCGTTCTTATAAGCGAATAATATCTTCTCCAATCATATTCAAAGGCACGCGCATTGGCACCCTTTGCGCCGTCAAACCAAACCTCGCTGATTTCGCCGTAATTTGTTAAAAGCTCTGTTAACTGATTGCAGAAATAATCGTTATATGCAGGTGTTCCGTAGGTTTTCTCGTGCATATCCCAAGGGGAAAGATAAACGCCGAAATCAAGCCCCTCGCTTTTGCAGGCGTCTGAAACCATTTTAACTATATCGCCCTCAAAGGAGGTGTATTTTATGCTGAAATCGGTGTATGCCGTGTTCCAAAGGCAAAAGCCGTCGTGATGCTTACAGGTTAAAATTATTCCAGTTGCACCTGCCGATTTTGCACATTTAACCCACTGCGCAGGCTTAATTTTCTTTATGTTAAAATCCTGCGCCGTTTCCGTTCCTGCACCCCATTCCCTTGCGGTTGCGGTGTTCATACCGAAGTGCATAAAAAGGTAAAACGGTTTTTTTGACAGCTCAAGCTGAGACGGGCTCGGCACAACGCTAATGAGTCTGTTTACCTCATCACTGTTTAATTCAAAGCCGTTATTATCGGTTGTCCAATTTTTTTCAAAAGGATTTTTCATCACTTTTCCCTCTTTTATTAATCCCTGCGAAACAGCTTTCTGCCGAGCTTACCTATACTGCATAAGCCGTAATACACCATTTCGGAGAAATTGAAATAGAATGTTTGCTCTCTTGATTTATCAACCTCATCAAAAACGGGAGTGAGCGCTTTGCCCTTTGCACCGCTGTATTCCGTGGCTGAAAGAACAACGATTTCACTGTCTATCGGCAGAGTTACCTCTTTTTTGCCCTTAACATCTATTTCAACAACATAGAAATAAAGAATTTTTGCGATACTGTCTTTTCCAACGATATGGCAATGCGTTGCTTCAAAGCCTATTTTGCCCTGCTTAACATAAGCAACATCGCCCAAATCAACAAGATCCCAAGTGGCAAAGCGCCTTGAAGAAGCAAGGATTTCCTTTGAAACGCCTTCGCCGTCAACCTCAAACTCAACCTCTTTATCATCTGTAAGAGATGCGCAAAGCAGGCAAAGCTTATCGGTGTTCTTTGAAATATCAATTTTCTGACCGCTCATAACGGTGCAGTTATTGTCTGTTTGCGATATTTCAAAATCAATAGAATTAACGGTAACCGTTTTAGGCGCAAGCTCACGCGGAATATTCATATCAAAATCGGATTTAACAGTTCCCTGCGCCGTAATAATATTTTTATTAAGCTCAAGCCTTGCAGGTGTGCAGGAGGGCTTTTTGCCCTTAACTGCACTGTCTTTAAGCGTTAAAGCAAAGGTTTTGATTTCATAAGGCTTGAAATCGGCAACGAGCCTTCCGTTTTCAACAACTGCTTCGCCCTTATATTCCTCGCTTGCATAAAGCTCTCTTGCCGAGGCAATTCCCTCTCCGAGCTCAAGAGTAAAGCCGTTTACACTCTTATTCGTTCCCTCATTGAGACGAACGATAATTTCATTACTGCTTTCAGCCTTTTTGATTGCTCTTACTATAACATCATTAGTTGAAACAGAGCCGAAGCTGTAATGCGGTTTGAGTGCGCCCGAATGCTTATCAACTGCATAAGCCGTCATAGGCTGAACAAAGGCTCTTGCTTCAAGCTGTGTTTCTGACGAAGCCTCGCCCTTATGGCTGAAAACGGCAAAAGAATATCTGTTTAAGCCGATATCCATAAGCGACTGCATTGAATCCATTCTGAAATTCTTTTTCGGAGTATGAAGAACTGTCATTCTTAAAGTGTTGTCATTATACTTATCCCAGCCGTATTTACACTCGCTGATAACAGAAACGCCGAACTGCGAGCTTTCATCGGTTAAATCAACCCATTTTTGTGCAGGAACCTCAAAAAGCTTTTCATTCATATTGCCTCTTTGGATAGCACCGAGACCTAAATCAAATGTTGCCTTTTCGTTTTTGCAGGTAAAGGCAAACTTATTTTTAGCCATTGTGCGAAGTGCCTGCCATTCAATTTCCGAATAAACCTCAACGCACTGACCGCCGTCTGTTAAAGCGATATAATTTGTGAAAACAGAGCGGTTTTTATCCTTTTGCACAACCTTATAAGCAACGCGCGCAGGGCCGTTTTCCTCAATGCTGATTTTAACAAGAGTGGGTATGCGGTCTGCATCCTTATTTGCTTCATTAAAGTTCATTTCCCAAGCAGGCCACGGCTTTGAGCCGCTGTACTTGAACAAGCCGAGCGCGATAGGCTCCTTTAAGAGCTCCTTTTCGTCAAGCGTTTTATCTATAATTGAAGAAATGTTTCCGTTCTTATTAAGAGTAACGATATACTTTTGATTTTCAAGAACATTTTCGGAATTAATTGAAATACTGCTTTCAAGTCTGCAAGGCTCGTCTGACGGGCGAACATCATAAGCTCTGTATCCGAGACTGTTTACCTCTGCAATGAAAACAACCTCGCAAATGCCGTTTTCATTGGAGTTTACCTGACTTTTAACCTCTTTGCCGTTTTCATCAAAAACGCGAACGAAGGGCTTTGAAATATTTTTAAGACGCATTCTAACGGCAGAGCGTCTGCTTGCTTCAATCGGATTTGAAACAACAACGGGAATGCCTTGGCAGAAATCCGTTTTCATCAATGAAGCAACGGCAGTTACAGACGCTTCGAGCTCGCCTGCAAACTGATTTGCGGAAACGGCATAATCGTTCCAGCTTCTTTGATATGCTCTTTCAACGGAGGTTCCGGGCAGGTCATCATGGAACTGATGAGCAATAAAGCGTTTCCAAGAGCGGTTGAGTGCCTTTTGGTTATATGAATATGCACCGAGATAATCAGCGGCAACGGAATTTCTTTCCGTTATATCCGCAAGCTCCTCGCACCGTCTGTTCCACCTTTTACCTATTGCGCGAGAGGTATAGCCTCCTACACCGTGATTTTGCATAACAAGCTCCGTTTTCCATTCGGGAAGCCTGTTGCGCTGCTCCTCTGTTAGCTTATTATCAATATCGTGGTAAATTTCATCAGCCGCGGCAACATAAACCTCTATATCGCTTTCGTTATTCTTTGCCGCCTCGTTCTCAACAAAGGAAACCGATTTTTCCGCCGGTGCGCCGCCTCTGTCGCCGATACCGTGGAAAATATAAGTCCAGTCTAAATCAAACTTTTCGTTTTCTTTAAGCTTTTTCTGCACGAAATCCCAATTGCGAAGCTTTGTTAAGGTGAAATAATAATCGTGGGGATTAGTGCTTGCATAAATATATTCGCCGTCAACACCGTACCATTTACCGATATCAAACGGAGTTCCGTAAGCTCCGCCCCAAGAAAGCTTTTGAGTTGTGAAGCCCTTTAAATTTGAATGATGAGCAATTGACGGAAGCGCCCAGCCGAAGCCGAAGCAATCGGGCAAATAAATATCAACGCTTCTTTTGCCGAACCTTTCATCAAAATAGGAATTACCGAAAAGAATATTTCTGAAAAGAGCCTCGGGAGACGGAATATTAGTGTCTCCGTTTTCAAACGCTGAGCCGCAGACATTCCATTTGCCCTCTTTTATGTATTCCTTCATTTTCTCGAAAAGCTCGGGATAATATTCCTCCATAAGCTCATAACGATATGAGCCTTCAAAATTAAATTTATATGTGGGATACTTTTCAAAGAGCTTAAAGTTATCAACCAGGGTGTTATAAATATATTTTGATACGGTTGTTTCAAAATCCCAATTCCAAACGGTATCAAGATGTGCTGTTGCAACCGTGTAAATCTTCTTTTTATTGCTCATAGCATTTACCTGACCTTCATTTATTAACAGACTGCAAGGCACGACAGAAATTGCCGTGCCTTTTAAAAACAGATTATACGGCAACTATATTAACAAGCTTGCCGGGAACATAAATTTCCTTTTTAATTGTTTTGCCCTCAATGGCAGAAGCGATTTTTTCATCAGCCTTTGCGAGCCTCAAAACCTCTTCCTTAGGCATATCAACGGGAATAGTTATGCGTGAACGCACCTTGCCCATAATTTGAAGAACGATTTCAACTGAATTTTCAACCGTTTTTTCTTCATCATAAGTACACCATTTTGCTTCGTTTACCATTCCGCCGAAGCTCATAGTCTGCCACATTTCCTCGGTTACATGCGGTGCAAAAGGATTAAGCATTATTGTTAAATCTCTAAGCTCTCCTCTTGTTATGCTTCCCTTATCGTAAATCTTATTAATAAGAGTCATCATAGCGGCAATGGCGGTGTTACATTTAAGATTATCAATATCCTCAGTTACCTTTTTAATTGTTTTGTGCATAAGTGCTTCGAGCTCTTCACTGTACTCCTCGCTGTCTGTTACGATTTCTTGAAGATTCCAGAAACGCTCGATAAATCTTTTACAACCCTTAATTGAATCGGAATTCCACGGAGCCGCCTTTTCAAAATCGCCGATAAACATTTCATAAAGACGCATTGTGTCTGCTCCATAGCGGTCAACAATCTCATCGGGGTTAACAACATTTCCTCTTGACTTACTCATTTTCTCGCCGTTTTCGCCGAGAATCATACCGTGAGAGGTACGCTTTTGATACGGCTCGGAGGTTGGAACAACGCCGATATCATAAAGGAATTTATGCCAGAAGCGGCTGTAAAGCAGATGAAGCGTTGTGTGCTCCATACCGCCGTTATACCAATCAACAGGAGACCAATATTCAAGTGCTTCCTTTGAAGCAAGCTCATTATCGTTATGCGGATCCATATACCTGAGGAAATACCACGAGGAGCCTGCCCACTGAGGCATAGTGTCTGTTTCTCTTTTAGCGGGGCCGCCGCAGCAGGGGCAGGTTGTGTTTACCCAATCTGTCATCTTTGCAAGCGGAGATTCGCCCGTGTCGGTTGGCTCATAGGAATCAACATTCGGAAGCTCAAGCGGAAGCTCACTTTCGGGAATCGGAACATAGCCGCATTTTTCGCACTTAACAATCGGGATAGGCTCGCCCCAATATCTTTGACGGCTGAACACCCAATCGCGAAGCTTGAAATTAACCTTTTCTCTGCCCTTGCCCTCTTTTTCGAGCCACTCAATCATTGCCTTTTTAGCATCTTCAACAGAGAGTCCTGTTAAAAATCCGCTGTTTACGAGCTTGCCTGTTGCACAATCGGTAAAGGCTTCCTTTTGAACATCCTCGCCGCCTGCAACAACCTCAATAATGGGAAGATTGAATTTCTTTGCAAACTCCCAGTCTCTTGTGTCGTGCGCAGGAACTGCCATAATTGCGCCTGTGCCGTAAGAGGTTAAAACATAATCGGAAATGAAAATCGGAATTTCCGTGTCATTAACAGGGTTAATACCCATAACGCCTTTAAGAAGAACGCCGGTTTTATCCTTATTAAGCTCGGTGCGCTCAAAATCGCTCTTATGAGCCGCTTCATTTTGATATGCGCGGATTTCATCAATATTTTCAAGACTGTCTGCCCATTTTTCGATAAGCGGATGCTCGGGAGAAATAACCATATAGGTTGCGCCGAAGAGTGTGTCGCATCTTGTGGTATAAACCGTTAAAGTGTCGCCGAGGGTTGTTTTGAAATCAACCTCTGCGCCCGTGCTTCTGCCTATCCAGTTTCTTTGCTGAACCTTAACCCTGTCTATAAAATCAACATCATCAAGGTCTGCGGCGAGGCGTTCTGCATAATCTGTTATTTTAAGCATCCACTGGCTTTGGTTCTTTCTTATAACCTCGGAGCCGCAACGCTCGCAAACTCCGTTTACAACCTCTTCATTTGCAAGAACGCATTTGCAGGAGGTGCACCAGTTTACTGCCATTTCCTTTTTATATGCAAGGCCCTTTTTGAAAAGCTGCAAGAAAATCCACTGAGTCCATTTATAATATTTGGGGTCTGTTGTGTTTATCTCTCTTGTCCAGTCAAACGAAAAGCCGAGGGATTGAAGCTGCTCCTTAAAATGAGCAACATTCTTTTTTGTTACCTCTGCGGGATGGATATGGTTTTTTATTGCATAGTTTTCGGTTGGCAAGCCGAAAGCATCCCAGCCCATAGGATAAAGAACATTATAGCCTTCAAGCCTTTTCTTTCTTGCAACAATATCAAGCGCCGTATATGAACGCGGATGACCTACATGAAGTCCCTGTCCGCTCGGATACGGAAACTCAACAAGACAATAATATTTCGGCAGAGAATAATCGTTTTTAGCCGCAAATGTGTTTTGGCTGTACCAAATATCCTGCCACTTTTTTTCAACCTGTTTAAAATTATATTCCATTTTTCTTCCTCCTTTATTCAGTTAAAAATTCTTCTGTGTTAATAATATCGCCGTCCTCCCAAAGGTGTTCAAGCTGAAAATACTGCCTTTGCTCCTTGTGGAAAACATGAACAACAACCGTTGAAAAATCAAGGCAAATCCAGCCCGATTGCTTTCCCTCAATATGATGAGGCTCAACGCCTGCTTCTTTTAGCTTAAATTCAATCTCATCGGCAAGAGCCTTTATCTGCGTTGACGAATCGCCCGTTACAAGAACGAAATAATCGGCAAGCACGGAAAGCTCTCTTATTCCGATAACCTGAATATCCTTGCCCTTTTTACTGTCTGCCGCCTTAACGGCAATTTTTGCAATGTCAATAGAATTCATAAATTCAGTCCTTTATTTTATTTTCCAAAACAGAATTATAACATTCGAACGAATCCGGATGAATTAATTCTGCCTTAGAAGCTAATTTTGTTATTGTGTATTTTAATGAATAAAGCATAGCATCATCAAGGCTTTTGAGCGCAAGGCTTCGCATTTCCTCAACATCGGGATAATTTCTGTCTGCCGAGATGAAATCGGCGGTGTAAACAACCTTTTGAAGCGTTGTCATATTCGCCTTTCCCGTTGTGTGATAACGAATTGCGCTTAAAATTTCCTCATCGGTTATTCCGAGCTCGAGGCGGCAATATGCCTCGCCCGACATTTGATGAATAACTGCGGGATTGTTTCTTTCAAGCTTTGTCAGTTTATGGCAATTGCGCTCTATTAGCTCATACTGAGCATCAAGGCCTTCCTCCTTTGTTATATCGTGAAGAATGCCTGCAAGATACGCCTTTTCCTTATCACAGCCGTATATTTCGCTGAGCTCTGCGGCGGAAGCCGCAACATTGAGCGAATGAATATATCTGCTTTCTGAAAGGCGGTTTTTTATTATGCTTTTATAATAATCAACGCTTTGCATTATAAAGCCCCTTTGATTTTATATAATTTTCAACGCTTTCGGGAACAAGCCCCGCAAGGCTTTCTCCGTTAGCAATTTTTTCTCTTACATAGCTGCTTGAAACAACAACGGGCTCAAAATCCGCAAGATAATATTTATCAAGATGAAGAGTGCTTTGAGCAAAATCAATTATTTTTTCTCTTGAATTTTTTTCTCTTGCGGCGGTGCAAAGGGTTACCTCTTTGAGCAGAGCCTCATAATTATACCATTTATCAAACGACAAAAACTGATCTTGACCTACTATGAGAAACAACTCACATTCCCCGAGCATTTCCTTAAATTTCAAAACGGTGTTATAGGTATAGCTTTTTTGACTGCTTTGAAATTCTATGTCGGAAATCTCAACCGTTTTATTATCTCCGAAGGCGAGAGAGAGCATATCAAATCTGCACTCTGCGGGAACAAAATCATCGTATGCTCTGTGAGGAGGATTTGCCGTTGGCACAACAAAAAGCCTATCAAGCCCCAAAAGAGAAATATATTCCTCTGCAAGATTTATATGGCCGTTATGAACAGGATTGAACGCACCGCCGAAAATTCCTATTTTCAACGATTTCTGCCTCTTCCCTGCTTTTGATATTTTGCCCACGGGTGCACCTCTTCATACTCGCGCTGACGCTGACGCATACCCTTGATTTTAACCTTCTTTTTAACGGCTTTTTTACCCTGCTCTTTTGCCCTTTGATTTTTCTTTTCGTTAATTTTTTCCTTATCCGCTTTTCTGTAAAGCACGATAACTCCGCCGATAACCTGAATAACCTCTGCACCGAGCTCCTGTGCAAGAGTGTCTGCAAACTGCCTTGGGGCTTCGGGTGCCGTGTCTAAATGAACACGCACTTTAAGAAGCTCTCTTGCGTCAAGCGCATCGTCTATTTGGCTAACAAGATTAGTCGATATTCCCTCCTTGCCTATTTGAAAAATAGGCTCAAGCGGATTTGCCTGCGAGCGAAGCTTTGCTCTTTCCTTTGATGTCATATATATTTCTCCAACTCTGCTTTAAGTTTTCTGAGTGCATTGCCTCTGTGGCTTATTTTATCCTTTTCCTCGGCGGTATATCTGCCGAACGACCTGCCGTTTACCAAGAAAAGCGGGTCATAGCCGAAGCCGGCGTTGCCGTCTCTCTCAAAGCCGATTGTGCCAGCACATTCTCCTCTAACGGTTATTTCATTGCCGTTTGGGAAAACACAGCAGATTGCGCAAACATAATGCGCAGTTCTCTGCTCGGGCTCAACTCCTTTGAGCTTTTCAAGAAGCAAATCGTTATTTTTTTCATCGTTTCCGTGCTCGCCCGAGAAACGCGCGGAGAAAATTCCAGGTGCGCCGTTTAAATAATCAACGCACAGTCCGCTGTCGTCCGCGATGGCAGGCATATTTGTTTCTTTGCATGCCGCAGTGGCTTTTAAGCGGGCGTTTTCCTCAAAGGTTGTTCCCGTTTCCTCAACATCCTCAAGCTCAATGCCGAGCGTTTTTGCGGTTACAACATTTATGCCGAGAGGCGAAAGAATTCTTTGCATTTCTGCAAGCTTTTTCATATTATTTGTTGCAAGAATAAAATCCATTATTATCAATTCTCCCCATTATCAAACAAGCCTGCGGCGAACGCGTCTGCATCAAACGGCTGCAAATCGTCTATCTGCTCGCCTACGCCGACGAATTTAACAGGCACATCAAGCTCATTGTTAATTGCAAGAACAACACCGCCTCTTGCAGTTCCGTCAAGCTTCGTTAAAACGATACCCGTTATGCCTGCGGCGTCCTTGAAATCCTTTGCCTGATTAACTGCGTTTTGACCTGTTGTTGCGTCAAGAACGAGAAGCACCTCCTTTGAAGCGTCGGGCAATTCTCTGTCTATAACACGGCTTATTTTGTTAAGCTCATCCATAAGATTTTTCTTATTATGAAGTCTTCCTGCGGTGTCGATAATTATTACATCGCTGTTTCTTGCTTTTCCTGCCTGAATGGTATCAAAAACTACGGAGGCAGGGTCGGAGCCCTCTGCCGATTTAATTAAATCAACCTCTGCTCTGTCTGCCCACACCTGAAGCTGTTCTATCGCGGCGGCGCGGAAGGTATCTGCCGCTCCCAAAATAACGCTTCTGCCCTGCTCTTTAAGGCGCAGAGCGAGCTTTCCGATTGTTGTTGTTTTGCCTACTCCGTTTACGCCGATAACAAGAATGATAGACGGCTTCGTTCTTATTTTAAGATAACTACCGCCCCAAACGATACCCGAAACAATATCCTGCAAGGTTTGGCGCACCTGCTTAACATTTGTTATTCTGTCGTTAGCGATTTTTTCTTTAAGATTTTTTATTATCCTTTCGGCAGTAGGATAGCCGACATCGCCCATAATAAGTATTTCTTCAAGCTCATCATAGAGCTCGTCCGTTATCTCCTCGTAAGACTCAACAACCTCTTCAATTTGAGCGGTTATTCCCTCTTCTCTTGTTTTTTTCAAGCCTTTTCTGAATTTATCAAATAATCCCATAGCAACTCCTAATTATTCAAGACCCATTTTTTCGGCAAGCTCTGCGGATTGCAGTTCAAGAAGCTTTGAAACACCCTTTTCCTGCATAGTTACACCGTAAAGAACATCTGCCTCCTCCATAGTTCCTCGTCTGTGGGTTATGGAGATGAACTGCGTTTTATCCGTCATCTTTCTCATATACTTTGCAAAGCGTTCAACATTAACATCATCAAGTGCCGCCTCAACCTCGTCATAAATACAAAACGGTGCGGGCGTTACCTTTAAAACGCTGAACAAGAGCGCCATTGCGGCAAGCGACTTTTCGCCGCCCGAGAAAAGATTGATATTCTGAACGGATTTTCCGGGAGGCTGAATTTTAATTTCAATCGGGCTTTCAAGGCAGTTATCGGGCTGTTCAAGAATGATTTCGCCCTTTCCGCCGCCGAAGAAATCGGCAAAGGAAACCTTAAATTCCTCATTGATTTTATTGAACTGTGCAAGGAATTTTTCGCTCATTGAAGCGGTTAAATCCTCAATAATTCTGTTTAACTCCGCCTTTGATTTTTCAATATCGTCTATCTGCTCTTTAAGAAATTCATATCTTTCGGAAACCTCTTTATATTCCTCAATTGCACCGACATTGATTGAGCCGAGCTTTTTAATTTCAACCTTGATTTCGTGAAGACGCTTCTTTGCGGCGCTCATATCGTCAATAACAATATTCAGTGATTCCGCCTCACGCCTTGTTAATTCATACTGCTCAAAGAGCATATCGTTTAACTCGTCATACTCCTTGCGCATTGCGATTTTGCGCTCGTCAAGACGAACAATTTCGCCCGAAAGCTTTTCACGTTCCTGCCCCTTATTTCTTTCAAGAGCTCTTAATTCAACAGAACGCTTATCAAAGGAATTACGCTTTTCGATAAGCTCGCTGACCTGATTTGAGGATGAGCCTGCCTTGCTTCTGAGGTCTTCTGCCTCTTTTTTAATCTCGTTTATTGAATTATTCAGCGCTTCGTTTTTACGCTCAAAATCGGCAATTTCCTCTTCAATGGATTTAACTCTGCTTTGCTGGTCTGCCTTGCGCATTTCAAGCTCTTCTATTGAAAGCTTTGCGGCTTCACTGTCTCTTGCGAGAGAAACAAGCTCAAGATTTATTCTTTCCGTTTCGGCGCGCAGAGCGTCTCTTTTTTCAAGAACATCCTTTGCATTTCCCGCAACCTCGCGAAGACCTTCCTCTGCGCTGTCTATCTGCGACTGAATCCTTTCAATTTCCTTTTCATTTTTCTTTAACGCCTCGTTGAAAATTGCAATTCTGCCGTCTGCATTATCCTTTTCAAGTGAAAGAGAATTAATTCTTGCTTTAAGTGAGGAGATTTTTTCGGCGGAAAGCTTTTCTTCGCCCTCAGAGCGAATATAATCCTCCTTAGCCGTGCGCAAATCTGCCTCTGCCGCCTGCATTTGAGCGGCAAAGCGGTTTGCCTCGTCAACTGCGCCTTGAAGCTCCTTGCTTAGCTTATCTGCCTTTTCGGAAAGCTCCTGTGCCTGTGCTTCAAGCTCCTCAATCATATTCGCACGGGAAAGAATACCTGCACCCTTTGCGGCACTTCCTCCTGCCATTGAGCCGCCTGCGTTGATAACCTGACCGTCAAGCGTAACAATTTTGAAGCGGTTTTTATATGCCTTGGCAATGCCGATAGCACTGTCCATATCATCAACAATAACAACTCTGCCGAGGAGATTTTCAATAATATCTCTGTACTTTTTATCACACTCAACAAGGTCGCTTGCAACGGCAACAAAGCCGAGGTTATCATCAAGATTTTTCTCGTCAAGCGTTCTGCCCTTTATGTTTGAAATCGGAAGAAATGTTGCTCTTCCGAGGTTATTCTCTTTAAGATAATAAATTGCTCTTTTTGCGTCTGCCTCTGTTGAGGTAACTATATTCTGCATAGCCGCACCGAGAGCAACCTCAATAGCGGTTGAATATTCGCCTTCAACCTGAATAAGACGGGAAAGCGCACCGTGGATACCACCGAGAGCATTTGACTCTGCACGGCGGATAACTGCCTTAACTGCTCCCGAATAGCCCTCCATATTCTTTTCAAGGTCGGATAACATTTTTGCCTTTGAACGCTTTTCGGAAAGTGCCCTTTGCGCCTTTTCGTAATCGGCTTTAATCCTATCTGCCTTATCGGTTTTGCTTTGAAGCTTGAGCTTATAACCGCCGATTGAATTGTTATTTTCATCAATTCTTTCGGAAAGGAATTTGAGATTTTCTTTAATCTCCGACTGCTTCTTTTCCTCTGCGGATATTTCGCCCTCTATCTGCGCAATGCTTTCATCAACAGTGCTTTTGCGCGAATTGATTTCATCTATGCTTGATTTTGCCTCCGACGCTTTAACGCGAAAATCGGAAAGCTCAATTGTTAACTGCGATATTTCGGCATTCAGCTTTGAGGTTTGATTTGCAAGCTCTTCATTTGAAGCCGTTGCCCTTTGCGTTTCCTCTGCAACAAGGCGAAGCTCTTCCTTTTTCTTTTCCGCCTCCTCGGCGCTCTTGGCGATAAACTCCTGCTTTTGAGCAATCTGCAAATCAATTGAAGCGTTGCCCTCATCAGCGGTGCTTATATCGCCGGTTAAGCGTTCAACTGTTTGGCGGTTATGCTTAAGCGTTGCCTCTAAAACGGAGATTTCTCCGTCCTTGCGAAGTGCCTCCTCCTCAAACGAAGCAGAATCTGCACGGATTTCTTCAATTTGAGTATTTATTTCGGCAATGCCCGAAAGCACCTGCTCAATCTCATCCTCAATAGCCTTTAACTCGTTTTCGCAGATTTCATAGGACGCATTTGCGGCGTCTATTTTATGCTCCTGCTCGCGAAGCTCATTAGTGAATTTATTAATTTTATTAACCCAAACGCCTATTTCAAGGTTTTTCTTTTCGCCGGAAAGCTCAAGGAAGCGAGCCGCCTTTTCGCTTTGAATTTTAAGCGGATCTACCCTGCCTTCAAGCTCGCCGAGAATATCAAGCAAACGAACAAGATTTTCCTGCGCCTGTTCAAGTCTTCTTTCGGCATCTGTTCTTTTATGGCGAAAACGGGAAATTCCCGCCGCCTCTTCAAAAAGTTCACGCCTGTCCTCATTTTTTGCGGAAATAATTGAATCAATTTTTCCCTGACCAACCATTGAATAGCCGTCTGCACCGAGACCCGTGTCCATAAACAGCTCATGAATATCGCGGCGGCGCACGCTTTCGCCGTCTATTTTATATTCGCTTTCGCCGCTTCTGTAATATCTGCGGGCAACGGTTACGGTTTCGCCCTTATCTTTAAGCGCACCGTCGCTGTTATCAAGCGTTAGCTGAACCTGCGCAAAGCCAACGGGCTTTCTTGCCGAGGTTCCGCCGAAGATAACATCCTCCATTTTTGAGCCGCGCAGGCTTTTCGTTGAGGTTTCGCCGAGAACCCAGCGGACAGCGTCTGAAATATTACTTTTTCCTGAGCCGTTAGGGCCCACAACGGCGGTTATGCCTTTTCCGAAATTAAGAACGGTTTTATCGGGAAAGGATTTAAAGCCCTGCATTTCAAGTGTTTTTAAAACCATTTATACTACCCTCAGTTCATTGGGCGAAAGACCGTTATTATACTTTATTTCAAGCTCATAGCCGGCTTCTTTAAGTGCTTCAAGATTAGATTTTTTATTGCCCAACAATTTTGAAATTGATTTTTCGTTTATATAAACCTCGTGTTTTCCGGGAGGATGAGCCGTTATTTCGTTATACATCATTCTTGAAACAACAAGCTCTCCGAGACATTCGTGATATCCGCCTGCAAGCATATTATTTTTTATATCCTCGCTTGAATGGAGACCTACTCTGATAACCTCAATATCCTTTTCCTCAAAAAACTGAACAAGCTCTGCGCACAAGGCAACCGTTTTTTTGAGCGGAGACGGAGTGTATTTTCCGCTTTCAAGAAGCCGTGCAAGATATGTATCTTTAAGAACAACCGTTGGATAAATTCTTACTGTTTTCGGTTTCAGCTTTGCAAATTCCCTTGCGGTTGCAAAATCGGTTCCTCTTGTTGAGGTGTAAAGGTCGGTCATCATTTGAAGACCAAGCTCAAAGCCGTTTTTCTTGATAAGCGCGCAGGCGTTTTTAACATCCTCTGCGGTGTGCCCTCTCAAATTAGCTTTAAGCACCTTATCGTTCATACTTTGAGCACCGAGCTCAATAGCCGTTACTCCGTATTTTTTAAGAATTTTCAAAACCTCGTTATCAATAAAATCGGGGCGGGTTGAAATTCTTATACCTTCAACGTCTCCGCTTTTAATATACGGCTGAGCCGCTTCAAGCAGACTTATCATATAATCGCGGCTTACGGCGGTAAACGAGCCTCCGAAGAATGCGATTTCATATTCATATTTTCCGTCTTTATTATTATTAATTGCGGTTTCAACCGCATTAACAACATCCTCGGCAGTTGCAGGCTTAACCTGACCCGTTATTGTGTTTTGATTGCAAAACGAACATTTCTGCGGGCAACCTATATGCGGCACAAAAATTGAAATATTTGTTTTTCTCATATTCCCATTAATTGCAAAGCTTCCTTTGCTGCCTCCTGTTCTGCCTGTTTTTTACTTTTTCCCGTACCCCTGCCGATAACATTTGAATTAAGATGAACCTCTGCCTCAAACCGTTTATCGTGGTCGGGACCGCTTTCGCCGGTTATAACATAATTGAGCGTTTCGCCCTGATTTTGCTGAACAACCTCCTGCAAAAGCGTTTTATAATCCTTAAAGCTTATATGATGGGTGCTTAACGATTCCGAAAGAAAACGCAAAACAAATTCTCTTGCACATTCAAGTCCGCCGTCAAGATAAATTGCGGCGGTTAGCGCCTCAAAGGCGTTTTCAAGAATTGAAAGACGCTCTCTGCCGCCCGTGTTTTCCTCGCCTTTGCCGAGATAAAGAAATTCTCCGAGAGAAATTTCCTTTGCAAAATCGGAAAGAGAAGCAGTGCACACAAGGCTTGAACGAAGCTTTGAAAGCTCTCCCTCCGGCATATCGGGAAATCTTCTGAAAAGGAACTCCGCCGAGGTTATGGAAACAACCGCGTCGCCGAGAAATTCGAGCCTTTCGTTAAAGCTGGACACACCCCTGTTTTCATTAGCATAGCTTGAATGAGTTAGGGCCTGCCTGAGCAGAGATTTGTTTTTAAATTTATATTTAATTTTTTCTTCAAGCTGAGATAAATCGTTATTCATCTTTCGTTTCAAACACCTTTTCCGTTTGTGATATTAAATCGTTTTCCAAAAACCAAACCGCCTGCTTGATAGCATTTTTGAAGGTTTTTGCATCTGCGGAGCCGTGCGCCTTAATAACCGGCTTTTGAACTCCCAAAAGAACGGCACCGCCGTATTCCTTATAATCAAATTGCTTTTTCATTGAGTTTATTCCGCCCATAACGCCGAGTGCGGAAAGCATTGTGAAAGCATTCTTTTTGAAAATATCCTTTATACCGCTCATAAGAACCTTTGCAACACCCTCATACATTTTGAGGATAAGATTTCCCGAAAAGCCGTCTGCAACAACAACATCACTGTCGCCGTAAGGAATTTGACGGGGCTCAATATTGCCTATAAAATTATAATCCTCTTTTTTCATAAGCTTATATGCTTCTTTGATAACCGCCGTTCCCTTTGTTTCCTCCGCACCGTTGTTAGCAAGGGCAACGGTTGGATTTTCAACATGCATAATATGCTTCATATAAAGACTGCCGAGCCTGCCGAACTGGCAGAGAAATTCCGGCTTACACTCAACATTTGCACCGCAGTCAAGAAGCAGAAACGGCTTTTTTGCACTTGGCATAACAGATGCTATGCAAGGTCTTTTAACGCCCTTAATTCTTTTTGTTATAAGCGTTGCACCAACGGTTATTGCGCCCGTGTTTCCTGCTGAAACAAAGGCGTCTCCCGCTCCCTCATTGAGAAGCGCAAAGCCCCTTGCCATGCTTGAATCGGCCTTGCTTTTTAAAACAGACCTTGCGTCGTCCTCCATAGTTATAGGCTCGCCTGTTGCGTTAACTATTTGAGTGTTTTTAAGCTCTATTTTATTATTTGAAGCGCACTCACGGATTTTCTTTTCGTCGCCTACAAGAATTATATCGGTTGAAAATTCATCAACCGCAAGCATTGAGCCTTTTATAATTTCAAGCGGCGCATTATCTCCTCCGAAAGCGTCAACTATAATTTTCATTTACACATTTCCCTCTCTAATTCAGCGAGTGCCCTTTGCGCAAGAGCGGAATAGCGCTCCTTTTTATCTCTGATTTTCGGCTCGATAGGAGGCAAAATTCCGAAATTTGCGCCCATCGGCTGAAAGCTTTTAACTGTTTCATCACTTATATAATCGGCAAGTGCGCCCGTCATCGTTTCTTTTGGCAGTTCAAGAAGCCCCCTGCCCTGACTGAGCCTTACCGCATTTATTCCGGCAATAATTCCCGAGGAGGCGGACTCCATATAGCCCTCAACGCCCGTTATCTGCCCTGCAAAAAAGACATTTGGCTGTGCTTTAACCTGATAAAAACGATTGAGCACACGCGGAGAATCTATAAAGGAATTTCTGTGCATAACTCCGTAGCGGACAAACTCGGCATTTTCAAGACCGGGTATCATAGAGAAAACTCTTTTTTGCTCGCCGAACTTCAAATTTGTTTGAAAGCCTACGAGGTTAAACATAGTGCCCTTTGAATTTTCACGGCGAAGCTGAACTGCCGCCCACGGTCTTTTTCCCGTTGACGGATTGATTAAGCCTACGGGCTTCATAGGGCCAAATCGCGGTGCGTCCTCGCCTCTTTTAGCGAGCTTTTCAATCGGCATACAACCCTCATAAACATCAAAATCGTGAAGCACGGCACCCTCGGCATTAACAAGCTCTTTTATAAAGCTCTCGTACTGCTCCTTATTGAACGGGCAATTGATATAATCGTCCTCTCCGCCTCTGCCGTATCTTGAAGCACCGAAGGCAATGCTCATATCAACGCTTTCGGCGGTTACGATAGGCGCGGCGGCGTCATAAAAGGAAAGACAGCCTCCGCAAAGCTCCTGCACCGCCTCGCTCATTGCGCCGTCTGTTAAAGGGCCTGTTGCAACGATTGTTATATCGTTTTCGCCCTTTGGTATTGACTGCGCCTCTGCCGTTTTTACGGTTATATTTTTATGATTTTTAATTTTTTCGGTTACTGCCTTTGAGAATAAATCCCTGTCAACCGCAAGGGCTCCTCCTGCGGCAACCGCACACTCCCTTGCAATAGGAACTGTCAGCGAGCCGAGACGAACCATTTCCTCTTTTAAAAGACCTGCGGCGGAATCAACCCTTGATGCTTTAAGGGAATTTGAGCAAACAAGCTCTGCAAAATTATCCGACTTGTGAGCAGGAGATTTTTTTAAAGGCTTTTGCTCCCAGAGCGTTACATTGCATCCGCTTTCGGCAATCTGCCACGCCGCTTCAACACCTGCAAGCCCTGCGCCAATAACATTAAAATTCATTATTCTTCGCTTTTCTTCTTTCTCGGTGCGGGCTTTGTAAATCCGCAGCCCTCTGTGTCGGGACAATAGAGAATATTGCCCTTGCGCTTAAAGAGTGATTTTCCGCAATGCGGGCAAACCTCTTCGCTTGGAGCGTCCCATGTCATAAAGTTGCAATTCGGATAATTTGAGCATCCGAAGAACGAAACGCCCTTTTTGGTTTTCTTTTCAATAACATCGCCGCCGCATTCGGGGCATTTTGCCTTTGTTTTATAAACAAGCGGCTTTGTGTTTTTACATTCGGGATAGCCCGGGCAGGCGAGGAATTTACCGAATCTGCCAACCTTAACGACCATATTTCTGCCGCACTTTTCGCAGATTTCGTCTGTTTCCTCCTCTTTGAGCTTAATTTTAACGCCCTGCATTTCCTTTTTAGCCAGTTCAAGAGGCTTCTCAAATTCATCATAATAACGGCGAATCATATCAATATAATTCTTTTCGCCGCTGTCTATCTTATCAAGATCCTCCTCCATTTTAGAGGTGTATTTAACATTAACGATATTCGGCATTTTATCTTCAAGAAGCTTTGTTACCGCCTCTCCGAGCTCCGTAGGCACAAACTGCTTACCCTCGCGCTTAACATATTCGCGTGCAACAATTGTTGAGGTTATAGTAACATAGGTTGACGGTCTGCCGACGCCGTTTTCTTCAAGTGCTTTTGTTAAGCTTGCTTCCGTATATCTTGCCGGCGGCTGAGTGAAATGCTGATTTCCGAGAATTGATTTAAGCCTTAACACATCGCCTGCGGCAAGCGGAGGAAGCGCAACGGAGCTATCGGAATCCGCATCGTCCTTTGACTCCTCATAAAGAACGGTAAAGCCGTCAAACTTAACAGTATAGCCCGAAGCGGTGAAAATATAATCGCCTGCTTCGATTTCAACCTTAACGGTTTCCTGCAAACAGCTTTCCATAAGAGAAGCAATAAATCTTTCCCATATAAGCTTATAAACCTTATACTGATCGGTGGTAAGAGAGCCCTTGATTGAATCGGGCGTTACCTCGGGCATTGACGGGCGAATTGCCTCGTGGCCGTCTTGAATATTGCCCTTTGATTTATAATATCTCGGCTTTTTGGGAAGATACTTTTCGCCGTAGGTTTCTGCGATAAATCTGTTTCCGGCGGCGCGAGCCTCATCGGAAATACGAAGAGAGTCTGTTCTCATATAAGTTATAAGACCGACTGTTCCGAGACCTGCAACATCAAGACCTTCATAAAGCTCCTGTGCGGCCTTCATTGTTCTTCTTGCCTGGAATGAAAGTCTGCGTGAAGCCTCCTGTTGAAGCGTTGAGGTTGTGAACGGCGGTGTTGGACTTTTCTTTCTTGTTCCCTTTTTAACCGAGGAAACCTTATATTCGGCGCCTTCAAGCTCGGAAAGGATTTTATCGCTTTCCTCCTTGCAGGTTATCTTTATCTTGCTTCCGCTCTTACTGTAAGCTGCGGCGGAAAAGGTTTTCTTGCTTGGAGGATTAGTAAACTTTGCGTCTATTGACCAGTATTCCTGCGGAACAAAGGCTCTGATTTCCTCCTCCCTGTCAACAACAAGGCGAAGAGCAACAGACTGAACGCGTCCTGCCGAGAGACCTCTTCTGATTTTTTGGCTGATAAACGGAGAAAGCTTATAGCCGATAAGACGGTCTAATATTCTTCTTGCCTGCTGGGCGTTAACAAGGTCTTCATCAATTGAGCGTGGCTTGCTCATACCCTCTGTTACGCCGTGCTTTGTTATTTCGTTAAAGGTTACTCTGTTTTTATCCTTTAAATCAAGGCCGAGGATTGTTGCAAGGTGCCAGCTTATTGCCTCTCCCTCTCTATCGGGGTCGGTTGCGAGATAAACATAATCCGATTTATCCGCTTTCTTTTTAAGCTCCTTAACAAAATTTTCCTTGCCCTTTATGATTGCATATTTAGGTGCAAAATCATTATCTATATCAACGGAAAGACGGGCAGACGGCAAATCGCGCACATGACCCATAGAAGCCACAACATCATAGCCCTTTCCGAGATAGCCTTTTATATTTTTCGCCTTTGCAGGCGACTCAACAATAACAAGCTTTGACATATTATATTTAATTCCTTTCAGGATAATTTATATCTTTTTCCGCCTGCGCTTTGCACAAGGCCGTTTATTTCAAGCACCGTTAAAACGCTTATAACGCTTTGAACGGGCATATCTGCTTTTTCGGCAATTTCGTTTATATGAGTAAACTCTTCGCTTAACGAGGAATAGACTGCAAGCTCCTCCCTTGAAAGACGGGAAGCCGCCTTTTGATTTTCGCCTCTTCTTTTTCTGCTTTCGGCGTTATGCTCAAACGAGGTGCTTTTTTCCTTTATTGAAACATTAGCACTTTTATCCTCTGTTTCCTGCGCTATAACTGCGGGAGATTTCATATCCTCCGTTTTAACCTTAAACCTTTCGGAATAGCAGGAAAGAATAACCGCAGGGCTTGTGGCGACGGTTGCGCCGTCCTCTATCAGCTTATTCGTTCCGCTATACTCCTTTTCAAGAATTGAACAGGGAATTGCAAAAACGTCTCTGCCCTGCTCGGCGGCATATCTTGCGGTTATGAGGCTTCCGCTTTTCGTTCCTGCCTCTGCAACAAGAACACCGAGGGAAAGGCCGCTTATAATTCTGTTTCTTAGCGGGAAGGTATATTTTGTTGCCTTTGAAAACGGCGGATACTCCGTTACAAGCGCGCCGTTATTTTTAACTGCGTTGCGAAGCGGCTTATTTTCGGACAGATAATTTGTTCCGAGACCGCAACCGAGAACGGCAATTGTTTTTCCACCTGCCGTTAATGCTCCCGTGTGTGCCGCCGAATCAACGCCGAGCGCACCGCCGGAAACGATAACCGCTCCCTTTGAAGCAAGCTCACGCGCCATAACGGTTGTTGCCTTAACTGCATAATCGCTAGCCTTTCTTGTGCCGACAATTCCGATTGAAATGAGCGAATCAATATCGGGCAGCTCGCCGTCAACATAAAGCACGCACGGCGGGTCGGGAATATCCCTGAGCCTTTGGGGATATGAGAAATCATCATAGGTTATGATTTTCCAGCCGTTTTCCCTGCAACTGTATATTGCCTCGTGCGAATCATTCAGGCTTGTTGATAAAAAGCGTTCAACCGACTTTGGAGTCAGTTCCGGGCACATACGCCATTCGGCTTCGCCTGCCTCATAAATCTGCTTTGCTCCGCCGAAATATTCAATTAATGCGCTTATGGGCTTTCCTGCGCCCAAAGCATTTTGAAGCCAAATCCAGTATTTATCGTTTATCATCTGAGCATTTCCCACATAGTTATTGCTCCTGCGGCAAAAGCATTCAGGCTTTCCGCCCTGCCGAGCATATTAATTGTTATCAGCTCATCACAGGCTGAAAGCACCTGATTTGAAACACCGTTTCCCTCATTTCCGATAACGCAGATATCGGAGCCGTTGAAATCAACACCTGTTATATCCCTTGCGCTTGAATCGGGAACTGCGGCGTAAGCCTTAAAGCCGTTTGCTTTATACGCTTTTATATCCTCTGCAAGATTTTCGCTGATAAGAACGGGAAGCCTTAAAATGCTTCCCATAGAAGCGCGCAAAGCCTTTGGATTATATAAATCACAGCAATTATAAAGAATTGCGCCGTTTATTCCGAGAGCCTCGGCGGTTCTTATTACTGCACCGAGATTAGCAGGGTCCTGCAATTCATCAAGGGCGATATATTTGCCGCCGCTTTCAAGGGTCAGCATATCGTTTCTCATACGGCAGACTGCGAAAACGCCCTGGGTGCTTTGAGTGTTGCTGATTTTATCGGCAATTTCCTGCGTTATCAAATAAGACTGCTCAAAGCTTTCTTCAAGCGAAGCGATTAAATCGGCATATTTTTCGCACGCCCTTTGAGTTACGAAAAGCATTTCGGGAGCACATTCGGAGTTTAAGACATCAAAACAAAGCCTTGCACCCTCCAAAACAAATTTTTGATTTTCATATCTTGCCTTGCGCGAGGTGAAAAGCTTTTTAACTTCTTTTATTAAATTGTTTGATTTGCTTGTGATTTTTTCCATACCGACCTCGGCTTAATAATAATCTGCATTATGCTATTTCGTTTAAGAAAACCACATTTTCGTCTTAAATAATATAATATTATATTTAAGATATAAATTATAATACATTATTGTTTTG
>SAMEA3663039__coassemble_113_pt1 | contig 57702 bp, 52 predicted proteins | sample SAMEA3663039__metabat2_low_PE_029 | metagenome-assembled genome bin SAMEA3663039 (sample SAMEA3663039) | pig gut metagenome | biome: pig gut; feature: pig-associated habitat; material: faeces | place: France | collected 2012
TGAAGATTTATTAAAATTTCTCCAACCCTGATTATCATCTACTATTAATATTTTCATATGATGTCCCTCCCTAGTAATAAATATTATAATATAAATGTAATAAAAATAATATGCTTTTTCTGTTAATAATTTAAACAATTTTATTTAGTGTAACGGTAATGCACTGACATTAAAAAAACCTGCGCCCTACGGGAACAGGTTTTTATTGATTTTACTGTTTAATTATTCAGCATCCTTTTTCTTTGAAAGAGAAAGAACAGCAACGCCTGCACCCATAGCGGCAACCGATGCAAATGCAACGGAGGCAACACCTGTTGACGGAGATTTTGAAGAATCATCCTTATTTCCGCCCTCTGATGAGTCATCCTTAACGATTGCGTTAACGGTATATCCGTCCGGAGATTCGAAATAGCTCCAATCAAGGATTTCGATAACAAGCTTATTACCTTCCTGGCTTACGATTCTGTAAGCCTCGTCGGTTTTGCTGAGCGGAATTTCATTTCCGTTTTTATCAACAAGGCTCCAACCGATAAGCTCTAACGAGCCTGTGTAGGTGAACTCAACAATATCGCTTCCGGGAGCCTGCTGAGCACCTGTTACCTGATTTGAAGGCTTTTTATTAACGCTTGGATCGTTTGCCTGATGCTCGATAACAACAGCCTCGGGGCTGTAAACATTAACGGCAGCCATTGCGGGAACTGCAAATGAAGCCGTAAGAGCAACAACAGCAATAACGCTGATAATTACTGACAAAAGCTTTTTCATATAAAACACCTCAATTAAAAATTACATAAATTATAATTATATAGAATATAACACATTTGAATTATAACATTAATGAATCCTTTTGTAAAGAGGAAAATATAAAAATTATCTAAATATATTTTTACATTTCAGCGCAAAATGTAACACCGAATATTGCTTTATCAGCTTAATTTTGCCTTACCCGTGCAAAGCTCATAATATCTGCCGCGCAGGTTAAGAAGAGAGTCGTGGTCGCCCCTTTCGATTATCTCGCCGTTTTCAAGCACCATAATAGCGTTTGAATTGCGAACGGTTGAAAGCCTGTGAGCAATAACGAAAACCGTTCTGCCCTGCATAAGCCTATCCATACCGTGCTCAATATGAAGCTCTGTTCTTGTGTCAACCGAGGAGGTTGCTTCATCAAGGATAAGAACGGCAGGCTTTGCAACTGCGGCACGCGCAATGGCAAGAAGCTGACGCTGACCCTGCGAAAGATTGCCGCCGTCGCCCGAGATAACAGTGTTGTAGCCCTCCGGCAGTCTTCTTATAAACGAATGAGCTGAGGCAAGCTTTGCGGCTTCAATGCATTCCTCGTCTGTTGCGTCAAGTCTTCCGTATCTGATATTATCCATAACCGTTCCCGTAAACAAATGCGTATCCTGCAAAACTATTGAGAGTGATTTTCTTAAATCGTCCTTTTTAATGCGTTTAATATCAATTCCGTCATAGGTTATAAGTCCGCTTTGAATATCGTAAAAACGGTTTACAAGGTTTGTTATGGTTGTTTTTCCCGCGCCTGTTGAGCCAACAAAGGCAATCTTCTGCCCCGGCTTTGCATAAAGGTTTATATCCTTTAAAACTGTTTTCTGCGGAATATATCCGAAATCAACATTTTCAAAAACAACCTTTCCCTCAACGGGAATTTTTTTGCCGTCGTCGTTCCAAAGCCATTTGCGCTCGCCGTTTTCATAAACCTCATCAAGAGTAACCGTTCCCTCGTCAACCTCGGGCGGCATATCCATAATTTCAAAAACGCGCTCTGCGCCCGCAAGGGCGGAAAAAATCGTGTTCATCTGGTTTGCAATTTGGTTAATCGGCTGAGTAAACTGCTTTGAATAACTTAAAAATGTGAAATAGGTGCCTATATCAAGTCCTCTGAAAAGAGTTAAAAGTCCGCCTGCAAGAGCAATTGTTGCATAGCTTGCGCCGTTAATTCCCGTTGAGCAGGGACCCATTATGCCTGCAAAGAAGCTTGCTTTTGTTGCCGCCCTTCTGAAATTATCGTTGCATTCCTCAAACTCCGCAACAGCCTCCTCCTCGTGATTGAAAACCTTAACAACCTTTAAGCCCTCTATCGTTTCCTCTATTGTTCCGTTCATTTTGCCGAGATTTTTCTGCTGACGGCGGAAATACTTTCTTGACTGCTTGCCGATAAAGGTTACTGTTATAACCATAACAATAAGGAAAACAAACGAAATTGAAAACAGAACGGGACTTAATTTTATCATCATAATTATGATGCCGACGAAGGTGAACGCCGAGGAAACAAGCTGAACCATCGACTGTTCAAGCATCATTTGAACATTATCAACATCATTTGTAAATCGGCTCATTATTTCGCCGTGTGTGTTTGCGTCAAAATAGCGCAGCTCAAGCGACTGCATTTTATTGAACAAATCCTTTCTGATAAGATTTGTTGTTTTATACGCAATTGAAACCATAACGCGACTTTGAACAAAGCTGAAAACGGCAACGCCGAGATACATAAGCGAAACTATAACAAGATTTTGAATTAACTGCTTTATTCCGACCGTTGCGAAATTTCCCGCATTTATAGACTGCTCAACTCCGTTAAGAATGGGTTTTAGCCAATAGGATGCGGCAAGCTGGCAAACGGTGCTCAAAGTAAGCGAAACGAAAACAACTATAAGCAAAAGCTTGCTTTTGCCCATATATTTCAGCACTCTGCCGAAGGTTTTTTTAGCATTTTTCGGCTTTGCAAAGCCGTGTGAATTAGGTCCGTGAGGTCCCGGCATTATTCGCTCACTCCTTTCTGCTGTGTTTTGCAGATTTCACGGTAAATCTCGTTATTTTCGAGCAGCTCGGCGTGTGTGCCCTCGCCCTTTATTTCGCCGTCGTCAACAACAAGAATTTTATCTGCATCCATAACGGAGGAAACTCTTTGAGCAATAATAAAGACGGTTGTGTCTTTAAGCTGATTATAAAAGCTTTCCCTTATTTTGGCCTCTGTTGCAGTATCAACTGCGGAAGTTGAATCATCAAGAATAAGAATTTTCGGCTTTTTAATCATTGCCCTTGCAATGCAAAGCCTTTGCTTTTGTCCGCCCGAAAGATTAAGTCCGCCCTGCGCAAGATCCGTGTCATAGCCGTTATGCTGTGCCATAATAAAATCGTGCGCCTGTGCACTCTTGCAGGCGTCAATAATTTCCTCGTCTGTTGCGTCCTTTTTGCCCCAGCGGATATTTTCCTTTATTGTTCCGCTGAAAAGAACATTCTTTTGAAGCACAACGCCTATCATTTCGCGAAGTGCCTCTATATCGTATTTGCGAACATCAACTCCGTCAACAAGCACCTCACCCTTTGTTGCATCATACAGGCGGGGAATAAGATTTACAATGCTTGATTTACCGCAGCCCGTGCCGCCGACAATGCCGATTATCTGACCGGGTTCGGCGGTGAAGCTTATATCATTAAGGATATAATCGCCCGACGAAGCCTCATTATATTTAAAGAAAACATTTTTAAATTCAACCTTGCCCTTTGAAGCGTTTTGCTCGGGAATATAAGGATTTTCGGGATTTTTGATATCAATATCCGTGTCAAGAACCTCAACAACTCTGTCGCCGCACGCCTTGCCTCTTGCAAGCTGAAGAAGCATCATTGAAATCATCATAAGGTTCATAAGCACCTGAACGATATACGAAGCAAAAACGGAAATTTGGCCGACATCCATAAGCCCATTGCTTGCATCCAAGCCGCCCTTATAATAAACAAAAACAACAACGGCATTAAGCATAAGCATCATTATGGGCATAACAGTTACAACAAGCCCGGAAGCCCTTGCGCCCTGATTTGCAAGATCATCCGATGCCTCACGAAACTTTTCCTTTTCGTGATCCTCGCGAACGAACGCCTTAACAACTCTTATGCCGATAAGATTTTCCTGAACAACTCTGTTTAAATTATCAATTTTTTTCTGCATTTTCTGAAACATCGGAAATCCGAATTTTAAAACGCAGGCAACAACAACCGCAAGAATGGGTATAAGAACAAGAAGAATCATACTCATTTTTGCATTGATTGAAACGGCAAAAACCGCCGAAACAACAAGAAGCGCCGGGCCGCGCACAAGAATACGCAGGCTCATCATAACAACATTTTGAAGCATTGTTATATCATTTGTCATTCTCGTTGTTAAAGAAGCCGTTGAAAAATCGTCTATATTTTTGAACGAAAATTTGCTTATCTTTTTATAAACATCATTTCTGAGCCTATATGCAAAATTCTGACTGCATATTGACGAGGCCTTCATTGTTGAAAGACCGCCGATAAGTCCAACTACGGCAAGGCACAGCATTGCAATACCGAGCCTGATTATATCGGCCTTTATCTCCTGCGGAGAAGCATTGGATCCAACCTTATTATATATGACATTTGCAATAGACGGCATTGCAAGCTCGCAGACCGCCTCAATTATCATACCAAACGCGCTTATAATTGCAAGGTGCCACAAGCCCTTCATATATTTTGCAAGTCTTTTTATCATAAGCTTCCCTCCTCGCTTTTAATATTATCAATTGCTCTTTGAAGAAGCTCCGAAAGAGTATATGCTTCTTCCGGTGTCATCCCTTTTTTTATAACATCTTCAAGGGAATCCATTTTATTTTTTATGTTTTCGGGCGCCTGCCGTGCCTTTTCCGTTGGATACAGACGAATAATGCGCGCATCGCTTTTATCTGCTTTTTTATAGATAAAGCCTGCCTTTTCCATTCTTTTAACGGAAACGCTTGCCGTTGCAACCGCCACACCGAGAATATCGGCTAATTCCCCGAGAGTTATACCCTCGTTATCTATAACTTTAAAAAGAATTTCCTCCTGCCCGGAGAAGAGCCCCTGCTCCGAAATTGCCTGATTGAGCTTTTTTCTTATAAATTTTGAAAGATAATTAACTCTTGGCCCAATCATTCCTCTCGGCGGCGGACTATGATGCCTTTTTCCGTTCACTCTGCCTCACTCCGTTTGAAAAATAAATATTATTAAGCCGACTAACATTAGGCGGCTAACAGTTATTTTAGCACAAGAATTTAAAATGTCAATAATAATATTGTAAAATTTACAACTATATGTTAAAATACCCGATTGAATCGGAAATAATTTTATCGGGAGGTCTATTATGAATTTATGCGATTACAACACCGTTTGCGCAATACTTAAACGCCACGGCTTTACCTTTTCAAAAGCACTTGGGCAAAATTTCATAGTTAATCCCGATATATGTCCTGCAATGGCAGAAAGCCTTAATGCAGACGAAAAAACGGGAGTTATCGAAATCGGCGCAGGAGTGGGCGTGCTGACTAAGGAGCTTTGCAAAACGGCGGGCAAGGTTGTTTGCATTGAGCTTGACAGGCGGCTTTTCCCCGTTTTAAACGAAACACTCGGCGAATTCAATAATCTTGAGCTTGTTGAGGGAGATTTCCTTAAAACAGACCTTAACGCGCTTATTGAAGAAAAATTTAACGGCTTTGAAAGAGTTAAGGTTTGTGCAAATCTGCCGTATTATATAACCTCGCCGATAATAATGAAGCTGCTTGAAAGCAAGGCGAATATTGACGAAGCAGTTGTTATGGTGCAAAAGGAGGCGGCAGACAGGCTGACCGCCGAGGTTGGCTCCAAGGAAAGCGGAGCGCTGACCGTTGCCGTTAATTATTATGCCGAGGCGCAAACTCTTTTCGGCGTTGACCGTTCCTCGTTTATCCCTCAGCCGAAGGTTGACAGCGCGGTTATACGGCTCACATTAAGAGACGAGCCTCCCGTTAAGGTTGAAAATGAGGAGCATTTCTTTAAAATCGTTAAGGCGGTTTTCTCACAAAGAAGAAAAACTGCCGCAAACTGCCTTTCAAACAGTCTCGGCATTTCAAAGGAACAGGCAGGCGCGGCACTTAAAGAAATAGGCAGAAGCGAAAGAGACCGTGCGGAGAGCTTTTCAATTGAGGAGCTTGCCGAGCTTTCAAAGCATATATAAGAGAGGAAAAAATGGCTTCAAAGGAAAAAAGAGAAAAAATATTTTCATCATACCCTATTCCAAAGGCAGTTGCGGCGCTTGCACTGCCCTGCGTTCTTTCTAATATAGTTAATGTTATTTATAATATGGCAGACACATATTTTGTCAGCCTTATGGAAGACACAAACGCAACCGCCGCAGTGTCGATAACAATGCCCGTTTTTCTGTTTTTCGTTGCGTTCGGAAACATATTCGGCGTTGGCGGCTCGGCATATATTTCACGCTCGCTCGGAGAGGGAAAAAGAGAAAAGGTTAAGCAGATAAGCTCCTTTTGCGTTTTTTCATCAATAGGCGCAGGAGTTCTTTTGCTTTCGCTTATTCTTATTTTCATAAATCCGCTTGTTAGCGGCTTGGGTGCTTCCGCAGGAGCAGTCAGCGAATATTCAAGAGATTATTTAAAATATATTGCGCTCGGCGGTCCGCTTATCGTTACCTCAATAACGGCAAGCAACCTCATAAGGGGAGAGGGCGCCGCCAAGGAATCCATGATAGGAATGATGATAGGAACAGTAACAAATATCATTCTTGACCCCGTTATGATTTTGATTTTCGATATGGGAGTCGGCGGAGCGGCAATAGCAACCGTTATAGGCAATCTTGCATCTGTTGTTTACTATGCCTTTTATCTTATCAGGGGTAACTCCATTTTATCCTGCAATCCAAAGCGATTTTACGCAGGAAACGGAATTGCGGCAAATGTTATTCCAATAGGCGTTCCGGCGGCGATAAACAATATTCTTATGAGCCTTTCAAACATAATTCTTAATAATCTTATGAAGGATTACGGCGAGGCGGCTGTTGCGGCGCTTGGAATTGCAATGAAGGTTAATATGCTTATCGTTTTCGTTCAGATGGGAATGGGTATGGGTATTCAGCCTCTTATAGGATATTCCTTCGGCGCAAAAAACATTAAAAGACTTAAAGGAACAATCAAATTTACCATTCTTTGCACGGTTATTTTCGGAACAATTTTATCGGTTTTATATTTTATATTCACAAGCTCGATTATTAATTTATTTAACGGAGAAAACGACCCGCTTGTTACGGAATACGGAGTAAAAATTTTAAGAGCGCTGATTATTACGGGGCCGTTTATCGGAATAATGTTTGCGTTTAACTTTGCATTTCAGGGAATGGGAAAGCCCGTTCCGAGCCTTGTTCTTTCGCTCGGCAGGCAGGGACTTATTTTTCTGCCCGTTGTAATTATAATGAACAGGATTTTTGCGTTTGACGGAATTATTTACGCTCAGCCGGCGGCAGACCTTATCTGCGTTGTGCTTTCCGCAATTATGTTTGCCGTTATAGTTAGCAAACAGAAAAAAGCGGAGTCTCCTCTGAAAGCGGAATAATCTAATTTTGTCTATTTTGTTAATTTTTCCGCTTTTATATTGAAACGCATTGCAAATAATATATAATATATTTACAGAAATTATTTATTTTTTCGGCAATGAATAGAGGAATTTATGAATAACGAAAGCACTAAAAAACAGAATATCACAGCGCTTGCGCCGAAGCTTGCCAAGTTGTTTGTAAAAGAGCCGATTTTTATGTTTTTCTGCCCTGTTAAATCAAAAAGAGAGGACTTTGCGGAAAAATATTTTGCTTATTATTTAAACAAATGGCAGGAGAATTCTCAAATAATACTCTCCTCGGGCAATAATGTTTTAGGCGTTCTTGAAAATCCCGATGAATTTAAGTATAAATTTTACGGCAAAAAAAGCTTTGGGCTGATAAGAAGTAGATTTTCCTATAACATTCTTAATCATCAGGAAATTGTTCAGGATATTATAAATATTGTTATTCCCGAGCAGATGGACAAACGGCTGCTGACAATTTATGCCTGCGCAGAAACACCCGTTTCCGAGCTGAAGGAGGTTATTTCAGCTGCTGTAAAAAGGGCAAAAGAGGAAAAATTTGTGCTTGCTTATGAAACCTTTTCAAAAAGATTTGTTCCCGTTTTTGAGGAATGCGGCTTTGAAACAGGATACGCAAGGCAGTATTTGAATACGCAATTTTTCCAAACGGTTATGACATATAATATATAAATAAAGATAAAACGCTTCGGAGTATTTTTTCTCCGAAGCGTTTTTTTGCTTTATTGAGTTATTTTGTATAGCCTTGCGCCGTGCGGCTCAATGCTCATTTTGAATTTGTTTTGAGCCGTTTGCGTTTCTCCGCTCCAAATTTCAAGCAGGTTATACTTTGTATCGGGCATAAGAATTTCGGAAAGATTAAACGAAACGCTCTTTTCATTATCGCAGGTGTTGAAAACCGCAAGATACTTACAAGCCCTGCCGTTTGAAGCCCAAACAACCGTTCCCTGATTGTTTTTTTCGCTTCTGCTGTGCTGATGAGCACCGAAGGAATTTGAATGCATTTCAAGATATTCCCTGTTTGTTAAAAGAGAAAGAGTCCATTCATCATTTTCGGGCATATTTCCGCCCATCATAAGCGGACTTTTGAAAATTCCCCAAAGCGTCATCATGGTTATTTGCTCAGGTCTTGTGAAATTCGTTTTTCTGTTTGCACCGCCGTGGCAGGGAGCATTTTTTGCAAGAACGCCGAGCGGGAGCATATCGCAATCGGGCCACGAATGATTGCCCGTTTCATTCTGCCACAAAAGGCATTTATCAAACATTTCGTGAAGCTTGCCCCATTCATCCCAAAAGTCGCCCGTCATACGCCACATATTTGCATTTTGGCGCAGATGAGCGGCATTTTCAATATGCGCAGGACCGGGAGAAAGCGAAAGCACCATATCCCGAGAGCATTTATCAATTGCGCGCCTTATCATTTCAACCTCATAATACGCGGAATAGGGATTATCCCATTGGCGAAATTCCGTTACGCATATATCATCGCACTTGATGAAATCAACACCCCACGAGGCATAAAGCTCAAAAATTGAATCATAATACGCCTGCGCGGCTTCGTTGCTTTGACAGCCGTACATATCCGTGTTCCACGCGCAAACGGAAAAATGATGAGCGGCATCTCTTGCGGTATATTTACTGTTTTTTATGGGCAGATTTTCGTGAACTGCTTGACGGGGTATGCCCCTCATAATATGTATGCCGAATTTAAGGCCGAGCGAATGGCAATAATCTGCAATCGGCTTAAAGCCCTTGCCGCCCTTTGCGCTCGGGAAGCGGTTTTCGGCAGGAAGAAGTCTGCCGTATTCATCCGTGTTTAAGCGAGTAAAATTATTATAATCGTTGCTGTGTGCGTTAGGCTCATACCACTGAATATCGCAAACAATATACTCCCATCCGAATTGCTTTAAATTCTTCGCCATATAATCGGCATTTTCCTTTAACTGCTTTTCGGTTACCGCCGCGCCGAAGCAATCCCAACTGTTCCAGCCGAGAGGCGGCGTTTTTGCAACGCTGTTTTTCATATTTAAAGCCCCTTTTTATATTACTATCTAAATTATAAACAATTGGATTTCATTGTCAATAAAATAAACAAAAAACGCCTTGGAAAATCCAAAGCGTTTTGATTTTAAGCAAGGCAACAGTGAAAGCGACAAATATCGCTTTAATACTGCATTTTTGACGGGTTCGGATTACTACCGTTACCCTATGCGTTTGCTTCTGCCTGCGCTGCCGCTTCCTTTTCGGCACGGCGCTGAGCTCTTTTCTTCTTTGCTTTATAGCCGAGAAGCTTATCAAGATGCTCCTGCGGAGTTGTGCAAGAGCCGAGCGTTACTGTTTTATCGCCGTAAATTCCATGAAAATCCGAGCCGCCCGTGAGCAGAATTTTATTTTTTTTGCAAATTTGTGATAATCTTTCAATTGCTTCATCATCGGCAGACGGATGCCAAACCTCTATGCCGTCAAGCCCCATTGAAATATACTTATCAATTTCATCAAAGTTATTGAACTTTGCAGGATGCGCAAGAACCGCAATTCCGCCTGCGCCGTGAATTTCATCAATAACCTCCTGAACGCTGGGATATTTCGTTGGCGCAAGAACATTGGTTTCGCTCTTTTCGTCAAAAAGAGCGTGGAACAAATCGCCGAAAATCTTATCCGTGTAGCCTGCATCCATAAGTGCGTGCATAATATGCTGCTTAAAAAGGTTTGTTGAGCCTGATGCGTGGCTGATAATGAAATCCGAGGTAATCGGAAAACGGCTTGCCACTTTAAGCATCATTATCTGCCCTGCGCGTTTTCTTGCAACAGAGGTGCGCTTGCAAATACCTTCAAGCCTGTTTGGCGAATCTGCAAGATAAGATATTATATGAACCTTTTTGCCTGCTTCAAAATCAAAAGCAGAAATTTCAACGCCCGGAATAACCGTTACACCGTAGCGCTTACCTATTACCTGACCTCTTACCGTACCGGCAAGGCAGTCATGGTCTGTTATGGCGATAGTGTCTATTCCGCTTTTCTGCGCTATAACTATTAAATCTTCAATGCCCACCGAGCCGTCGCTCAGCTTTGTGTGGCAATGCAAATCTGCTGCCATAACCTCACTCCCTTTATTTTCTAATAGTCCGCAAAACGATTTTTATATAAAATCGTCCAATTATGTGTATATTATATCATTTTTATAATTGTGTTTCAAGACTAAAATACTCATTTTTTCGGCAAATTAAACAATTATTTCCAAAATATTTGTGCGATAATACCTAAAATTTCAACTCTCTGTATAATCTTGCAACAGGAAGACCGACAACATTGAAATAATCTCCCGTTATTTTTTCAACAAGAAGCGAGCCCTTGCCCTGTATTCCGTATGCGCCTGCCTTATCGGAGCACTCGCCCGTTGCAACATAAGCGCTTATTTCATCATCTGTTAAATCGAAAAACTTAACCGCCGTTTTTTCGTAAAAAGACCTGCTTTTTCCGTTTTTAATAACGGTTACACCCGTGAAAACATTGTGTTCTTTTCCGCTTAGCATTTTAAGCATACGGGCGGCGTCCTCATCATTTTCGGGCTTGCCCAAAATTTCATTTCCGAGGGCAACAACCGTGTCTGCACCGATAACAATATCATTTTCGCTTTTAAACGGCTCTGCCTTGATTCTTGAAAGATACAAAACCGCCTCGCACGGCTCAATACCGCTCGGCAGGGCTTCATCTACGCTTGCGCTTTTAACAACAAAATCCTCTGTTATCAGCTTTAAAAGCTCTTGCCTGCGGGGAGATTTTGAAGCAAGAATAATCATTAATAAACACCCCTGTAATAAAGTCCTCTTGTGTATTCAAAATCGGCCTTTGAGCCGTTTTGATAAAGAGAAATAATTTTTTCAACCTCTTTTTTGCTCTCATCCGTAAAATAAAAATGAGCAAACGATGCGCTGATTTCGTTCATTCTGTCGCCCATATAGAGCACACGGGAATTGAGCACCTCTGCGCAGGGATACGGCGAGCAGGCAACGGGAAATTCAATTCCCTTTCTGTCTGTTAATTTGCCGTTTTTTCTGCATTTTTCACAGCCGACGCTGTTTTTAACAGGGCAATTTCTCGTCAGCATAAGAGGGAGCCTGCCGTAAGCAATAATACCCTTATCCTCTGCGGCTATTTTGCCGATTTCATCGAGAGTCAGCTCAAAGGATAAAATCGGAGAATTGATTTGACCTGCCGATAGCGAATTAAAAATATTCAAGCCGTAATCCCCGTAAACCTCAAAGCCCTCCTCGCGAGCAATACGGCACGCGTCAAGGCTTGAACAAAGTGCCGCCGAAACGCCTGCCCTTTTCAGCCTTTTTAAATCCCCTCGAAGCCTTTGCTCCGAGCCGAAAAGCCCCTTTGGAATTTCAACGCCTGCGCGGTTATCAACAAAATCCTCAACAGACGACCAAACAGGAATAAACACGCGCCTGAACGGGTGCTTATCGGGAATTTGAGAAGCATCTGCAAATCTTGCAGTATAATACGAAACCGAGCACGGCTTGCCCTGCGGTATTTTGGGGAGGGGCAATTTTTCAACGCTTTTCTTTTCAATTACATTTATTTTGTCAACTGCTTCGCGGCGAAGCGCATTGATTGCCGCCGCTGAAAGCGAAAGCCCCTCGTCTATATCCGCGGTTATGCTTCCTGCATAAAACTGCGTTGAGCCGAGCTTTGCAAGGCGGGCGCACACATCCTCTGCCGTGAGCGGCTTATTTATTGCTTTTTCGGGAATTGCACCCGTTACACTAACGCTTTTTCCGAGCGCACAGACATCAAGCACGGCAGGCGCACCGCTTTTGCAAATGAAGTGCATATCCATCGGCACAAGCGGATTTTCATTATCGTAATTATGCGAAATTTCCTTTAAAACGGGAGCCGCGGCAACAACATCGTCCTTTTGCCTTATGCCGAACATTTCGCTGCTTCTTTTTCCGTCGAAATATCCTCGGGTGAAGCCGCTTCTGCTGAAAACGCTTTTGAGCGTTTGCTCATCATCTGCACTGTATTCGCCGTTTATCGCCTTTTTAAGAGCGGTTACTGCCGCCGAAACATATTCCGGGCGTTTCATTCTGCCCTCTATTTTAAGGCTTGTTACGCCGAGCTCATCAAGGCGGGAAAGGCGGTTTATTAAGCTTAAATCCTTTAAGCTCAAATCAAAGCCGCCGTTATTCGCCGCAGAAAACGAAAGGCGGCACGGCTGAGCGCAAAGCCCTCTGTTTCCGCTTCTTGAACCGAGCATTGCGGAAAGCCTGCATTGGCCCGAAACGCTCATACAAAGCGCACCGTGAACGAATATTTCAAGCTCTGCCGAGGTGCTTTTTCGTATTTCCTTTATTTCATCAAACGAAAGCTCACGCGGAAGAACAATCCTCGAAAAGCCCATATCGCAGAGCTCATTAACTCCTGCGGGAGTTGATACGCTCATTTGAGTTGAAGCGTGAAGCCTTGCCTGAGGAAAGCACTGCCTTATCATTGAAGCAACGCCCAAATCCTGAACTATAAAGCCGCTTATTCCGCAAAAAAGCGCATAGTCAACAAGGCGGTAAGCATCTTCAAGCTCGCCGTTCTTACAAAGAGTATTGACAGTTAAATAAGCTTTTACACCTCTTTGAAGGCAGTATTCAACCGCATGTGCAAGCTCATCATCATCAAAATTGCCGGCATTTCTGCGCGCGTTTAGGGTTTTTCCGCCGAAATAAACCGCATTCGCACCGCTTCTAACACCGGCAACAAGAGCCTCCCGTGAGCCTGCGGGAGCCAAAATTTCAAAATTCATAAAAGTTACTGACTGAGCCTTTCACGCAAATTTGAGATTTCTCTGTTTAATCTTTCAATTTCTCTGCGCGCAACATCAACCTCCATACGAGCCCTTGCGCTGTCTTCAAGATAATCCTTAATTTGAGCACGCAGATTATCCGCCGCCGCAGTTGCCTTTTTGCAGGAATCAGCCTGATCAAGCGCAACAAGAACGGCACACTGAATTGACGAAAGGCTTGGATTTGATGAAGAAATATTTTTCATTTCCGAATCAATAAAATCGCCGAGCTCCTCAACATATTCCGCTTCGTCCTCTGTTACGATTGAATATGTTGCTCCGCATATTTTGATTTGAACCTTCTTTTTTTCCATAAAACTACACTTCCGTTCATATTATTATACCCTAATAGTATAACAAGATAATAAAATCTTGTCAATTATTAAAAGATTAGATATTATAAAGGCGGCAAAAAAACGCTCCTCGGAAATTGAAGAGCGTTTTGCTTTATTTGATTTTCTAAATTCCTAAAATAAGGATTGCAAAGCCGATATAAACGAGAAGCGACACAACATCAAGAATTGTTGTTATAAACGGATTCGCAAGAACGGCAGGGTCAAGCCCCATCTTTTTAGCGATAATAGGCAAGCTGCTTCCTATAATCTTTGCACAAACAACCTCTGCAAAAACCGTTAAGCAAATAACGAGCGCAACGGTTACCGTCATTGCCTCGTTGCCGAAAAGAAGCCGATCCACAAGAACAAGCTTGGCAAAATTCACGGCAGCAAGGGTTAAGCCCGTTACGGCACCAACCCTTAGCTCCTTCCACATAACCTTGAAAATATCCTTAATGGTTACCTCATTCAGCGAAAGGGCACGGATAATTGTTGAGCTTGACTGCGCACCTGCATTACCGCTTGTGCCCGTAAGCATAGGGATAAAGGCGGAAAGCACGGCGGCGTGGAGCAATCTATCCTCAAAGCTTGTTAAAATCTGGCTTGTAAGCGTTGCCGAAACCATAAGAATCATCAGCCACGGAATACGTTTTTTCCAAGTTTCGATAACGCCCGTTTTAAGATACGGAGTATCCGTTGGCGTGATAGCCGCCATTTTCTGAATATCCTCTGTGTTTTCCTCTTGAAGAACGTCGATAGCGTCGTCAACCGTGATGATGCCGACAAGCCTGTTTTCCATATCAACAACGGGAAGCGCAAGGAAATCATACTTTGAAAGCATGTGAGAAGCTGTTTCCTGGTCATCAAGGGTATTAATGGAGATAACATTCGTTTCCATTAAGTCGCCGATAACATCCTCATAATCGTTAAGAAGAAGCTCCTTAACGGTTGTTACGCCTATGAGATGCCTTGATTCGTCTGTTACATAGCAGGTGTAAATCGTTTCCTTGTCAACGCCCGTGCGCCTTATGCGCTTAAAGGCGTCCTCAACCGTCATATCTCTTTTGAGGTCAACAAACTCGGGAGTCATAATTGAGCCTGCCGAATCCTCGGGATATTTAAGAATTGTGTTTATTGCCTCTCTTGTTTCGGGATCTGTGTTTTTAAGAATACGCTTAACGATTGTTGCCGGCATTTCCTCGATAATATCCGCGGCGTCGTCAACATAAATTTCATCAAGCACCTCACGAAGCTCCGTATCGGAGAAGGCACGAATAAGATTTTCCTGAGTGTCGCCGTCAAATTCAACGAAGGTTTCGGCGGCGTTTTCCTTTGTGAGCATTCGGAAGAGGAACACTCGTGTTCGCTCATCTGTTACCTCTTCAAGAAGCTGGGCTAAGTCAGCAGGGTTTATTTCGTTTAAAAAAGCCTTTAATTCTTTGATGTTGCGTTCACGATGAAGTATTTCAATACATTCCATCATTTCATCAAAATTCAAAATGCTCACATCCTTTCTTTTTTTATTTTAAAACGCCTTTATAATTTTACTCAACGGGAGAATAAAATTCGGGCTCATCGCTGTCATAAGGATTAACGGCAATGCGCTTTATAAGAGTTACAATAACGGCAACGGCAATAAGTCCGCCTATCGCCGCACCGAGCGCAATGGCGAAGGAGGGCTTTTGATAGAAAAGCTCGCCCTCAACGAATGAAAAATAATCCGGCTGCTCCATTTCCGCCTTAACCTCGCTGACGGTTTTATTTATTCTTTTAACCTTAAAGGTGTATTTTTTAGTTGTTGCATCGGAGGCGGTTACCGTTAGCGGTATTTCCGTTTCCTGATTTTCGCGAAGCTCAACCGTTATCGGAGCGCAGTAGGCGTTAATATCCTGCGTTACGGGGGTTATATAAAGCATAGTTAAATCGCTTGGAACATAAAGCTTATAAGCCGTATCCCCCGAATTGATTTCGGGCTGAACCTCTCCGTATTCGCAAGCCAAATCAATAAGATTTGCATTGCTTGAAATCTTATAGCTTTGCGCGTTTGAATAATTAAAGGTGTATATAACGCTTCCGCTTTCAAAATTGAGCGTTACCGTTACGCCCGTTTGATGATTAGAGCTGTCATACTTATATTCGGCAAAAATATTTGCCTCTCCGCTGACGGTATATTTTTTCAGCGAAGCACTTTCAGAGGGGTCGTCAAGCGTTAAAGTAAAAAAGGTTTCGCCGTGGCGAAAGCCGCCGTCAATCTGCGCATTATCAAAGGATATATCTTCAAGATAAGGAACATTGCTTATAGGCGCCTCAGCGGCAAGGCAGGGTACGCTTAAAGCCAAAACGGATATTGCGCTGAGAATAAAAGCAAGAAATTTTTTCATAGCGTTAATCAGCAAGAATATATGATTTTATTCCGCTTTCCTCCAATTTTTCCTTAACAGCCGATTTATCGGTCTGCGTTGTAATAAAATAAACTTTATCTGCTTCCTGCTCGGAAGATAATTTTTGCGATATTTCATCTGCAAGGGAATCGGTTTCTTCGTCCTCTTCCTCGTTAGCCTGCGTATAATTTGAAAGACTGACATTTTGCGCTTCAAGGAGCTTTATATCAGTTCCCAAATCGGCATAAAGCCTTTTTGAAAGATAATCAAAGCCGTCGTTATATAAATCCGAAAGCTCGCCGGGCAAATCAACTCCGTCAAGCACAAAAACGGTTATGCCCATTTCGGCACATTCGGAAATGATATCCTTGATATAGCGGTATGCCGTTTCGGAATCGGGATTAAGATAAGTGTTTCCCTTTGAATCGGTGTAAGGAATACCGTTTCTGTCGAGCACGGCGGCAGAGCTGTCCTTTTGCGGAACAAGATTATCAAGATAGCAATAAATTCTGCCGACGGCAAGAATATCCTGCGCTTTGAGCCGTTCAACAGAGCCTTTAAGGTCTGTTGCGGGAAAGGCGGTGGCACCGTAGGTGTCAACAGTTGAGAGGGCACTCTTATAACCAACGGAGCCCTCACTTCTTTTAATATCAAAGGTTACGCTGTTGCACCCGTTTTGCGAAAGCTCCTCAATAACGGAATCAAGCATAACGGAGCCGTCAAGCGAAACGCTTTGAACATACTGCGATTTAAGACTGAGTGCAACCTCGTTGATAACGCCGCCGCTTTCATTATCATTATCCGAATAACCGGAGGGCATTGCGTGGCGCTGCATATAAACATCCATAACGGTATAGCCCGCTGAAATGATTAAAAGGCACAGGCAGGCGATACCAAGACGCTTTGCAAATTTTCTGAAATCCGCTTTTCTTTTTCTTTTCTTTTTAACCTTTGGGCGCATATAATCGAACTTATCGGAATATATTCCCTCGCCCGACACATATTTATCGGCAAAGTCTATTTCCCGTCCCTCTTCGGGCTGAGTCCATTGCTGATTGCGCTTCACATTTTTATAAAAGCGCTTTTTATTCATACTGCGCCTGCTTTCTTTGCATTATTCTTTAACAAAGCAATTGTTTCCTGCGGATTTTCGCTTTTGAAAACAGCACTTCCCGCAACAAAAACATTTGCACCTGCTCTTGCGCAGGTTTTAATTGTTTCGGCATTAACACCGCCGTCAACCTGAATATCAATATCGGGAAAATCAGCACGAAGCCTTTCGATTTTAGGCATCATATTTTCCATAAAGCTTTGACCGCCGAAGCCGGGCTCAACCGTCATAACAAGCACCATTGAAAGCTTATCAATATAAGGATAAACCGCCTCAACGGGAGTTGCGGGCTTAACGGCAAGAGCGGCTTTACAGCCACATTCAAGAATTTTATTTATCGTTTCGTTTATGTTGCTTTCACATTCCGTGTGAAAGGTTATTATATCCGCTCCTGCATCTGCAAAATCCTTTATATATTTAAGAGGATCCGATATCATAAGATGAACATCAAAGGGAACGGAGCAAACCCTTTTCATTGCCTTTATAACGGGCGCACCGATTGAAATGTTAGGAACAAAATGACCGTCCATAACATCAAGATGAATAAGCTCGGCGCTTTCGCATTTTTTCAGCTCTGCTTCAAGATTTGCATAATCCGACGCAAGCATTGACGGAGATATTTTCATTTCCATAGCAGTTCCCCCGTAAAAGTAATTATAAGCAAATATATTATACAGTCAGTTCACTTTAAAATCAAGAAAATAATATATAATATTAATACTTGTAATTAAAAGACAAGTTTAGTATAATATAGCAAGTTGTGTATATTCATTAATAATTATCGGAGGAATGTTGAATGATTCAGGCAAATAATGTTACGGTTCAATTCGGCGGAAGAGCACTTTTTGAAAGAGTTAATGTTGTTTTCTCGGCAGGAAACTGCTATGGAATTATAGGCGCAAACGGCGCGGGAAAATCAACCTTTCTTAAAGTTTTAAGCGGAGACCTTGAACCGCAAAAGGGCGAGGTTGTTATGACCCCCGGCGAAAGACTTTCCGTTCTTGAACAGGACCATTTCAAATATGACGATTGCGAGGTTGTGCGCACGGTTTTGATGGGCAACCCAAGGCTTATTGAAATTATGGAGGAAAAGGACGCACTTTATGCAAAGCCCGATTTTTCGGACGAGGACGGCATAAGAGCGGGCGAGCTTGAAGCGGAATTTGCAGACCTTGACGGCTGGAACGCCGAAAGCGACGCGGAATTTATGCTTAACAAGCTTGGCGTTACCGACGAATACCATTATCTTAAAATGGCGGAGCTTCCCTCCGACCTTAAAGTTAAGGTTTTGCTTGCAAAGGCACTTTTCGGAAATCCCGATATTCTTCTTCTTGACGAGCCTACAAACCACCTTGATTTATCGGCAATAAGATGGCTTGAAAATTTCCTGCTTGACTTTGAAAACACCGTTATTGTTGTTTCGCACGACCGTCATTTTCTTAACAAGGTTTGCACGCATATCTGCGATGTTGATTTCGGCAAAATTCAAATGTATGCAGGAAACTATGATTTCTGGTATGAATACACGCAAATGCGCCAGCGTCAGCAGAGAGACCAAAACAAAAAGAACGAGCAGAAGATTAAAGAGCTTCAAGAATTTATTCAGCGATTTTCTGCAAACGCTTCCAAATCAAAGCAGGCAACAAGCCGTAAAAAGCAGCTTGACGCACTTGAAATGATTGATATGCCCGTTTCTTCAAGGCGCTTCCCCTATGTTGACTTTAAGCCCGACAGAGAATGCGGAAACGACCTGCTTCGCGTTGACCATATTTCTAAAACAATAGGCGACAGAAAGGTGCTTGACGATGTTTCCTTCGTTATTCATCCAAGAGAAAAGGTTGCCTTCGTTGGCTCCGACGCCGTTGCAAAAACAACGCTTTTCAAAATCATTATGGGCGAGCTTGAACCCGACGAGGGCGAGTTCAAATGGGGCGTAACAACAACTCAAAGCTATTTCCCGAGCGACAACAGCGCATACTTTGACGGCGTTGATTTATCGCTTGTTGACTGGCTTAGACAATACACAACGCAAACGCTTGAAGCAGACATAAGAGGCTGGCTTGGAAGAATGCTTTTCAGCGGCGACGAGGCACTTAAAAAGGCAACGGTTCTTTCGGGCGGCGAGCGCGTTAGATGTATGCTTTGCAAGATGATGCTCAGCGGCGCAAATGTTCTTGTGCTTGACGAGCCCACCAACCACCTTGACCTTGAATCAATCACGGCACTCAACAACGGACTTATCCGCTATCCCGAAACTGTTCTCTTTACCTCACACGACCATCAGTTTATCCAAACGATTGCAGACAGAGTTATTGAGATTGCAGACGGCGGCATAACAGACTTTAAGGGAAGCTATGACGATTTCCTTGAAAGCTTTGATGAGGATAAGCTTAAAAAATACAGATAAAATCATCTGCGGAGTAAATTATGTTTAAAGAAATGAGAAGGAAAGCACAGCAGTTATCGTTACAGGAAAGCGAAAAAATTCTTGAAACCGCTTCAAGCGGAGTGCTTTCCCTTTGTGCAGACAACGGTTATCCTTACGGCGTTCCGCTGAGCTTTGCTTATTCAAACGGCAAAATTTATTTTCACTGTGCACCCGAAGGACACAAGATTGATGCAATTAAAAGCTGCTCAAAGGCGTCTTTCTGCGTTATTGAACGGGATAGTGTTGTTTCAAAAGAATACACAACATATTATAAAAGCGTTATCGTTTTCGGCAGAATTTCAATTATTGAAAGCAAGGCTGAAAAGAAAGCGGCAATAAGATTTTTATCCGATAAATACTGCCCTAACGAGAAAAACGCAGACGAAGTTATAGAAGCTTATTCCGACAAATTTGTTATGCTTGAGCTTTCGGCAGAGCATATAACGGGAAAATGTGCAAAAGAGCTTATCAAAAAATAATATAAAAAACAAAATATGATAAAAGCGGATTGAATATCAACTTCAATCCGCTTTTCTTATTTCTATATAAATATTCAGCTCGGTAGATTTAATTTTCAGCGTGGTTAAGACTGTTTATCAACGCTCTTATTTTGTAATGCTGTCTGTTGTGATGTATTTAACGCCGAGATTTGAAAGGCGTGCTGCGGCTTCGGGATCATCAACCGTCCACGCGCCGACGGGCATACCCGTGTTTACGCATTTCATAATAATATCATCGGTGTTTTCCTCTTTGGAATAATTGAAATCAATACCGCAGCTTCCGCCGATTGAAAGAGCATTTTCAATCTCCTCCTCTGTTATCTCCTGAACAAGATACCAGCACGGCAAATCGGAAAGAGCACGGATTTTTTTAAGGTTATCAAGCTGGAAGGAAATGAAAATCGGGTTTGTGTCAAGATACTGATTAACAATTTCAATAACCTCGTCATAATGCTCTGTGTTATTTTTGCCTTTAAGCTCAATAACGGGCACCATACCGTATTCCCTGCATATTTGAAGATATTCTTCAAGCGTGCAAACCTTTAAATCGGGATAGCTTTCTATATTTGAGCCGTTATCAACAGTTTGTTCAAGAAGCTCCTGATATGTATGCTTTTCAAGATTTGTGCAGCCGTCCATCATTCTGTATGTTACCGGGTCGTGATGAAGCACCCACACACCGTCGGAGGTTCTGTAAATATCACACTCTGCGCCGTAATAGCCTGCTTTTCCCGCTTCCTCGTACGCAGGTGCGGTGTTTTCGGGAGCAACTGCTCGGAAGCCTCGGTGCGCAATAAGATTAACCTCCTCTGCGGTTTGAGTAACCGTAAATTCGGGATCGGTGCAATACCAATTAAGTGCGTAAACACCTGCTCCGACAACAGCGGCAACAAGGGCAAGCAAAACGCAGAGAACTATTATTAATATTTTCTTTTTTTTGCTCATTTTTTTCTTTTCTGTGCTACTCATTATTTTTCCCCTTTTCAATATATTAATATATTATTATTCATTATCTACCGACGGAAATTTCAAAATTGTTTTATCCTCTGTATAGAATTTTCCGTTTTTCCATTCGCCCGAAATGCCTTTTGCGGCGGCGCCGAGCTGAAAATGAAGCTGAGCAATGCCGAAATCAATGCTTTTATCGGAATAGGGCTCATCAACGCTTGCACTGATAACGCCGTTTTCATATCTGAATTTAACGGGTCGCCTGTTTACCGCGCTCGGAGCCTTTTCAACCTGCTTCATAGCAAAGGCATATTCCTCGGGAAGCTTTTGATCGCAAGCCTCAAACATTTTTTGATAGGGCTTGCTTTTTTTATGCGTTGCATTATACATCACCTTTTCCTTTATGCTTTTATTCTTTGAAGCATAGCCGAGTGCAATAACGCAATAAAGCCTGACTCCCTTTGGCAAATCAAGCATTTCAAGCACCTTGTTTTCATTATAGCTTCCCACCCAGCAGGAAGAAATGCCGTGATAAGCGCATTGAAGAACAACCGTTTCGCCGTAATAGCCGCAGGCTTCTCTTGACGGAATATTATCATCTCCGCAAACGGCAATCATACTCATCATACCCGTTTGAAGATTAAAGGCAAATCTTGCGTCATCAAAGAAAACGAAATGAAGCCCTGCCTTTTCGTTTATATGCTCAACGAGCTCCTTTATAACATTTTTTGAATTTTCATCAAGAGCAATATTTCTGAATGTTCTGCGCGAGCATCTTAAATCAATTGCTTTTATATATTCCTCATTTGTCATTTACTCACCCCAATTATCAATAACAGACATTAAAAGGTCATATTCCTTTGTTGTTATATTATCCGGCTGAATTGTTAAAATGCGCTTCATAGTGAACTCATTATTAACCGTCCACACCGAAAGCTTATAGCCGTTTTTATGAAGCACATCGCAAAGCGTTCCTCCTGCATATTTATAATTGCAGTTTATGCCGACTGCTCCCGTATCTTCAAGAAGCTTAATAATTTTGTTTTTATAATCCTCGCTGAAAATCTTTATTCTTGACGGCTGACAGTTTAAATAATAATCCATTGAGCTGCAAGCGGAATCCTTAACGGCTCTGACATTAAGAGTGTCTATCCCCGTTAAAAACGCGCGTTCAAGCAGATTATATTCAACAAGCATATCATAAAGAGAATTAAGAGTTCTTGTTTCCTTAATATCAAGATTTATCATGCAATCATCGTCTTTAAGCAGAGCAAAAGCCGATTCAAGCTCTGTTCCCTCGCCGTTTGTTACGGCAATATCGTGGCTCATTATCAGCGTTCCGTCCGGCCGTTGACGAATATCAAGCTCAACTATTTCGGCATTATTTTCAATTGCTTTTTTAACAAATTCTATTGAATTTTCCTCTGTTTGAAACGAGCCCGTGTGGGCAGTTACCGTAAATCCTTCCACGAAGCGCAAAGTCCTTTCCTCATAGCTTTTTGTTATTGCGTAGGTTGCAACTCCCGCAACCATTGCAACCGAAACAAGAAATGCAAAAACCTGATAGGAAAAATGCTTTGCCCAGGTTGGAGTCATATTTCGCTTGCAGAATTTTTTAAATTTCTGCCACTTAGTCAGTTTCGGTACCATAAAAACAACCTCTGCTAAAAAGAGGCATTAAACAACCCGTTTAATGCCCCTTTGAAAAAATTAATCTTGTTTGCTGCCTGAATAGTTAGGAGCCTCTTTTGTGATATAAACATCGTGAGGATGGCTTTCAACCAAGCCTGCACCTGTTATTTTAACAAATTTAGCGTTTGTGCGAAGCTCGCTGATATTATGGCAACCAACATATCCCATACCTGAGCGAAGACCGCCCATCATCTGAAATACCGTGTCGCCAACCGCTCCCTTATAAGGAACACGGCCCTCAACGCCCTCGGGAACGAATTTCTTTGTTCCGTTTTGGAAATAACGGTCTGCCGAGCCCTTATTCATTGCTCCGAGCGAGCCCATACCTCTGTAAACCTTAAACTGACGGCCCTGATAAATCTCGGTTTCGCCGGGAGATTCCTCACAGCCTGCAACGAGCGAGCCTACCATAACAACGCTTCCGCCTGCGGCAATAGCCTTAACGATTTCGCCGCTGTACTTAATACCGCCGTCTGCGATAATCGGGATACCGTACTTATCAGCCATTTCGGCAGAATCATAAATTGCGGTAATCTGCGGAACGCCTATACCTGCAACAACACGGGTTGTGCAGATAGAGCCGGGGCCTATGCCGACCTTAACGGCGTCTGCACCTGCCTTGATAAGAGCCTCTGTTCCCTCTGCCGTTGCAACATTTCCTGCAATAAGAGAGATTTCAGGGAAGGCATTTTTAACCTTTTCAATTGCTTTAAGAATATTCTTTGAATGGCCGTGAGCCGAATCAAGAATGAGTGCGTCAACCTGAGAATTAACAAGAGCGCCTGCACGGTCGAGCATATCGTTTGTTACGCCGATTGCGGCGGCGCAAAGAAGTCTGCCCTCTTTATCACGGGCGGTGTTTGGATATTTAACACTTTTTTCAATATCCTTGATTGTAACAAGACCTGTGAGCTTGCCGTTTTTATCAACAAGCGGAAGCTTTTCAACCTTTGAAGCCATAAGAATTTTCTTTGCTTCTTCAAGGGTTGTGCCTGCCATAGCGGTAACAAGCTTCTCCTTGGGAGTCATAACATCGGCAATTCTGACGGAATAATCCGTCATAAATCTCATATCTCTGTTTGTTAAGATACCAACGAGTGTGCCATCTGCCTCGCAAATCGGAACACCGCTGATTTTATATTTTCTCATAAGCCCCTCGGCGTCCATAGCCGTGTGCTGAGGAGAAAGGAAGAAAGGATTTGTGATAACTCCGTTTTCAGACCTTTTAACCTTATCAACCTCGGTTGCCTGGTCTTCAATCGTCATATTCTTATGAATAACACCGATACCGCCTTCACGGGCTATTGCAATTGCCATATTAGATTCGGTTACCGTATCCATAGCCGAAGTCATCAGCGGAATATTAAGCTTGATATTTTTCGTTAAATTAGTTGATAAATCAACCTCATTAGGAAGAACATCGCTTTCCGCAGGAATAAGAAGCACATCATCAAAGGTGAGTCCTTCCTTAACAAATTTTGCGCCGTATTCGCTCATTCTTTTTCCTCCTTAAATACAATTATATTTTTAATATAATAGCACAGTTATTCGCCGTGTTCAAGTATAAATTTATTCGGAAAGCAAAACAATTGATTCAACCGTTTCCTCAACGGTCATACCGTCGCAGTTCAGAATTTCATCTGCATACCTTTCGTAAAGCGGAGCGCGCTCGTTATACATATCCAAAAGCGTTTCGCCCTCTTTAAGAACTATTCCCCTTGTTGTGATATTTTTTATGCGCTTTTCCATTTCCTCATAGCCGAGGCGCAGATAGATTATTTTGCCGAGTGAGCGCAGATGAGCCATTGCTTTTTCGCTGTAAACAACGCTTCCGCCGGTTGCAATAACCGTTCCCCGAATATCAAGGGAAAGGATTGCCTTTTCCTCTGCTTCGTTAAAATATTCAATTCCGTTTTCGTTGATTATGCTTTGAAGCCTTTTGCCCTCTAAATTCTGCAAAAGCAAATCCGTGTCAAAAAAATTCTTTAAAAGTGCCTTTGCCGCAAGAACTCCGCAGGTTGATTTGCCCGAGCCGGGCATACCGATAAGAACTATATTTGAGCTCATTATTTAACGCCCTCCCTTTTGCAGAAATCAAAGAGAGTGCACTCCTCGCATTTCGGCTTTCTTGCAGAGCAAATATCTCTGCCGAAAAGCACAATTCTGTGGCAGAAATCGGAGCCCTCCTCGGCAGGAATTATCTTTTTGAGCGCAAGCTCAATCTTTTTCGGATCCTTTTCCTTAACGAGACCCAAGCGGTTTGTTATTCTTATGCAATGAGTGTCAACAACGATTGCCGCCTTTCCGTAAACATCGCCGACTATAAGATTTGCCGTTTTTCTGCCTACTCCGGGAAGTGTTGTTAAATCCTCGATATTATCGGGAACCTCGCCGCCGAAATCGCTTAGTATTTTCTGCGCCATTCCCACTATTGACTCTGCCTTGCTTTTGTAAAAGCCGCAGGAATGTATGTATTTTTCAATATCCTTAACATCTGCCGCCGCATAATCCTCAACCGTTTTATAGCGTTCAAAAAGTGCAGGGGTAACAAGATTAACACGGGCGTCCGTGCACTGCGCCGAAAGCCTTGTTGCAACAAGGAGCTCAAACGGATTTGAAGCGTTCAGAGAGCAGATTGCTTCGGGGTATAATTTCTTTAATATTTCAATAGCCTTTAATGCTCTTTCTTTTTTAGTCAAGGTATCACATTCCCCATATCTTTATAAATACTGTACCATTGCCGACGGGTTAATTCTATTCCGTCTGCCTTTATCATTTGCAAAAGCCTTTCACTGCTTGTTGTGCCGATAATCGGCTGAACAAAATTCATTCTCATAAGCCAGGCTATTGCAAGTGCCTCCTTCGTTACACCGAGCTGACCGGCATACTCTTCAAGAATTGCGTTTTCTGCTTTCAGCTCTTCATCATCGGTGAAAAATCCGTTTTTGCTTCTCATAGGCCCCCATGCCTGAACAACAATGCCGTTCATCCTACAATAGGGCAAAACCGATCCGTCTCTGTCAATCGAAAGGCTGTTTTCCATATTAACGCACATGCCCGAATCAATCATTCCCGTGTGGAAAAGTCCGAGCTGAAGCTGATTTGCAATAATGGGCTCATCAATATATTTTTTCAGCAGCTCAATCTGCATAGAATTAAAATTTGAAACGCCGAAGCCTCTAACAAGCCCTCTTTCCTTCAACTCGCAAAACGCCTGTGCAACCTCTTCGGGATTCATAAGAATATCCGGACGGTGCAGGCAAAGAATATCTATATAATCAATACCCATTCGCTTCAACGAGCCCTCAACACTTGATATAATATGCTCCTTTGAGAAATCATAAAAGCCCTGCCGAATACCGCATTTTGTTTGGATAATGATGCTTTCACGGTCTATCCCCTTTATTGCACCGCCGAAATACTTTTCGCTGACTCCGTTGCAATAAATATCGGCATTATCGAAAAAATTAATTCCCGCATCGTATGCGGCTTTAATGTGCTTATGCGCAGCCTTTTCGCTCAAATTGCCTATTCTCATACAGCCGAGTGCGATTTGCGAAGCGCAATAATCTCCAAGCATAATTTTCTTCATAATCAATCCTGCTTTGTTCCTTTTATTTTATCCCAATAGGCTTTGAACGCCTGCTCATTCTTGTTTTCTCCCGCCGAATAATACTGCTTATTCTTGATCATATCGGGCAGATATTGCTGATTAATCCAATGGTTTGGATAGGAATGAGGATATTCATAAAACTGCCCCTTAACCTCTGCGTCCTCGCCGTCAAAATGCTTATTTTGAAGCGTTCTCGGAATGGGACCGTAATTACCCTTTCTGACATCATCTGCCGCAGCATTTATGCCCTCATAGGCTGAATTGCTTTTCGGAGAAAGCGCAACAAGAACAACTGCGTCTGCAAGCGGTATTCTTGCTTCGGGAAGTCCGACCGAAAGAGCGGTGTCAACAGCCGCCTTAACAATGGGAATTATCTGCGGATAAGCAAGGCCGACATCCTCACACGCGCAAACAAGAAGCCTTCTGCAAGCAGACGGCAAATCCCCTGCTTCAAGAAGCCTTGCAAGATAATGAAGCGCCGCATCGGGATCGGAGCCGCGCATACTCTTTTGATAAGCGGAAATTATATCGTAATGCTCGTCGCCCTCTTTATCGTATTTAACCGCACTTTTTTGAGTTAGGCTTCCTGCTGTTTCAAGCGAAACCTGCTTAATTACGTCCTTTTCCCCGCAGGCAAAGAAGCAATTTTCAACGCTGTTGAGCGCCTTCCTGACATCGCCTCCGCAGGAGCGCGAAATCTTTTCAAAAACGCCCTCTTCTACGGAAATTTTAATATTATTTTCCTTTTCAAGAAAGGCAAAGCCGCGCTCAACGGCAGGCACGATATCCTGCCATTCAACAGACTTAAATTCAAAAACCGTTGAACGCGAAAGAATTGCGGGATAGATATAAAAATAGGGGTTTTCCGTTGTTGAAGCAATCAGCGTTATATCGCCGTTTTCTATGTATTCAAGCAGGCTTTGCTGCTGACGCTTATTGAAATACTGAATTTCATCAAGATAAAGCAAAATGCCGTTTTGCGTTTCAAAGGTGTCAAGCTCCGAAACAATATCCTTTATATCCTTTGTTGAGGCATTTGTGCCGTTCAGTCTGCGCAGAGCCTTATTTGTTTTTCTCGCAATAATCGAGGCAACCGTTGTTTTACCGACACCCGAAGGGCCGTAAAAAATCAAATTAGGAATATTGCCGCTTGTTATCATATTATAAAGCGGCTTTCCGGGCGCAAGAATGTGGCGCTGGCCGACAACCTCGCTTAATTCGCTCGGTCTTATTCTTGCCGCAAGAGGATTATTCATTTGCAATTGCCTCCTTTTTTTCGCTTTGCGCCTTTGAAAATGCACATCCGCAGAAATTTTGGCGATAAAGCGAATATTCCCTTGAAAGCTCAATTGAGCGCTTATAGCCCTCATTCTTTTTAAAATCCGATTCAAGCCAAGCAACGCCGTATTTTTCCGCAATTTCAAGCCCTATTCTGTTGATTTCCTGCGCATTTTTCAGCGGGCTTATGGAAAGCGTTGTGCAAAAATAATCAAAGCCGTTTTCCTTTGCAACAACGGCGGCTTTTTCAAGGCGCAGGCGGTAGCATTTAAAGCACCTTTCACCGCCCTCGCGCGCGTTTTCAAGCCCCTTTGCAATTTCAAGAAAATCGGAATAATTATAATCTCCCTTTAAAATCTTAACCTCATTTTTAAAGGGCATTTCGTTTATAAGTCTTATCTGCTCGGCAAATCTTTTTTCAAATTCCTCTTCGGGAGAAATATTCGGATTATAATAAAAAACCGTTATATTGAAATATCGGCTTAAATATTCAAGGCACGCGCTTGAACACGGCGCACAGCACGAATGAAGCAAAAGAGAGGGCACGGCTTGCTCTCTCTTTATTTTTTCGATGGTTAATTGAGTTTTCTTTGCATAATTAATCTTGTTCATATTACTTACTCAAATAGTTTTTCGGATTAATTTTTGTGTCATCAACTCTTATTTCAAAATGGCAGTGCGGACCTGTTGAATTGCCCGTTGAGCCTGCCTTTGCAATCTGCTGACCCTTATAAACAGTATCGCCGGGAGAAACGAGAATTGACGAATTGTGAGCATAAAGGGTTACAACCTTTCTGCCCTTTGAATCCGTTCCGTGATAAATCAGAACATAATATCCATAGCTGTAATCAAGACGCTTAACGCCGATAACAACACCCTTTTGAGCGGCAACAATTGCCGTTCCCTGCGGACACGGAAAATCTATTCCGCCGTGATAGCTTCCGTTACTGTAATTCGGGAAGCCTGCGGAAATCGTGTAATATCCCGGCACGGGATATGTCATATTATAAACACCGTCTGACTTACTGTAAACATCGGTGTCCTTATAATCAATGCTCGGTGTGTCGGAGCGGTCGCCCGTGGTAAAATCGGAAACATCATCGGGAGAAATAATGCCGTTTAAGAGGTCGGAAATTTCCTTTTCTGCCGCTTCGGTAAGCGCCTTATCCTCGTTTCTGTATTCCGTATACATTCCGTTTTCGGCAGTTAAACGGGCAAAAAGCATATCGCTTTCGGCTCTGTCCTGCGCAAGAATTGCCTTTTTGCCTGCAATCTCCTCCTGCGCCGCCGTGAGCGAAGCCTGCTTTGCTTTCAACTCGTTTTGCTGGGCTAAAAGAGTCATTTTTATTTCATCAAGAGCCGCCTTTTTTTCGGTTAAATCGGCTTCCTGTTGAAGTATTTTATTTGTTTCCTCCTCAATTGATTTGAGAAGCTCTGCATCGCTTTTTGAAACCGCCTTTATCATTTCATATCTTGTTAAAAAGCTTGAAATATCTCCGCAGGTTAAAAGCGCCGTAATAATATTAAAATTACCTGATATGTAAATTGCGCGGGCGCGCATACAATAAGCGTCATACTTTGACTGAAATTTAAGATTAAGCTCGTCAAGCTTTGCCTGAACCTCATCAACCTCTGCCTGAAGCTTATCGCAGTCTGCCTGATTAACATCTATATTCTTTTGAAGATAATCAATATCCTCCTCATAGCCGAGCACCTGCTCATCAAGAACGGTTAACTGCTCGTTTAAAACTCCGATTTTTTCATCAAGAGCATTTATGTATTCCTCCGTGTCCTTTGACTGAGCGGAAAGCAGAGCAATTTTTTCCTCGGAAGCCTTTAAATCCGCCTCCAATGCTGCCTTTTGCTCTTCAAGCTTCTTCTGCGCCTCGGCGCGCTTTTCCTCCTCAGAAAGCGTTGTTGATTCCTCCTCGGAGGTTTGCGCCTGCGTTGTTGTTTCCTGTGCAAAGGTAAAGGAATTTCCTGTTAAAAACGAGAAAGCAAGAACGGCTGAAAGAACAACCGATAAAGCTTTTATTGAATTTTTCTTTTTCACCGTTTTACCCCCTCGCTAATTTATATGATTATAATTGTTTTGAAAATGCTATAAAGCCATTTTTATTATGGCAGATATTCCGCAGGGTCAACGCAGTCTGCATAGCGTGCCGTTGGAGTTCGCACCTCAAAATGAAGATGAGGACCTGTTGAATTTCCCGTTGAGCCCGATTTGGCAATTGCCTGGCCCTTTGAAACATATTGCCCCTCTGAAACAAGGCGGCTTGAATTATGCGCATAAAGCGTATAAACCGTCTGCCCCGAGGCAGTTTTTTTATCGTGCATAATAACTATATATCTGCCGTAGCTTCTGTAAGTTCCGTCTGCATTAAGAAGATCGCTTGAAATAATGACGGTTCCCGACTCTGCGGCAACAACCGTTGAGCCTGTTGTGCAACTGAAATCCGCTCCGCTATGACCCGAATAGCCGTGAAACGCACAGGTTATCGTTGTTTGAGACGGAACGGGATATGTTAAGCTCAAAATGCTTGAAGCAGAGGCAGTTGTGCTCTTCGTTGTTGAAGCGGGCTTAGTTGTTTGAGATGAGGAGGTTGTTGCCTGCGTTGTTGTTTCCTGCGTTTTATTCTCATATTCCTTTGCCGCGGCAAGAATTTCCTCGTCAAGCTCCTGCATAAGCTCCTTATCGTTTTGAAGATATTCCGTGTAATTTCCCGTTTTTTCGTTCAGCGTTTTTAAAAGCGCATTTGCTTCATCATATTCCGACGAAATTTCCGCACGCTTTGCGCTGAGTGATTTTTGCTTTTCTTCAAGCGCAGGCACGGCGGCTTCAAGCTCCTTTTTCGTTTCGGCAAGGCTGACGCGGCTTGCTTCAAGCTCCTGCGTTTTTCGGGTCAGCTCCTCTTTTGAGGAGTTGATTTCCTCTATCTCGCCGTCTATTGAAGAAAGCAAATCGGAATCCGACTGCGAAACTCTTTTAACCATTTCAAACCTTGTTAAAAAAGCCGAAATATCACTGCTTGTGAGCAAAAAAGCAAGAAGACTTGTTTCTCCGCTGACATACATTGCCCTAACTCTTTTGCAATACTGCTGATAGCTTTCGCTGAATTTTTCGTTTGCTTCATCAAGCTGAACGCTTAAACTGCTTATATCCCTTTGCGCATTTTCAATTGCTTTCTCCGTTTCGGCAGTTTTAATCTTTAACTCCTCAATCTGCTTTTTATCGTTGCTGACCTCATTTGAAACCAAATCAATCTGCTTTTCAAGATAAACAATTTTATCGTTTAGGGTGTTAAGATATTCCTGCGTTCCCGAGGATTTTTCCTTTAACTCGGCAAGCCTGCCCTCTGTTTCCTTTATGCGCTGTTCAAGTGCCGCCTTTTCCTCCTCTGCGCTTACGGAAGCGGAAACGGAGGTTGTTGGCACTGCGCACGAGAAAAGAAACAGCGAAGCCAACAAAACACACAATTGCTTTTTCAGCAAGCAGTTAAGTTTCATCGGCTTCACTTCCTTTAAAATTTCCGAATATTACTATGCTTTATTATTAGCAAAAGAAATCAATTTATTAAATTAAAGATAGCTTAACGGATTTACTCTTGTTCCGTTTAGTCTTACCTCAAAATGAAGATGCGGCCCCGTTGAATTTCCGGTTGAGCCGGAATACGAAATAATATCGCCCTTTTGAACAGACTGACCGACGCTTACGCAAAGTGAGCTATTGTGCGCATAAAGCGTTGAAAGTCCGTTTCCGTGGTCTATAACAATATATTTGCCGTAGCTGTATGTAAGGCTTTTTGCGATAACAACCTTGCCCGAATCAGCGGCGTGAACAGGAGTTCCCGAAGGACACGAAAAATCAACTCCGCCGTGGTAGGAGCCGTTACTGTAATTAGGATAGCCTGCGGAAATTTTGTGATAGCTTGTCGGATATGCAAGCTGACCTGTTCCGGGAGTATAATTACTGTCGCCCGGCTTATTTGATGAAGAATTCAAAATTTTGCTGATTTCGTTATCAATAGCCTGCTGCTCTTTTTTGTTTGCGGAAATTGTTTCGCGAATTTCAGAGGTTTGACTGTCAAGCTTTTTGATTGCGGCATTGCAGGCGGCAACCTCACTGTCTAACTCCTTTTTTGAAGCAGATAAATCATTGATTGCCTCTTGAAGCTCTGCCTTTTGGGAATCAAGAGAGGCTTTATCGTCTTTAAGCTGGATTTTCTTTTCTTCAAGCGCCTGCTTTTCCTTTTGAATCTCCTGCATTTTTTTCATAAGGGCGTCAAGCGTGTTGCTGTCCTGCTCGGAAACGCATTTAACCATTTCCGCCCTTGTTAAAACGGAGCTCATATCTCCGCTTTCAAGCAGAATTTCAAGCGTTGAAACATTGCCCGAAATATACATTGCGCGAAGCCTTTGGCAATACTGCTCATATATTGCCTCAAACTCTGCCTGCTTTTTATCAATTTCCTGCTGAGCCTTTTCAATTTCCTTTTCCGTTGAAGCAATTTTAGCCGTTATATCGTCTATCTGCTTTTGAAGAGCGGCCTTTTCGTTTTCACGGTTTGAAATTTTATCTTGAAGAAGATCAACCTTTGACATAAGGGCATTAACATATTCCTGCGTTTCCGCCTTTTCCGCCTTTAAGCTGTCTATCTTCTTTTGCGCGGAATTAATTTCGCTTTGAATTTTTTCCTTTTCCTTTTGAAGCTCGGCAGTTGTTTTTGCCTGAACGCTTAATGCAGAAGTAAAAATCATTGAAGCGCTCAAAACCGAGCAAATAATTTTAACAACGGCTTTTTTAAACTGCACTAATCTCACTGCCTTCCTTATTAAGATACCTGCCCATCGAAAGAAGCGCTCCGCCGACACCTGTTATGATGCCGATAAGAACGAATGCTCCGAGCATAGGAAGCGCATAATCTGCAAATTTAAGCGCTTCAAGTCCGAGAGAGATAAGCAAGTCGCTGAACTGATTGATTGCAAATTCATAAAATGCCCAAACAACTCCAAGAGAAACAACGCCCGATATAATTCCGAGTATCATACCCTCAACAACAAACGGGAGCCTAACAAAGCTGTTTGTTGCGCCAACCGATTTCATTATGCTGATTTCAAGGCGTCTTGAATAAACGGTAAGCTTAATTGTGTTTTGAATAATGAAAACGCTTATTGCAAGAAGCACCGCAATGATAACTATTGCAATAACCTCTATGCCGTGGCGGATTGTAACAAGCTTTTTGGCAAGGTCCTTATTTTCTCTTATTGTGTCTATATGGTCAAGCTGCTTAATTTGGTCGATCGTTGAATCGAAATATGATAAATCGTCAACAGTAACCTTATAAGCATCGGGCAGAGGAATATCGGAGCTGATTTGAGTGAAAAATTCACGCTGAGCCTCCTCCATTGTTGCAAGCTGATCCTCCCAAGCGGTTTCCTTTGCAACAAATTCAATGCCCTTAACATTATCAATTGCTTTTATTGTTTCGCCCATTGCGGTTATATCGGCGTCTGTTGTGCCGTCCTCAATATAAACCATAACAACATTTTCTTCTTCTATTCTGCCGAGAAGCGATTCGATATTGAGGAATATCATTGAAGCACAGCCGATTAAAACAAGGCAGCTCATAAGAACGCAGATTGAGGCAATGCTCATCATTCTGTTTGTCCAGGTGTTTCTGATGCCTTCTTTAAAAAGATATCTTAAGCTTGAAGCAGTCATTATTCCTCACCTCCGTTTTCGCCGTCATCAATCGTTTCAAAAATATCCTCAACCTCGGCACCGAGCTTAACATCCTCATTATAGAAGAACATATCGGTTGCCTTTTCGGGATTTTCAGATTCAAATTGTGCGTTTGTCGGGTCGGGAGTGTCGGAAACCACCTCGCCGTTTTTAATAACAATAACTCTTCTTTGGAAGGTTTTAACAAGATTGTGCTCGTGAGTTACCATAATAACGGTTGTTCCGTTATTGTTAATCTTTGTGAGCATTTCAACAATTTCAAGGCTCATTTCGGGGTCAACATTTCCCGTGGGCTCGTCCGCAACAATAAGCTTTGGATTGTTTACAAGAGCTCTTGCAAGGGAAACACGCTGCTGCTCGCCGCCCGAAAGCTCATTAGGCATAGAGCGTGCCTTGTGGGAAAGGCCTACTAATTGAAGAATATAAGGAACTCTTTTTCTTATATCCTTTTCCTTTGCGCCGATAACGCGCATTGCAAACGCAACATTATCATAAACACTCATTTTGGGAATAAGACGGAAATCCTGGAAAACAATTCCCATAGTTCTTCTGTAATACGGAACCTGCTTTTTCTTAATTGTGTCTGACGAATAATCGCCAACTATAACAGTTCCCTCCGTTGGCTTTTCCTCGTGCATAATAAGCTTTAAGAAGGTGCTTTTTCCTGCGCCCGAGGAGCCGACAACGAAAACAAATTCTCCGTCCTCTATTTTGATATTAACATTATTGAGGGCTTTTGTGCCGTTGCTTTCATAAACCTTTGTTACATCACGAAATTCAATCACAGTTTTTACCTCTTTTTTTATTATCGTTAGAATAAAACCTTTTTTAAACATAGACGGGCAATTATTACCCTTATATATAATATAGCAATTTAAAATATAAATCAAGATTTAAATGTTGTTTTTTTGTAAATTATGTAACTAATCTGTAAATAAAATTATGGAAAAGCATAAAAAAATTACCGACAAAGCAAGATGCTCTGCCGGTTTAAAAGGAATTTTAATACTTAACGGGTGTTGATTCAAGATATTTATTAACCATAAGCGCAACCTTAAAAACGATTGCGTCGTCAAACTCTCTTAAATCAAGGCCTGTGATTTTTTTGATTTTTTCAAGACGGTAAACAAGTGTGTTTCTGTGAACAAACAGCTTACGGCTTGTTTCCGAAACATTAAGGTTATTTTCAAAGAACTTTTGAATTGTGAAAAGCGTTTCCTGATCAAGCGATTCGATTGAGCCTGCCTTGAAAACCTCTTTAAGATACATTTCGCAAAGCGTTGTGGGAAGCTGATAAATCAAGCGGGCAATGCCGAGATTTTCATAGCTTGCAATCGGCTTTTCCGTGTCAAACACCTTGCCGACTTCAAGAGAAACCTGCGCCTCCTTAAACGAACGGGCAAGGTCTTTGATACCCGTTACGCAAGTGCCTATGCCGATAAACGCATTGCAGTAAAACTCTGTTGAAAGAGTGTCGCAAATAGAGCGCGCAAGCTTTTCAAGGTCCTTCATTTCAACATCCTGACGAACCTCTTTAACAAGCGCAATATCATTTTCGTTTATATTTATAACAAAATCCTTTGTTTTATCAGGGAAGAAATTTTGAATAACATCAAACACGGAAACATCTGTTTTTTGAGGAACTCTGATGAGGAAAACAACTCGTGTTGTGTCATTATTAAAATGAAGCTCGCGGCTTTTGATATAGATATCGCCGGGAAGAATATTATCAAGAATAACATTTTTGATAAAATTTGAACGGTCAAACTTTTCATCATTGCTGATTTTTATTTGGTTAAAGGCAATCGAAATAATATCTGCATAATGCTTGCTTAATTCATCCGTTCCCTCTATAAACACCGCATATTCGGGATGAACAGAATTGCCGAACGCCTTATAAGTTACTCCGTCAACACAGGTTTGCTCGCCTGAAAAAACACCTGCCGAAATAACGCCCTTGCGCACCTCGCCTATTTGGCCGAGCTCCGAACAGGCAATAACCGTTGCAGTTTCATCAACAACGCCGAGGCTTCTGTCAAGCGAATCGCGCATTTGATTAACTATGCCCTGAAACAGTCTGTTTGGCATAAAATTTCCTCCTCTGATAAAAAGTTGCACAAAATATCACAAGCTCTATTGTTGATATTATACAATGCCTATAAACATTTTGCAAGCATTTTAATAAATTTTCTTATATTTTTTTGTTTATATTGCATAAAGAAAAAAGCAAAGAGCAAAAACCACAATATATAGTGTTTGCTCTTTGTTTTTTAAACTATTTAATAATTTTGTCAACCTCCTGCGAGGTTAAATAGCGACAATCGCCCTCTGCAAGATTTTCATCAAGAGCAAGAGAGCCCATTGAAATTCTTTTAAGCTCAACCACCTTTATTCCGAATGCACAAAACATTCTTTTTATCTGATGATACCTGCCCTGTCTTATAATAATTCTTGCTTTTTTATAATCATTTTCGCAGGGTGAAAGCACGGCGGGCAGGCATATTTCCCCGCCTATATCAACGCCCTTTTCAAACTGCATAATGATATTTTCGTCAAAGGGCGTGTCCAGCTCTGCAATATACTCCTTCGGAATGTGCTTTTTAGGACTTAAAATATTATGCGCAAAGGTTCCGTCATTAGTTAAAAGAACGAAGCCTGTTGTGTTTTTATCAAGCCTGCCGGCAGGAAAAACTCCCCTGCGCTTCATATCCTCGGGCAGAATATCAACAACTGTTTTTTCGTTTGTTTTTCTGCCGTCTGTTGAAGAAATAACGCCCTTTGGCTTGTTCATCATAATATAAACAAATTCGCAGTATTCAACCGCTTTTCCGTTTACGGAAATTTTATCGCAGGCGGGGTCTGCCTTTTCGCCTGCATTTTTTACCACAGTGCCGTTTAAAATTACAGCGCCGTTTTTTATCAGCGATTTTGCTTCGCTTCTTGTTAAATTAAAATGAGATGAAATTATTTTATCTATTCTTTCCATATAAAAATCCGTTTTACTGCTTTTCAAGCCCCTGCATAAAGCCGTCCGAAAGCGAGGTTGAGCAAACATCTCCGCCTATCAGCATACCGTCGCAAACAAGCAGATTTGCAAAAACGCAATCTCTGTTTTCATAGCCCGGATAATTTGTTATTTGGTATGTATAAACGGTTATGCTTTTTCCCTTATAATCATCAAGGCTGAACCCCTGCTTCTTTTGAAGCTCGTTATATTTTGTATAGGTGTCGTTAAACTCCTGCGGAATATTAACGCTTTTTTCCTCAAACTCCGTTTTGAATTCCCAGCCGAGAGATTTTAAATATTCCTCTCTTTTTTCATTAGTTTCAATCATAACGGCAGAGGAAGCCTGCTTTGAGCTCTCAACATGATTTGAAAAAAATGTTATGGCAATCACAACGGCGCCCGTTAATATCATAATAAGCCCGAAAACCGTTTTCGGTTTCAGCCTCAAAGTAAACATTTTCATAAAATCACCCCATAATGATTTTATGAGATGATTTTATAAAATATACTCTTTAATTGCTTCAAGAAAGGAAATTTCGGCGGTTGCCTCTATGAGTATTCCCTTTTCGGTGTATTCCTGCGAATGAACAACTCCGTTTTCGCGAAGCGCACCCGCTATTGAGCCCTTATCAAAAGGGATAAGCATACGCACCCTTCTGCGCGTTTGAGGGAGTGCTTTTTCTATCTGTTCAATAAGCTCGTCAATGCCATAGCCCGTTTTCGCGCTTATGCGAACGCTTTTTCCGATTAAATCATAATCAAGAATATTCGGCACAAGATCGCATTTATTTAAAACATTAATAATGGGCTTGCCTGCACATCCGAGCGAATCGAGAAGATTTTGCGTTACCGCCGTGTGTGCACTGCATTCGGGATTTGACGCGTCGCAAACATTTAAAATCACATCTGCCCAAAGTGCCTCTTCAAGCGTTGAACGAAAAGCGTCAACAAGCTGATGAGGCAGTCTGCTTATCAAGCCAACCGTATCTATCAGCATAATTTCACGCCCGTTTTTGAGCGTTAGGCGGCGCGCGGTTGGATCAAGCGTTGCAAAAAGCTTATCCTCGGCAAGCACACCTGCCTGAGTGAGCCTGTTCATAAGAGTAGATTTTCCTGCGTTTGTGTAGCCCACCACGGCAACTGCCTCAACGCCGTTTTTTTGACGGCGGATATGCATTGCATTTCTGCGCTTTTCTATTTTGTCAAGCTCGGCATTAAGAAACTGTATTCTGCGCCTTATGTGGCGTTTATCCGTTTCAAGCTTTGTTTCGCCGGGGCCTCTTGTTCCTATTCCTCCGCCGAGCCTTGAAAGACCGGTTCCCTTTCCCGAAAGACGCGGAAGCGAATATTTAAGCTGAGCAAGCTCAACCTGAATTTTACCCTCTGCCGACCTTGCTCTGCCTGCGAAAATATCAAGGATAAGCGTTGTTCTGTCTATAACGCGAACTCCTGCTTTATCTTCAAGATTTCTTACCTGAACGGGAGTGAGCTCGCCGTCTGCGATAATAATATCGATTTCATTATTTTCGCAAAAGGAGCAGATTTCTTCAAGCCTGCCCGTGCCGACAAAGGTTGACACAGAAACACTCGGACGCTTTTGCACCATCATTCCCTCAACCTTTGCACCCGCCGTTAAAGCAAGCTGAGCAAGCTCCTCAATAGATGCTTCGGCGTTAAATTCGCCCGTGTCAACCGAAATCAAAAGAGCCCTTTCCGCTTCATTATCTTTAATTTCTATTAATTTATCTGCCATTTTTCTCCGTTAAATTATTTATTAACAATCGCTTGGAGCACCTTATTCGCCATCGGTCCTGCGGTTTTTGAGCCCGAATTGCCCTCTTCAACAACAACAACGAAGGCATACGGATTTTCCTCATCGTCCGTAAAGCCTACAAACCACGCCGTGTTGTGTGCATCAACCTCATCTATCTGCGCAGTTCCCGATTTTGCGCAAAGCGAAAGTCCTTTATATTTACTGTCGCCGTACTGCTCTGTAACATTATTTCTCATTAATTTTTTCATCTGCCCCGCAACATCACTGCTTAGAAGCTGCGTTTCTGCTCCCGAGCCGTAAACTGTTCCGAGACTGCCTATGGGCTTGCCGTCAATATCCTTAACAACATTGAAAGAGGTTGCCTTGCCGTCGTTTGCAATTGCGCACATAAGGCGGAGCATAGCCGCAGGGCAAACAAGAGTGTCGCCCTGACCGATACCCGTCCAGCCGACCGTTGCGTCTGCATCGCCTGCTTTAAGGAAAAATCTTCCGCTTGCAGAATTGATTTTTCCGCTGACAGAAGCCGACGAGGTTAAGCCAAGCCTTTCAACGGTTGCGGCAAGCTTTTCGGGACCGAGCTCTATTGCAAGCTGACCGAATGCAACATTGCAGCTTTTTGCAAGCGCCGTTTCAAAATCTATTGTGCCGTGGCGCGCATTACATATAATTTCGTCCTCCTTAATTCCGTCAACATCATAAACCTTATTGCATTTCCATTCCTCGTTATAAACATTGCTTCCCATATTTTCAAGAGCGCATATTGCCGTTACAACCTTAAAGGTTGAGCCGGGGGTATATAAGCCGGTAAGAAAGCGGTTTATATAAACGCCCTCATATTTTTCGTTTGTTTCAAGGTCTGACGGAACATTATTCACATCATAGCTTGGTGTTGAAACAACGCAAGCAAGGTCGCCCGTTTTATAATTAACAACGGCGATTGTGCCCTTTTTGCTTCCAAGTGCCTCATAAGCAATTTTATTTATTTCACTGTCTATCGTCAGCGTTATATCCTTGCCGTTTTCCGAGCCGTAAACACCCGAAACAACATTATAGCCCACTAGCTCTGACTTAAAGGCGGTTTGAACGCCGTTTGAAATAAAGTTTCTCGGGTCGCCGACGGTATGAAGCGTTGAAAGCCTTGTTGCTTTATCCTCACTGTAAACCCTATCTCCGTCCTGCGTTTCGGAAAGCACATTGCCGTTGCAATCCTTGATTTTTCCTGCCGCAACAAGCTGACCGTCGCTGTAAATATGGCGGTTATACGGCTTCATAACCCAATCTGCGCCCTCTGTTACAAGGCTGAAAGACAGGAAAATTATTCCGCAAAGGAATAAGGCACACATTATCCAGAGGAAAACGCCTCTTTTAGTTATCATTTTCATTTCTTCCTTGCACCTCCGAGATAATTATAGGTGCGCACATCGGACGCTTTAATATAAGCAAGCACCGCCCAACAGCAAATCATCGACGAGCCGCCCTGACTTACAAAAGGAAGCGTTACACCCGTGAGCGGAAGAACATCTGTTATTCCGAAAATATTGAGCGCCGCCTGAAACAGAAACATTCCCGCACCTGCAACTGCGGCAACGGAATAAAACGCCGAGCGCGAAGCAATTGAATTAACAAGCGCCGAAACGGCAATTGCAACAAAGGTTAAAACAAGAAGAATAGCGAAAACATATCCCCATTCCTCGCAAATAACTCCGAAAATCAAATCGTTTTTAGAGGCGGCAACATATCTTACCCTGCCGTTTCCTATTCCGAGTCCGAAAAGCCCTCCGCTTGCAAGACCGACAAGCGTTCTTGTTTGCTGAAAGCCGCTTGAATTATAATATTCCGCTTCCCAAATATGACGGTAAACGGAAAACCGCTTTGTTACATAGGATTTATATTTAACAACAATTCCTGCGCCGAGAACTGCCGCAGTTATTGCAAGAATAATTGTTTTTATATCTCCCGAGGTCATAAACGCAATTATTAAAAAGGTTACGAAGAAAACGAGCGCCGTGCCGAAATCCTTTATAAGAATAAGCGTTCCCACACAGGCAACGGAAAATGCAATAAAGGCAAAAATATTTTTACTTGTTTGAATTTTTTCAAGAGTTGCCGCACCCACAAAAATAAATGCGATTTTAACAAATTCGGACGGCTGAAAGGTTATTCCGTTTTCTCCGCCGATTGTTATCCAGTTTCTTGCGCCGTTTGTTGATTTTGCAATTGCAAGGTTAACAAGCAAAAGAATAATTGCGCAAACGGCAACGGGAAGCCTGAGCTTCATACACAAATCAACATTGCCGAGAAGAAAAACCATAACGGTATAAACAATCATTCCCGCAATGATAAAAAGCACCTGCTTGAACGCCGCGTCGGGCGAGATTGAGCCGATTGCCGTTACTCCGACACAGCAGAGAAAAAACGCAATCATTTCAAGCTCAAAATTTCTTCTGTGAAGCGCGGTATAAAAGAATATAAGATAAGCCCATTCAACCGCAATAAGAATGACTGCCGAAATAAGCACCTTAAAGGGTCTTTCCTCAAAGCTAAAATATGAGGAAAGCGTTATAACAAGCTCAAAAGCAGTTAGAAAAGTCAAAAGCGCAAAATTATTTATCGGCTTAATTTTGGGCATTTTTTTTATTTTTTCAGCCATTATATGCACCTCACCTTTCATAGAAAACGAAAACTCTGTCGCCGAAGGTAACGGTGTCCTCATCAAAAATAAGCTGAGTTTGATTTAAATACCTTCCGTTTAGCTTTGTTCCGTTATGGGAATCAAGGTCGCAAAGCGCCCAGCCCTTTGTTGTTTTATAAATTCTTGCGTGTTCGAAGGAAACGGCGTCTGATAAAATCCTTATATCGCAATGCTCGCCTCTGCCGATAAGAACATCATTTCTTTTAAGATAAACAGGCTTATGCGTTTTAACATCAACAAGAACGGCATAAGCAACCGTTTGCTGCGCCTGCTTTCTTATTTCCTTTTTTGTTTTGCTTGAAATAGCGTCTGCACATTCAAATTTGAGCTGAACGGAGCCGATTGTTATAACATCTCCGTCCTCGATAACCGATTTTGACTCAATTTGATTTCCGTTAACGAAAACACCGTTTTTTGAAAAGGTGTCTGTTACAACCCAATCCTTTGTTTTTTTTGCAATAACGGCGTGAAAACGCGAAACGGCAGGCAAGGGCAGAACTATATCGTTTGCCTTTGACTTTCCGATTGAGGTTTCCCAATGGTTTATATCTATAATATCTCCGTTTGTTAAATCTGTCAGCTGAGCCATTTTGTGCACTCTCGGTCTGTTTCTGAAAAGAGAAACAACGCAGGTTAATATTATTATTCCTGCACACACAGGCAGAGCATAGCGCAAAAAGGCGGTCAGCAATTCGGCAAAGCTGTTCATCTGTTCATCTCCGAAAAAATATAATTATAACAATATAAGAATATATTTTATAAAATGAAAAGTCAAGAATGTGTTGAATTTGTTTACAATTAGGTTTATACTCAAATTATAACAATTTATTAAATAAGAGGTAAAAATATGAGTATTTCAAAAAGGGACTTCGGCGCAATTGCGAGCGGAGAAAAAATTGAGCTTTACACTATTACAAACAAAAACGGTGCAAGTGTTTCAATTCAAACGCTCGGCGCGGGAATACAATCACTTTATATGCCCGATAAAAACGGAGAGCTTGCAGATGTTGTGCTCGGCTTTGACGAGCCTCAGCCCTACACCGACGGAGATTTGGGCTATCAGGGACTTGTTGTGGGCAGAGTTGCAAACAGAATAAGAGACGCAAAATTTTCGATTGACGGCACTGAATATCACACCCCGCAAAATCAGGGCACATGGACACTTCACAGCGGCGGAAGATTCAGCTTTACTCCGTGGGAGGCTGAAAGCACGCAGGATAATTCAATAACGCTTAAAAGATTTTCTCCGGACGGAGAGGACGGCTTCCCCGGCAATTTTACAATGAGAGTTACATACACATTGACCGACAGCAATATTCTGCGCATTGAATATAAAATTATAAGCGACAAAAAAACAGTTGCCGCCCCAACAAACCACGCATATTTCAATCTTTCGGGCAAAAAAACGGGAACTGTTGAAAATCATTATCTCAAAATCAACGCAGATTATTTTACCGAAACCGACGGCAGTCAGCTTCCGACAGGCGAAATTTCATCTGTTAATGGCACTATGCTTGATTTTACGGAGCTTCGCAAAATCGGAGATAAAATCGACGAGCCGTTCGAGGCGGTTATTGACGGCATCGGATATGATAATAATTTCTGCCTGAGAAGCAAGGACAGAAGCCTTGCCGAAGCGGCGGTTTTATGGGATAAGGAAAGCGGAAGAAGAATGACCGTTTTCACCGACCTGCCCGGTATTCAGCTTTACTGCGGCGGCTGGCTAAAAAGGGACGGCAACCCCGGAAAAGAATCAAACGGAAGCGTTACATTCAGAAGAGGTGCCGCGCTTGAAACGCAGTTTTATCCCGACAGTGTTAATCTTCACGATAAATTCCCGTTTGAATATATTGAACCAAGCAAGGAATTTAAAACTGTAACCGAATTTCGCTTTGATGTTGCGGAATAAGCCTCAAAAGCAACCAAAGGTTGCGAAAGTTCAATCCGGAATAGGTTGATAGCAACCGCGCCGTTTTGTTAAAATAATGACGAGGTGATGTAATGAATCAGGAAACTGCAAAAAAGCTTTTTGAATACAGAAAGGCAAACGGATACTCGCAGGAAGAGCTTGCATTAAAAATAGGCGTTTCAAGGCAGGCAATCTCAAAATGGGAGCGCGGAGAAAGCAGTCCGGACACGGATAATCTTATTGCACTTGCAAGGCTTTACGGAATAACGATTGATGAGCTTTTGAACATTTCTCCGAGTGAAAAGAAACAGGAAGCCCCAAAGGAAGAAGAAGCGCAAAATGACACCGAAGAAAAAAGTGCAGAGGGCACAAGAGCAGATATAAGCTTTACAAACGGAATACATGTTCACGACGGCGAAGACAATGTTGACATTGATTTTAACGGTATTCATGTTGAAAGCAAAAACGGAGATAAGGTTCATATTGACGCAGGCGGAATAAATGTTAACGACGATGATTATTCCGCGGGGAAAAATCCGTGGCTTCATGTGCTTTTGCCTACTGCGGCGGTTGTAGGCTATCTTATTTTAGGCTTTACAACGCCAAGCGGCTGGGCTTGCGGCTGGATACTGTTTTTGCTTATACCCGTTATTGAATCGCTTTTTACAGCCGTAAAAACAAAGAACCCCTCCCGCTTTACCTATCCCGTTTTAGCGGCGGCGGTTTTCCTTTTTGTCGGTATGGTTTTCGGAATATGGCATCCAACTTGGATAGTATTTTTAACAATTCCGGCATACTATGCGCTTTGCGATGTTTATAAAAAAACGCAAAATCAAAAAAGCACAAATGAAAAAGCAACATATTATTCCCCCGAAACAGAGGAGGACAAGAAAAAGGAGGAGCGCAAAAACAAATTAGGCATCGCCTTTTCAATTATTTGCTCCGTTATTATTGTTGCGGCTGTTGCGGCGGCGTGCGTTTTCGGATTTTCGGGCGGAAGCTTTTCCAACGGCACTGTTTTAACATACGAGCACGCAGAGCTTTATAACATAGGCGGCTCCGAAATTTCGGCAGAGGAAATAAACGCCGTTGAAGTTGAATGGGTTTCGGGCAACATAAATATTCAGCCCTGCGAGGCAAACACAATTTCCTTTTCCGAGGAGCTTCAAAGCGACCGCTCTGCCCTGCTTCGTTGGAGAATTGAGGGCGGAACGCTGAAAATAAAATTCTGTGAATCGGGCTTCAGCTCTTCAATAAACACAAACGGAAAGGATTTAACGGTTTATATTCCGCAGGATAAGTTGCTAACAAAGCTTGAAATAAACAATGTTTCGGGCGAAGCGTATATTAATGCAGTTAGCGCAGGCAAGCTTGTGTGCGACACCGTTTCCGGCGACTGCGAAATATACGGCGCATTCAATTCTGTTGATATAGATTCCGTCAGCGCAGATGTTTCATTTAAAACAGAGGCGGCTCCCACGGAATTGAACATAGACACAATAAGCGGAAAAAGCACAGTTATTCTGCCGGCAGACATTTCCGGCTTTACGCTTGATTACGAAACCGTTTCGGGACGGATAAACACAAGTGCCTTTACCGAAAGCGAAAAGAATTTCAGAGGTGAGGGCTACACAACCTACGGAACGGGCGGCGCAAGCATTGATTTTGAATCGATAAGCGGCGATTTTACCGTTAAAAAAGGATAAAAATAAATTGCAAAAGGCTTCGGAAGAAATGCTTTCCGAAGTCTTTTTGTGTTTCAGCAATATTTATCAAAAAATAAAAGCCGCAGGAAATCCTGCGGCTTTTGATTTTTCAAATTATGACTTTATTAGCCAAGCTCTGAGAAGTATTTGATTGTTCTAACCATCTGTGATGTGTAGCTGTTCTCGTTATCATACCAAGAAACAACCTGAACCTCAAAGAGATCATCAGCAATCTTTGATACCATTGTTTGTGTTGCATCAAAGAGTGAGCCGTATCTCATACCGATAACATCGGATGAAACGATTTGCTCTGTGTTGTATCCGAAAGACTCGGAAGCAGCAGCCTTCATAGCAGCGTTAATGCCTTCAACTGTTACATCAGCACCCTTAACAACAGCAGTAAGAATTGTTGTTGAACCTGTTGGAACAGGAACTCTCTGTGCAGAGCCGATAAGCTTGCCGTTGAGCTCAGGGATAACAAGGCCGATTGCCTTTGCAGCACCTGTTGAGTTAGGAACGATGTTTGCAGCGCCTGCACGAGCTCTTCTCATATCGCCCTTTCTGTGAGGACCGTCAAGAATCATCTGGTCGCCTGTGTAAGCGTGGATAGTGCTCATAATACCGCTCTGGATAGGAGCATAATCGTTAAGAGCCTTTGCCATAGGAGCAAGGCAGTTTGTTGTGCATGATGCAGCTGAAATGATTTGGTCATCGGGAGTAAGGGTTTTCTCGTTTACAGAGAAAACGATTGTTTTGAGGTCATTGCCTGCGGGAGCGGAAATAACAACCTTCTTTGCGCCGGCATTGATGTGAGCCATGCTCTTTTCCTTTGAGCAATAGAAGCCTGTGCATTCAAGAACAACGTCAACACCGAGTTCGCCCCAAGGAAGCTCTGCGGCATTTGCCATTGCATAGATTTTGAGAGTTTTGCCGTCAACTGTGATTGTTCCTGCTTCATCATCTGCTTCAACTGTGTGAAGATTTTCACCGATTTTACCGCAGTAACCACCCTGTGCTGTGTCATACTTAAGAAGCTGAGCAAGCATTGAGGGCTTTGTAAGGTCGTTGATAGCTACAACATCGTAGCCTTCTGCACCGAACATCTGACGGAAAGCAAGACGGCCGATACGACCGAAACCGTTAATAGCAACTTTTACCATTGGATTATACCTCCGAAATAAAATGAATTTTAAAATATTGATTGACAATATTTTATCGATATATATTTTATACTGTTTTATCCCGAATATCAAGCACTTTTTTCCATATTTAAAAGTTTGTTAAATCTTAACAAAAAGGGATAAACAAAACGATTAGTTTATATTGATTTTTTGCTTTTAAATGCTCTTTTTTTCGTGCTTTTTCAGCAAAATGCACACGGGGATAAGCGCAAACACTGCAACAATTGCGGCGGCAAGGAAGATATTTGAGGTTGGAATTGTTTTAACCGTGCCGAATTCGGTATAGGTTGCATTGTTATTTTTGATAACCGCCGCGCCGATATACGGGCCTGCAACCATTGGAATAAGCACCTGAAAAACCATACGCACTCCCTGAAAAAGACCAACCTTATCAGACGGCGTATAATCTCTTATTGTTGCGCTGACGGAGGCGGAGGTAACGAGAAACGCTCCCATCATAACCGTTCCTACGATAATCAGCACGGGGATTGTAACCTGCCTTGCAAAATACATTCCTATAAATCCCGCAATAAGAATAACAGACGAGGCAAGCATAAATCTGTATCTGCCCACCTTATCAATAACACCGCCGAGAACAACGGAAATAACCGCGGCAATAACAAGAATTGCGCCGAGCGGAATTGCATAATCCTTTATGCCCAAAGACTTTTCAAGATAAATGATTATATACGGCATAAACACCTGATATGAAATATTGAAAATGCAAAAGGCGCAGAAGGTTATGTAAAGCATTTTATTTGCCTTAACGGTTGACGGCAGAAAGCCGTAAAAAATATTTTTGAAATAATTTTCGCCGTTGCCCTTTATATCGGGCTTATCCTTAATAATGAAAATGCTAAAAATGCCGCAAAGCGTTGTTGCCGCACCGATTATAAGATAAAAGGTTTGCCATTCTCCCCTTTGCTTAAAGCCGTCTAACGCGCCGAAAACGATAAGCATTGCGGCAAGCGGCATAGCTTGAAGAACCGTTTCCGCCTTGCTTCTGTTTGACTCATTCGTTATATCGGTTACCCAGCTGTTAAACGCGGCGTCTGACGCCGTTGAGCCGAAAAAGGTCATAACGCAATCCATAATGATTACAAGCATTGCCGCCGTTGAAACGGCGTTTGCCGTGTGGAAAATCCTGCTTGTGTTATCAACTGTTATCAAGCCGAAGGACGCGGTTACAATGCCCCAAATAATGTAGCCTGCCGTTATAAACACCTTTCTTTTTCCGATTTTATCGGAAAGTGCTCCCATAACAAGCGTTGTTACGGCGGCGGTTACTGCGGAGGCGGCAACCATTGCGGCAATATCACTTGCCGTTCCGCCGATAACATCAAAAAGATAAACATTAAAATACATATTCTCGATAATCCACGCAAGCTGACCTGCAAGGCCGAGAACGACTATTCCGAGCCACATTTTGCCCGTTAGCCTTTCAGATTTAACTTTTTTCACAAAATCACCCCATTTTCTATATTATCGCAACAAAAAGGCAGATTGTCAATAAATTAAATGCTTTAAATAAATCGCGTTGACATTCAAAGCAATTTGAATTATTATAATATTGTAAATAAATGTTTAGAGGTTTTACAATGAAAAAGAAAGCGTTTTTAATAATTATGCTTGCTGTTATAATCTGTTGCTTTTCAGCGTGCTCATCGGCCCAAGCCGTTGATTCGGGCAATGCACAGGCGGGTGCTTCTTCAAGTCAGCAGAGCGCACATGGCGAAGCGGCAGAAAATCAGCAGGGTGCGGATAATTCCTCAGAAGGCGGCTCGGCAGACAATTCCGTTCAATTTGATGGCGAGGAGAAAACAACGCAGGAAACAACAAGCAAAATAGATAAGCATCTTGAAAAGGAAAAGCAAAAAGAAAAAGAGCGCGAGGAAAAAGCAAAAGAGCGTGAGGAAAAGAAAGGGCAAACAACCGAGCCTGCAACAGACGAAAGCGGCTGGATTAATAAATGGTATTAATTCCTCTGCGCCGAAAAAATTTTTTCTCTTTGCGAAAAAATAAAAAATATGTATTGATTTATCAAAAAATATGCTTTATAATATGTAAGTACAGACGGTTGTACACCACGGGTACAGCCGTCTTATCTTTTTTTGCACTGCCTGTGTTCAACGGGCAGTTTTAAATTTACGGCTTGCTCGGAGAGATGGGAATATGTATAAAACCGGCTTTGATAATGAAAAATATCTTGATATGCAATCAAGCAGAATAAGAGAGCGCATATCCGAATTCGGCGGAAAGCTTTATCTTGAATTCGGCGGAAAGCTTTTTGACGATTATCACGCGTCAAGAGTTTTGCCGGGCTTCAAGCCCGACAGTAAGCTTCAAATGCTTCTTCAACTGAAAGATGAGGCTGAAATAGTTATTGTTATCAGCGCAGAGGATATTGAAAACTGCAAGCTGAGGGGCGACCTTGGCATAACCTATGATGTTGACACCCTGCGTCTTATTGACGCGTTCAAATCAAAGGGGCTTATGGTTGGAAGCGTTGTTTTAACAAAATACGCTGCGCACCCGAGGGTTTGCGCCTTTGAGGAAAAGCTCGGAAAGCTTGGATATAAGGTTTATCATCACTACACAATTGAGGGCTATCCATCAAATATTTCTCATATTGTAAGCGACGAGGGCTACGGCAAAAACGATTATATTGAAACAAGCAGACGGCTTGTTATTATAACGGCGCCCGGCCCCGGAAGCGGAAAAATGGCAACCTGCCTTTCACAGCTTTATCACGAAAACAAGCGTGGAATAAAAGCAGGCTATGCAAAATTTGAAACCTTCCCTATATGGAATCTTCCGCTTCGCCACCCCGTTAATATGGCTTATGAGGCGGCAACGGCAGACCTTAACGACATTAATATGATTGACCCGTGGCATCTTGAAGCCTACGGCGAAACAACGGTTAACTACAACAGAGATGTTGAAATCTTCCCTGTTTTAAAGGCAACCTTTGAAAGAATTTACGGCTCGTGCCCTTATAAATCCCCAACCGATATGGGCGTTAATATGGCGGGCTACTGTATATTTGATGATGAAGCGGTCAGCGAGGCCTCAAAGCAGGAAATCATAAGAAGATATTTTTCCGCTTTGGCAGACGGCGCTTCACACAAGGATGAAATTTACAAGCTTGAGCTTCTTATGAATCAGGCAGGAATAAGCGAGGACAGCAGGAAATGCACCGTTAGGGCAAGAGAAATTGCGGCTGAAACGGGCGAGCCTGCGGCGGCAATAGAGCTCAACGACGGAGCGGTTATAACGGGCAAAACCTCCGCGCTTCTCGGATGCTCCTCGGCAATGCTGCTTAACGCACTTAAACATCTTGCAGGGATAGATGACGAAAAGCTGCTTATTGTTCCCGAGGTTATTAAGCCCATACAGGAGCTTAAAATAAATCACTTAGGCAACCACAACCCAAGGCTTCACACCGACGAGGTGCTTATTGCACTTTCGGTTTCGGCGGTAACGGACAAGGATGCAAAAAAGGCACTTGACTGCCTTTGCAATTTAAAAAAATGCGAAATGCACTCCTCTGTTTTACTTGCACAGGTTGACGAAAGCATACTTAAAAAATTAGGCATACGCGTTACCTGCGAGCCTGTAAATAAATAATTTTTATAATACAAAAACACAACCAAAGGGGGACTGATTGTGAATAAACCGAAATATATATTCGTTACGGGAGGCGTTGTCAGCGGTCTCGGCAAGGGAATAACTGCGGCTTCCCTCGGCAGACTTTTAAAATCAAGAGGGCTTAAAGTTACGGCGCAAAAGCTTGACCCGTATCTTAATGTTGACCCGGGAACAATGAATCCCGTTCAGCACGGCGAGGTTTTTGTTACCGATGACGGTGCGGAAACCGACCTTGACCTCGGACACTATGAAAGATTTATTGACGAATCTCTTTCGCAAAACTCAAACTTAACCTCCGGCAGAGTTTTCTGGAAGGTTATTTCGGATGAGCGAAAGGGTGTTTACGGCGGACAGACAATTCAGATTATTCCGCATGTTACAAATGAAATTAAGCGTTCAATTGCACGCAATGCAGACACGGGCGCAGATGTTTGCTTTGTTGAAATCGGCGGAACGATAGGCGATATTGAAAGCCAGCCGTTTCTTGAAGCAATCCGTCAGTTTGCCATTGAATACGGCAGAGAAAACTGCCTTTTCATTCATGTTACTCTCGTTCCGTATCTTGCGGCTTCGGACGAGCTTAAATCAAAGCCAACCCAGCACAGCGTTAAGGAAATGCTTGCGCTCGGCATTCAGCCCGATATAATCGTTTGCCGAACGGAGCACCCGCTGACAGAGGACATAAGAAGAAAGATTGCGCTTTTCTGCAATGTAAGCAAGGAATGTGTTATTGAAAACAACAACTGCGATGTGCTCTATGCCGTTCCGATTATGCTTCATAAGGAGGGGCTTGACGATGTTGTTATCAAAAGGCTCGGCTTAAAATGCGCAGAGCCCGACCTTAAAGACTGGGAGGCAATGCTTGAAGCGCTTCGCAACCCCGTAAGAACTGTTAAAATCGGTATGGTTGGCAAATATGTTGAGCTTCACGACAGCTATATTTCCGTTAACGAGGCACTCAAACACGGCGGAATTGAAACGCGCTCTGCGGTTGATATTCACTGGATTGACTCCGAATCACTTGAAGGAGACGCCGATTTAGATGAAATTTTAGGCGATATGGACGGAATACTCGTTCCGGGAGGCTTCGGAAGCAGAGGAATTGAAGGCAAAATCAAAGCGGCAAATTATGCAAGAACAAAGAATATCCCCTATCTCGGAATATGCCTTGGTATGCAGATTGCAATTATTGAATTTGCAAGAAATGTTCTTGGCTTAAAGGACGCTAACTCCGCTGAAATTAACCCCGAAACGCCCTATCCCGTTATTGATATTCTGCCCGAGCAGAAAAATGTTGAGGAAATGGGCGGAACAATGCGCCTCGGGCAATATCCCTGCGTGCTCAATCCCGACTCAAAGGCGTATGAGCTTTACGGCGCAACAATGATTTATGAGCGCCACCGCCACCGCTATGAGGTTAATAACGATTACAGAGCGGAGCTTCTTAAAGGCGGAATGACTTTTGCAGGCACCTCGCCCGATAACCACATTGTTGAAATGATTGAAATTCCAAGCCACCCGTGGTTTGTTGCAGGTCAATTCCACCCCGAATTCAAAAGCAGACCGAATAAACCGCACCCGCTCTTCCGCGGCTTCGTTACTGCCGCCGCCGAGCATAACAAAAACAAATAATAATAAAAAAAGCATCGCCCGAACCGTAAAGGTTCGAGCGATTTTTTATTGTTTATGCGGTGTAAAGAGGAGAGCTTTTTGACTGATGAATTTCAACCTCGTTATACCGCTAAATTATCGTTTGTCAATAATTTTTTATCAATTTTCGGAAATTTTTAGCAAAAAAACAGCCGTGCTTGGGAAACGCTCCAAACACGGCTTTTAAAATTTAACTGCTATATTTTGTTTTTAACTATAACGATTATTGCCAAATCAACAACAAAAAGCGCAAGCGCGATAACTCCGCCGATAAGCGATTTTCTGTTTTTTGATTTTATATCCTCGCCGAGCTCAACTCCCTTGGAGCCCATTGCAAGCGGAACTGCAATTGCAATTGCGCTGAACGCGGGGCAGATACCAACGGTGCATATACTGATTATTGCCATTGCAAAGGCAAAATCGGAAAGCTTTTCGAGCACGCTTTTTTCCTTTTTATTCTTCATAATTATCCTCCCCGATACCGTATTTAACAATTATTCGGTTTATCTTTTTTATAAATGCCTCTCCGAACAAAAAGAGGAAAACGGCAGTTGCCGCACCGAAAACCGCGGAAAACGGAAGCCCTGCGGCATAAACCGCTCCCACGCTTGCGAGAGACGGCTCTGCTACCGTTATCAAAACCGTTGAGGCGTCTGCTATAAGTCCGTACACGGCAAAGGTGAGCACAAAGCCAACAACCGAAAGCGTCCATTTATCAGCCTTAATTCTTTTAAAAATAAGCCCTGCAAGAAAGCCGCAAAGCCCGAGTGCCGCCATTTGAAACGGAGTCCACGCGCCCTGACCGAAAAGAAAATTAGATATAAAGGCGGAAAATGCGCCTATGATATATCCCCTTTCAGGACCGAGGCAGACTGCGCAGGCAATAACAACTGCGCCTATCGGCTTAAACTGCGGAATGAGATAAAACACCGCCCTTGAAGCAACGGCATGTGCAATTAAAACCACCATAAGTGCCATTTCTCTTGCGCTCGGAAACGATTTTTCAAAGCTGATGAAAAACGGCAAAAGCGAAAGAGCAATAACAATCACGGCGCAAAGATAATAGGAATTTGAGCCGATAAAATATTGCCACAGAATAATTCCTGCAATGCTCAGCGCAATAAAAACGGAAAAAATTATTTTTGAGGAACGCTTCATAATGTCTCCTTTGCGTCATCAATGCTGATAACTCTGCCGTTTGTTAAACGCGAAAGCGAGGTTGTGTATACCGAAAGCGAAGCAAAAAATCCTCTGCGCTCCTTTGCGGAAATTATTCTTCCGTCAAACAAAAACGCGCAATAATCGGCATATCTGCCTGCAAATTCCAAATCATGAGTTACAACAACAACCGTTTTTCCCTGCCTGCAAAGCTCCCGTAAAATCAAGGCAAGCTCCTTTTTAAACGAAGCGTCAACGCTTTTAGTCGGCTCATCAAGCAAAAGAATATCAGCGCCGCTCATCAGCATTTTTGCAATTGCAAGCCTTTGCGCCTCTCCTCCGCTTAAATCAAACGGATTGGCATTTTTCAGCCGTTCAAGTCCCGTTTTTTTCAAAAGCTCCTCGCTCGGCACCTCCTGCCAAACGGTTTCTTCAAGGAAAAGAGTGTTTACCTCCTGCGGCATATATGCCGTTTTTCCACTTGCCTTAACTTTTCCCGAATATGGCTTTAAGATTTTTGAAATACACTTTAAAAGCGTTGTTTTTCCGCTTGCGTTTGCGCCCAAAATAACATTGATTTTGCCCTTATACGCCTTATAATTCAAATCAAAAAAAATATCGGGAAGCCTTTTTCCGTAAGCAAAGGAAAGCCCCTTAACCGTTAGGGCGATTTCGCCTTTTTCATTATCGCGTGTGAAAGGCTTTGCCTCGATGCTTTTCGCCTGCTCCCTTGCCCTTGAAAATTCAAGCGGATGATTTTCCAAAAGCAGAGTAAACGGTTCAAGAATTTCCTGCATATCATTATTTGTTTTAATTAAATAATCCGCAAAATCACGCGGCTGAGCAAAGGCTCCCTGCCGTCCGTTTTCAAGAAAAAGCACCTTGTCTGCAAGCTCAAACGCTCCGCCTGCTCTGTGCTCGCTCAAAATAACGGTTGTGCCCTGCTCCCTGTTGAGCTTCAAAACACAATTCATAAACATCTGCGCAGAAACGGGGTCAAGGCTTGAAACAGGCTCGTCCAAAACAAGAATTTCGGGAGCAAGAGCCATAGCGGCGGCAAGCGCGATAAGCTGCTTTGTTCCACCGGAAAGATTTTCAATTTTTTCGTTTATATATTTATTAATATTAAAATAGCTTGCCGTTTCGGCGATTTTCAGTTCTATTTCGCTTTTTGAAAGCCCTGCGTTTTCAAGCCCGAATGCAAGGTTGCCGAAAACCGTGTCCGTTATCAAATTGCTTTCGGGGCTTTGACCGACAAAGCCGATTTTATCTGTTTTTTCCTCTATATTACCGCTGATTTTTCCGAACGGCGCAATTTCTTTTTTTAAAAGGCGCAAAAGAGTTGATTTTCCGCTTCCCGATTTTCCGCAAACAACGCAAAAATCTCCGCCTTGAAGCGTGAAGGAGATATTATCAAGAGCCTTTTCAGCCGCCTTGGGATATGAAAAGCTTAAATTTTCGACCGTAAGAATATCCACTTAATCTCCTCCTTTAAATCAATAACCGTTGGGAATAACGAAAACGCCGTGAAAATTACTAAATCCACAATGCTGAAATTCTCAATTTTAAGCGACGGCAAATAAACAAAATCAAATGCACCCCAAAGCTTAAAGGCGGCACACGCGCAGAAAAGAGAAACGATAAAAGCAAGTGCAAAAGCGTCTTTAATATTAAAAGAAAATCTTGAAAAATGCTTTCTTTTTCTGCTTGAATAGCCGAGCGCACGCATAGTATCGGCAGTTTCAATGCTTCTTTCAAGGCTGATTGAAACGAGTGCGGAAAAGCGTTTTATGGTGTTTTTAACGCCCTTTGTTTCGTTGCCCAAGCCTGTTTGAGCGTCATAAATTTCCTTTGAGGTTTTCCTCATAAGCGGAACAAAGCGCAAAACCATAAGAAACAAGAGTGAAAGATTAGGCGCTATTCTGCCGAAAACGGCGGTGAATTTTTCACTGTCTATAACAAGGCAATACGCCAAAAACCAAATTATAACGGCAGAGAGCATAACGCCCATTGTTAAGCCGTAAGCAAGCGGTTCAAATGTAAAGCTCAATGACTTTACAGAAAACAGCACTGTCTCCCCGTATCTGCAAAAAATCATATTAAATATTCCGACTGCCGCGGTCAGCGGAAATGCGGTTTTGAAAATGAGTGCAAACGCCTTTGAGCCTTCAAGCATTGTATAATAAAAAGCCGCAAAGGCAAGTGAGCAAACGGCAAAAACAGGATTTATATAAACCACCGTTAATATAATTTCAAGCATAAAAAAGGAGAAGCTGACAAGGGGATGAAATTTTGAAAATCTATCCATATCAGTTCCTCCGTTATATTAGGGTAACCCTAAAATTTAAATTATCTTATTCTGACATCCTGCTTTGTTTGGAATCTGTAACCGAACTTATCAAGAATGTGCATTTTATTGAGTGCAATCATTGTGCCCTTTGAAACGCACAGCTCGGCGCGCGGCGCGATAGAGGCCTCAATGCCGAGAGCCTCTGAAAAAAGCTTATCAATTCCGTATATTTCGGAGCAGCCGCCCGTTATAATAACACCGCTGCTTGTTATATCCGCAACAAGCTGAGGAGTTGTTCTTTCAAACAAAACGCGTGCGGCGGCGGTAAGCTCATCAAAAAGAGGTTTGAGGCACTCATAAATTTCATTACCCGTTATTTCAACAGAGGCAGGCATACCCGAAAGCATATCTCTGCCCTTTGCCTGCATACTTATATCCTCTTCGCGCAAAACCGCGCAGGAAATTCTGTTTTTGATTTCCTCGGCAGTTCTTTTTCCGATTAAAACTCCGTATTTTTCCCGCATATATTTTGCGATTTCATCATCAAAGCGCGCGCCTGCTATATCAAGCGTGTCTATCTGGCTCATACTGCCCTGACTGATAACCGCCATATCGGTTGTGCCTGCGCCTATATCAATAACGAACGCACCCGTTGGTTGAAGAGGGTCTATGCCTGCACCGAAAGCCGCGCAAAGCGGAGATTCGACAAGGCAAACAGACCTTGCGCCCGCCGAAATTATTACTGAAATAAGCGTTCTTCTTTCAACATCTGTCGCGAGAGCCGGAACAGACGCAACAACCCTTGGCTTAAAAATACTCTTTTTTATGATTTTATTTATGAAAAACTGCACCATCTGCTGTGCAACCGAATAATTGCTGATGGCTCCGTTCATTATAGGCTGAATAACGCAAACACCCTTTGGCTCTCTGCCTTCAAGATAATATGCTCTTCTGCCTGCGTAAAGAATTTTTTCTGTTTCCGTGTCATATCCGACATAGGCAGGCTCGTTAACAACAACGCCCTTTCCGGGAACGGAAATCACTATTGAGCTTGTTCCGAGGTCTACGCCTAAATCATAACCAAACATACCGTCATATCCTTATAAATTAATTAATATAAATGTTACTTTATTATTGCGCTGTTGTCAACCTTTAAAAAATATCCGAGCGCACTGTATCGTCTGCTTTTTTTGTCGTTTTCAACCATTGCCCTAACCGTGTTTTCGTTTCCGACAAGAACAAGCAGATTTTTTGCTCTTGTTAAAGCCGTGTAAAATAGATTTCTGTATGCAAGCTTCGGCGGAACAGAAAGAACGGGCATAACTACCGCTTCAAATTCCGAGCCCTGACTTTTATGCACCGTCATAGCATAGGCAAGGTCAAGCTCGTTTGCATTTTCTATTGAATACATAGCCTCGCGGTCATCAAATTTAACATTGATTATATCTGCCGCTCTGTCTATCCTTGTTAAAATTCCTATATCGCCGTTAAAAACACCTGCGCCGCTGTCGTTGCTCTTGTACCACGGCACATCATAGTTGTTCTTAATCTGCATAACTCGGTCGCCCTCACGCAGAATACAGCCTTTGTTTTTAAGCTCCCTTTTGCTTTTATCGGGTGGATTAAGCCTGCTTTGGAGGAGAATATTAAGCGTTTGCGAGCCGAGCTCTCCTTTTTTACTCGGGCACAAAACCTGAATATCCGAAAGCGGATTATAGCCGTAAGCCTCGGGCAGACGGCGCACCGCCAAATCAACAATTTTTCTCTGCGCGGAATACTGGGAATTTTCTTTGAGCAAAAAGAAATCACATTCCTCTGAGCCGCCTGACAAATCGGGCATTTCGCCTGCAACAACCCTGTGAGCATTCGTTACTATTTTACTTTTCATTGCCTGACGAAAAACCTTTTGGAGCGCAACAACGGGAATCATACCGCTTTCGGTTAAATCTTTGAGCACATTTCCCGCGCCGACCGGAGGAAGCTGATCCTTATCCCCAACCATAATGAGCCTTGCGTGAAGCGGAAGAGCGTCAAGCAGACTGTTGAAAAGAAGAATATCAACCATGGAAAGCTCATCAACAATAACCGCGTCGATATCAAGCGGATTTTTTCTGTTATAAACAAATGAAGCCTCTGTTTCGCCGTCCTTGTATTCAACTTCAAGCAGACGGTGTATCGTTTTAGCCTCAAAGCCCGTTAGCTCAGACATTCTTTTGGCGGCGCGGCCTGTCGGCGCGGCGAGCGCAACATTCATTCCGTGATTTTTCATAAGGGTTATTATGCCCTTAACGGTTGTTGTTTTTCCCGTTCCGGGACCGCCCGTTAAAATAAGCATACCCTTATTGACGGCAATTTCTATTGCTTCGCGCTGTTTTTCGTCAAATTCTATTGAGTTTGCCTGCTCAAAGGAATATATTTCGCTTGAAAAGATTTCAGTTTGCTGAGGAGGGTAATTAACCATAACCTTTATGCGCTGCGCAACGGAAAATTCGGCATCGTATGCGTAAGGAAGGAAAAGGAAGTCCCGTCCGTCAATCAACTCCTGAAAAATCTCGCGGTGCTCAATAACGCAGTCTGCCGCAATCTCTGCATTGTCCTGCGAGCAGGCAAGATAATCCGCCGCCGCGCTGACAACGCTTGAACGGGGCAAACAGGTGTGTCCGTTTGCAAAATTGCGATCAAGTATATGCACTATAAGAGCCTCGGCTCGCATTGAAAACGAAACATTATTTTCAATCCCGTCTGCAAGCTCCTCTGCACGCTCGTAGGAATAGATTTTATCGCGCACGAAAATAAAAGGATTTTCGCTGAAAATATCATAAGCGTCTGTTTTATAAATATTGTATGCCGCAAGGGCTTCCTTTTGAGTAAGACCCGCTCCTGTTAGGCTGATAATCGTTTCTCTTGAAAAATGCTGTTCAATAAAGCTTTGCTGAATTTTACGCGCCTTTTCCTTGCTTATACCGTGAATGGAGGCAAGGCGAACAGGGTCTTTTTCGATAACCTCAAATGCTTCGGAGCCGAAGGCTTCAATGATTTTAACGGCGGTTGCCTCGCGTATTCCGCGAATAACTCCGCTTGAAAGATAGCGAAGCATTCCTGCGGCGTCAGACGGCAGGGTTTGCTGAATGTTTACTGCGCTGAACTGCCTGCCATAAGTTGAATGAACGGTCCAGTTGCCCTCAACCTCAATTTCCTCGCCCTCAAAAACAGGCGGAAAGGTGCCGACAACCGTAACAGGCTCTCCGCGAACGGATACTTCGAGAACTCGGTATCCGTTTTCATCATTTTGAAAGCTGATTGCCTCAACCGTTCCTTTTAACTTTTCGAGAATTTCATCCGCCATATTTTCTTCTCCGATAGGGTACATTAAAATGTTTTTTAATAAATTATATTA
>SAMEA3663039__coassemble_117_pt1 | contig 48446 bp, 42 predicted proteins | sample SAMEA3663039__metabat2_low_PE_029 | metagenome-assembled genome bin SAMEA3663039 (sample SAMEA3663039) | pig gut metagenome | biome: pig gut; feature: pig-associated habitat; material: faeces | place: France | collected 2012
ATTATTTGGCCTTGTCATCTGATAAAAAGATTATCGCGATAGGTAATAAAAGTGGATTAAGGGTTATTAATTTGGATGATAACACTGAAATGAAATTTGAAAAATATTTAGTAGGAAATATTGAAAACTCTATTTTCAAACATAATAAAAGTGAAATGCCCCTTAATAGAGCTAAAGTATTAGAACATACACTATTACAAAATGGTGCTTTTATTTGATAATTCAATCATAAGAAAAGTTAATGTGAAAAATAAGACTTGCTTTACGCAGGTCTTATTTTTTGCCTAAAAACCAAGATTTTATAATGCTGTGACGATATATGCCATAATGTAATCATCAAAGGAAAAGGAGATATAAAAATGATTTTATTTACCGATGATTACAAAGAAACATAAACAGGTATTTTACTTGCCGAATCACAAAATTTAATAATTCCATCGGGAATTATTACAATGGATATGGCAACCGATGATGAAAAAGCATTGATTTACAGAGAAAAAACCATAAAAGAAAAATCTATTATCTATGTATGATATATGTATATTGAAAACTTTTAAGGGAGGTTTTTATATGAATAAAAAATTCAATTATTACGGAGTGTCTTTATCAGGTCTTTGGTTGCATCTTTGGTTTATGAAGCTTTTTGCAGTTTTTGACAGAAGGAGCAGTACGGAAGCTATTCAAGCAAACATCAATTCGGCTTTTAAAATTGTTATTTCAAAAATTGACATCATTTGTAAAAATTATATTGGAACACACAGAAGCTTAATAGTTGAGGCATACTTAAATCGAGAACAAACAAGTACTGTAAGCGAAATTCCAAAAACTGATAAAAACGATAGCGCTTCTATTGTTCAACAGAAGAAGAAAGCACAGGAGGCTGCAAAAGCTGCACAGGAAAAATATAATAAAATTGCACAGAGTAAAAACAACTGTGCAGAACTCTTAACCTATGAAAATGAGCTTATTGATTATGTAGACTCAATTACTCAAAAAGCAAACTCATATATCTATGAGTACATTAAAAAGATTCAAAAGAAGAAGCCGCAACTAATCGTTAATGTAGAAAATCCTTTTGATAATTATTGCTTTAGTATTTCTGACTACAATCTTAGAATTAAGGAGGGAATAGATGATGTTCAAACAAAAGAAGGCAACTGTTAATGTTAATAACGATAATATCATTAACTTAGACGAAAACACGGACTATCGCAATGTCTCACCGTTGGATTATTCAGTTTATGATGGCTCTATAGTCAGTCGTGAATCTGACAGAGAATTCGTAAAAAAAGCAAATCCTGACGATCGAACATTTGATTACAGAGATCCTTTAATTGATGCAGATATCGAGAGATTTAAGCTTGTTCTTGATGCCCACGCTATTAGGGTAAAGGAGCAGAGAGAAAAAATCAGGGATGGAGCTACCGTTCAAAAATCGAAGGCTGAAAGGGAACTTGAATCTCTTAACAGCCTTATAACAATAATCGATAATATGTAGGAGGTATATAGTGATGGATGTTAAAAATTCCTTTTTTGAGCAAAAAAAGAGTGTGTTAAAAAAAGCAGAAATGTGGTGGAAGCCTAATGTTTTGCTTTCAGGCAAAACAGTGTTTTTTATCGGTTTAATAGCTACACTTATTGATGGAGTTACAATCTATATCAGCCTGGATCTAATCTTAAAAGGCATGTTTATTTTTACTCTTCTCCTTAGTTGTGTAGGTGCAGCAGTTCTGGATCTCTTCCCAATTTATTGGCCTCTTGCTATTGATAGAATTAAAGATAAGAATAATTCGGATATGGTTATCAAAATTTTCTTTGTTTGCACAGTAATAACTTGGTTCGTAGTTATGCTTGCGTTATGCGTGTTCCGTTTCTATGCTTGGGATTTCATTTTGATTGAAGCATTACAGGAAAATAGTATTGCTTTAAAGGAAAGCGGAGATTTGTATCAACCTGAATTGTCTAAAACTATCGGAATTATGATCATGCTGTTTTTCAATGCACTTAATTTAGCAACAAGTGCAGCAGTTCTTTTAGTATCTGTTCTTTCGACAAAGTCACATAATGAAGATATGACAAATAAAAAACTTAGACTTAAAATGGAACTGGAGAATCTTGCAACAGAGAAACAGCAGGAAATTGACCAGCTTAATAATGTTATCAATGCCGACTATACACAATTTGATGCTGATAGGTTGGAAGCCTCGAAACAAGTTGCTGATTCTGAAGCTGTAAAAAACAAAGTTATTGCTCGCGAAGTTTTGGAAGAAGAGCTTTCAGATCCTGATGTTGATGTCGTTTTAACTAAATCTAGCCATAATGTTGTTGACGGAAATTAAGAATGGAGATGTAATGATGAAAAAATTAAAAAAATGGACTGCGGTATTATTTATGATATTGCTCGTTGTGTCTATCTTTACAGGATGTAACGGTGACAATTCAAAAGCAAGCGGAGTGTCGCCTGTTTCTGCGGTAATAGGGGTTGCTAATACTGTTAATAACGCTTCAATTGATATTGATAGTGTATTAGGAACAAAGCTCGAAGAAATCCTTAAAAGAGATGGTTCATCAATAGCATGTTACGAGATTGACGGTGAGTGCTATAAGCTTGGGAACACCAAGTGTGAATATCAAACCGGCAGTTCAAAAAGCAATAAGAAAGCAAAGCTTAAAACATATATTTACAAGGTTAGCGGAGCGATAAAGGATGCAACACCAAAAACTGCAGAGATTGATATATTATATGCTTTATCAACTATGTCGAGTGTGTTAAAAAACAATGTATACGGTACATCAAATGAGATGGAAATGATAATTGTATCAAATCTTCTCTCAACTAAAGGCTCGATAAATTTTGCTGACAATACAATATACTTCGAAAACAATGATTATATAGCTTTTCTTAAGGATAATATTCCCGATATGAAGGGCATAAGGGTAACTTGGTTTGTAACTGAAGCAACGGGAAATCAGGAAAGACTTGAAAATTGCGATAAAAGAAAGCTAAAGGATTTCTATGAAAAGCTTATAACAGAGGCAGGCGGAACAGTTGAATTTATTGATGAAAACGGAGATGACGGCACGATTGATCGTTCGTCATGGCCTAATGTAAGCACAGTTGATATTAGAAAAGAAACCTTCAATAATGAAAAACTTGATATTACCCTTGAAGCAAGCACACTTTTTAAATCTGATTCAACCGAGTGGGTAAATGAAGTAAAAGCAGAAAAAGATTTGAATGAGCTTGTAGATGCTATTAATTCTTCTCCGGATATAACAGTAGTGGCCGGTTCAACAGCCACTACGAGTTCCGGTGAAATACAACACGCAGAATTCTCAAAGAAACGTGCAGATAAGGTAAAGGCCAAGCTCGTGGCTCTCGGTGCAGATGAAAATAAAATTGTCAGCGTTGGTATCGGAAAGTCTTATAAGAAATACAGAGTTCCTGATACAGATGAATTTGACAATGAATCGAACAAGGCAAGGAACAGGTGCGTATTCATCGTAAGCGCAAACACAGAAAAAGCAAAGTACTTTTTGAGTATATCTGAAAAATTCGAAATTAATATATAGCAAAAAAACCAAACTTTTCAACTGAATTATTTACATAGCTTATACTAATAATTGTCGAAAGACAAATATTAAATATTTATGAAAGGAGGAAAAGAGTCATGGCTAGATGTCCTTATTTGGATTACATCGATCATGGCGGTTGGGGCAACAGTGACGATGAATACGTCTGTAAACTTTGTCACAAACGCATGCCTGTTTACGATTCACAGGTAAAGTACGTATGTAATGCCGAATACGGCGAAGAGTATAGAAAGTGCCGTATTTACCAAGACGCATAATTAAAAAAGTAGCGGCAAGGAATCTTTCCTTGTCGCTAACATCTAAAACAAAAGCAAGAGCTATTGGTTATATTAACCAATTATATCTATTATTACAATGACCGAATAAAATCAAGAACCCAATCGGATAATATGTTGCCTCTTCTTTTGAAATTTAAAAATTAGTCACTTTGAGCGTTTATACATATTTTTTACGGAGATGATATTTTGCAACAAAAAATAAGTTATGAAATCTTTAGCGAACGAGGGAAACTTCACGAGGAACTGGGGATGGAAAATGAAGATGCCATTAATGTCGTGACAAACGGTGATTATTTATTTGTGATACTGTCAGATGGAGCCGGAAGCAGCAAGTTTGCAAAAGAAGCTGCACAAACAACAGTAAAAACTGTTTCTGATTTTTGCTATAATAACTCAGTTGATTTTTTTATATCAACAGAAATAACAGCTAAAAAATTGATGTTTGACGTACAAGCAGATTTAGATAAAAGAGCAATAGAAATCGGAACTATCCTATCGGAGATGATGAGCACATTGGTGCTTTTAGCCGTTAAAAAAAGCACCATGAAATATATAACGATACATATCGGAGATGGCTTGATTGCTTTAAGAAACGATGAATGGAAAATTATTTCATATCCGGAAAACGGACCGACAAAGCAATATACTTATTTTACTAATTCTCCTTTGGTCTTTAGGCATTTGAGAATTACTGCCGGAAAATACAATATTCAAGATAAATTTTTTGTTTCTACGGACGGTTATTTTGAAAATTGTAGTTTTACAGAACAATACATTAGTGAAATAAATTGCAATAAATTAGCAAATAGCAAAGATGATGATGTAACCTATTGTAAAATAGAATGTCAAATGGTATAATTCATAATGAAAATAATGGCATTTTTTGGAGGTAATAATAATGCAAACAAAAACAAAAAGCGTTAACGAAGCAATGGAAAACATTTTAAAAAAAGAAAACGATTTACTTTGTGCCGGAGCTTATGAACTTATAAGGGGCATAAATGAAATTGATTCTATTTTTTATTATCATAGAATGCTGGCAAAATTATTTCCAAATAGTGATTTTTCAAAAGAATTGAATGAAAATTATTCAAAAAATGATAAATCTATAAATACTAAAAGAAATAAACTAGTGGATGAGGCAATGGATGCTAATATTCCAAAAGATATTAGAAAAAGTGATTTATATCCATTGGTTAATTTCAAAAAGTGTCCTAACGATGCACAAATTTGGGGTCAACTAAGAAATATGCTGACACGCAATAATGCAAGTGGAATCAACGCTACCGGATTATCTCGTGAAAAGCTGTTTTTATGTGCACTCGTTTTCAATTTGGATTTTGATACTCTTTTGGATTTAATGTCGAGATGTATCGGCGAACAGGATTTGAATTATAAAAACCCATATGAAGTGCTTTTGGCGTACTGTACAATTGAACATAACAAAGTCTGTGAGAGATTTATTGAAATAAAAAAGGTGTATGAACAAAAGCGCTCTCTAAACTCATTAAATGACAATTCTATAAAAACAAAAGTTGCAAAAGAAAAGTTCATTAATATTCAAGATGACGACTCGTTAGTTGAATTTATGTGCTCTTTACCAAATGTAGAAAAGACAAGTCCTAAAGAAGTTTTGAAGGATATATATAATGATGTAAAAAGTGTCTTTTCAATAGAATACGAATTATATATCCAAACTTATCCTAATTGCAGCGAATATAAGTATGTTACAAATGCAATTTACGGTGACGATCTAAAAAAAGAAGAAGGTCATATATCTTTTATTAAGAAACTGGCATTTTCTTATAAACAGTTAGAAGAAATGATTAATGGAACTCGAACTGTAACAAAAAGTGCTCTAATGATTTTACTTTTTTATAGGTATGTTTGTTTTGACGAAGAAAACACTCAGGGAGAAAACACTGCATGGAGTGAGTGTGTAAAATACTGCCAAGAAAAAAACATTGAAAATCCGTTGTTATATTTGTATGAGGACTTCAAAAGCATATTAAATCCTATATTAGAAGATGCAGGCTTTTCGGAAATTTACTTGCCTAATGTTTTAGAAAGATTGTTAACATATTGTCTGATTACAAAGGATCCTATCGAAACATTTCAAGTAGCGTTTTCATCTGAAAACGTTACGGACATTATCGGAGGAGAGTAATGAAGCTAAATGAATCTTGTTCGCTAATTGGTTTAACAATTCAATTTCCGAATGGTAAGAGGGTGAAAGTTTTATCCCTTCTTTCCGATAAAGGAAAAAGTTGTGTTGCATACAACGGTGAAATTATCAGTACGGATTTTAACGGAAAGGAACACTGTGAAAAGTGTATAATAAAAGAATTTGCACCCGAAGGTTTTACGCGAAACACTGACGTAGTCGGAAAAGATAACTATTATGTTTCAAGAATTCTACCGGCACAAAAGAATGAATTTTTTAAGGCTTTTGTGAAATTCAAAACGGATATGGATAAAATTCGTTGGGATATTTCAGATATGATTAATGAAGATCCAGCGTTGAAAAATTATGTGGTTAACATTCCAGATGAAGGTAACCGAATATTTGAGTTTAATGAAGATAACGGATCATACAAAGGGATTATGCTGTTTCCTTACGAGTCATCTGATGCAGCAGAAAAAATAAAGGCTTTAGATATTTCCGAGCGCCTAAATATGCTTGTAAAGCTATGTAAAATTATTGATAAATTCCATCAACAAAATATGATTCTGATAGATTTGAAGCCTGAAAACTTTATTTATTATAATGACAAAATAAACAGTTACATTAAATTATTTGATTTTGATTCTGTTTCTGCAGTTGATGAAACCGGATTGTTAAGCAGTGATAAGATACCTTGCGGAACGCCTTTCTTTAGTTCGCCTGAAGTATTGCAACAAACAAAAAGCGTGAATCAATTCAGTGATGTTTATTCTGTCGGAGCAATGCTATTCTATTTCATTACCATTGATGTTTTTGATGAGCTTGTTCTTGAAACTGAATCTTTCAGTATAAGAAAATTAAAAAAAATATTGAATAGTACTACCTTTGAGCTTATTCAAAAAAGCGAAAAAGAATTAACATTAGGATTTTGGAATAAGTTTGTTTATATTATTAAAACATCAATGAATGAAACTCGAACGAAAAGAAGTTTTAATAATGTAGATTCACCTATTATTTCGTTGTCAAAGGAAATAGAAATATTAAAAGATATATACGAGCACAAAGGCGTTCATCCTGAGGTTATTCTGGATAGTGCCATTAAGTTAACAAACGATAAAAACTTTTTCAATGAGGATGATTTTGACGAGAAACTTTTATGTGAAGTTGAAGAAATAGTTTGAATATGAAAAGGATGCGTATATGAATTTTATTTCGTATTTTTTTAATGAAGCAATAAAAGAAAATATTAATCGTATATATATCGAGGCTCAAGGTGGTTTTGGTAAGTCATTTGGGTTAAAGAAACTTTGCTACAGTATAGTTAGGGATTTCCAAAATTTGAAGATGATTCCTATATATATTGATATAAAAAAATTAGCGGGTTTAACAGTTGAAGAATATATTATTAGAGAGTATTGCTATGTTGCTTCTAATAAATCCACAGAGATAAATTTTGTATTAAGAGACAATAATTATAAATATTTAATTGTTTTAGATGGTCTTAATGAAGCGTCTGAAGCTGATGGCAATAATGTTGTTTATGGTTTTATTGATTCAACTATTGCAACAAAAGCTGATTATAATAATGTATATATTGTAGTTGCTTCAAGATATTATGACAAATCTATAAAGAACATTCTACAAAAAGGCGGATATAAGCATATAATATACAAGCCGTTCAACGAACATTTTGTTGAAAGCATTGTAAAAAAAGAATTATCCTCTTATTCAAAAGACTTAGTAAATGTTTTAAAAAATCCAATGATGTTATCGATTTTTAATAATACCATCGTAAAAGATAAGTATTGTAATGCTAAACATCAATCTGATGTTCTTGATGTGTTCTTTGAAGAACAAATAAAAATATCGTCAACTTATAGAAAATATAGTTCTGAAGAGAAAACATTATTTGAATTTGTTGTAACAGTTTTTTTGCCAGTGCTTCTTGAAGAAAACAAATATATATATACTAAATCTGAAATCAAGGATTTAATAAATTCTGTTTCAAAAAATGAAATTTTTGCAAACAGAATCATTGAGAATGACTATGATGAGATTGATTATGATTTCAAAGTTATTATGAAAATACTTTGCAATGATTTAAACTTGTTTTCAAAGTCCGGAACAACTCTTGTTATTCACCAAGTTTTTAACGATTATTTTATCTCAAAGTATTATTATGAAGAAATAGTAGGTTGGCTTGAAAAACCTTATGAAGATCCTGAATTCGTTTTTAGTAGTTATAACAGTATTGAAAACTGTAAATTTAGAAGGCTTTCTCCTTCGGTTAAAGATTATTTTGGAAGTCTTGCGAGTGACGAACTAAAACATAAAGTCCCTGACAAGTTGCGAATGTCAAAATTAGCAACAGAAAAATATATAATTGCCCAAACAGTTGAAATATTGAAATTCTCTGATAATCTCGACGATTGTGATTTCAGTCATCTTGATTTAGAATTTTGTAATTTTAGATCTTGCTCAATGAAAAGGGTTAATTTCTCTAATTCTCAGATTTCCGAGAATAGTTTTCATCTTCCAATTAAATCGCTTGGCACCGATATCTGTGTTATTGACAGTTCAGATGATTTTTTAGTATTGTGCTACAATGGTGACATATTGTGTGTTTCGTTAAAAGATTATTCAGTAATATACCAAATTAAAGCTATTAACAAACTAAATGTATTTGTTAGGTTTGATGATGGTGAGATCGTTTTGGCACTACATGATAAAATTGAAATATATAATTTAGAGTTTGGATTTAAAAAACAAGAAATTCTTTTTTATGATATTTTTGATGGGCGTAATACAGTCTTTACTGATTTTTATTATGATGTTGATTGCGATGCATATATTTGTTATGATTTTCAGCAAAATAAAATGGTGGTTTTAGATAGTTGCTTTAGAGTTTTGTTTTGTTCATACATAAATGATAATGATTATAAACTTAAGTACTTTAACGGCAAAGGGGTTTTATACAATTATAACGATGATTTGTATAACTGGTCATTAATAAACATAGATCTTCCAAATGAAACAATAAATATTTCTAAAAGAATTATTTCAACCGACTTATGTGAATTGCAGTTTTTATTACACCAAAATAATTTGATTGTATGCGGATTAGTTGGCGAAGAATTGATTGCCGTCAATATAACAGAGAACAAAAAAGAGGTATTACAAAATGTTAAGGGGATAAATTTTTGTAACAGTCCATACAATAGTATAAATACTTTGTCAGTGTTCACAAAAGATAATAATGATCGTTCTCTTTCTTTGGAAAATATGCTTTCTATTATTGACGAAAGAGTTATCGATTTATTGTTTCAATCAGAATATGAACGATATTTGTTAAAAAAACCTAAAAATATAAATGAGAATTATAAAAAAAGTATAGATGGAGATAATGATAGATTAAACAAATCGAATCGATTGTTTTCTTCAAGCGATGCCTTTTTTATTGAACTGTTTGGTCAGGAAAATCAAAATTTTGTTGGCAGCTTGAATCGAGAGAGCCTTTTAAAAAAATTCAAACAATACTTGCTTTTTTCTATGCCAAATAATAGGTGTCTCTTATATAGCAAAGATAATACGTGGATTGTTTTAAATCTTTTAGGAGAGGAATTGGGACGATTTAAACTGAACGATCAAATCATTCAACCTATTTATTTCGAAAGCTATACAACTCCAAATCATGATGAGTTATATATTGAGACTACTGAACGGTCAATGTTATATGATTTAAAAAATTGCAAGATAAGAGAAAAAATCACTTTAGATCAAGATTATGTCAGTACGATATTTGTTGATGGTTATGCATTACAAAAGAAAATAATTCATAATTTAGAAAAGCTTTATGACTTGCCATCAGAAATCAGAGTACTAAAGGAAGGAAAGGATAATCTTTGGCATTTTTATGATAAAATAAATATAGATAAAATACCTGGTTTTGGTACGGCAATACCGGGTGTTGGTACAGCAACAATGTATATTAATGCTCAACTTGGTAAAATGGTAATTTTTTCTATATTTAATAATGAAACTATAGATGTTTTTACGAGTGAGTATGATTTTCAAAACAAAACATTAAATATAAACTCAAAATTAAATATGTTTTTTAATACTAAGCTTTATTGTATAGTTCCAAGTGGGTATAGACAGATTGATGATAAAACAATATTGATTTTAAAATTCTTAGAAAACAATGATTATAGAATTATTATTATTGATGCATCAGAAACAATTGTTTTTGATTGTTCATATTGCACAATAGACAATATTGTGAAGACTGTTTTGACAAAAGATACATTGTATGTCGTTTTCGAAAAATCAGTTTGCGTAGTAAATTTGCGTACTCTTAATTCATTTTTTGAAAAAACTGACGAAAAAATCGTATCGGCTTGTAAATATAAAAATAACAGCATGTTATTGCTATACGAAAATAACAAAATTGCAAGAGTTGTTTTTGATTTTAACGAAAAGTCTGCCATCTTTAAGAATACTTTAATTGTTATTCCCTCGACCGATTTGGAAGGGTCTTCTTTTGAAGATGCTATTATTAAAAACGATAATGATGATTTTATTGATTTAATAAAATATAATTGTTAACATTTATTCAAAATGATTCTAGGAATACATTAAACTATAAATAATGTGTTTATTGATTAATATTGAAATAAGACCTATTTTTACAGGTCTTATTTTTTTGCCTTAAAACCAAGATTTCAAAAGGCGTGCTATTGATATGTTAATATATACCTATAAATTCATAGTGAGGTTGAAATTATGAAACTAGGTTGTTTATTACTTGTTTGTACATTAATTTTGTGGATTATTGGCTCGCTTTACAAGCTAGGAATATCGATTTTTAGTGTGCTACTTCAAATTTTGAAAGTATGTATGCTCATAACAATAATGTATTGCTTATTACTACGATAAGGCAATATTCGGAAATAAAAATGAAAAGGCTTAAACATTTATATGATAGTGTATTATGCCTCGCCTAAGGAATTTAAGGATAACGCAAAAACCAAAAAAATGAATTATTGAAATATTAGAGTTTATTATTAGTATAGACAGTGAAAAATTGTCGGAAATAAAGGAGGATAAAATATGAACTACATTCCAAAAATTCCACAAAACATCAACGGACAGGAGGTGTTTGTAGATCCGTTTTCAATCGATTTTGTTAATAGAGTTATTTCTATAAACTGCGAAATCAATAACGATGTTGCCTCGGTTTTTAACGCTTCAATCAGAAATCTTGCGTTGAAATCTGATGAAGACATTACTATTTACATAAACAGCCCCGGTGGATCGGTTAGTGATGGTTTTAGTATGTTCGATACTATCAATGCAGTTAAAAAAAGAGGTATTGATGTAGTTACCTGTGCAACAGGTATGGCTGCAAGCATGGCGGCATTTCTCCTAACTTGTGCAGGCACTAAAGGAAAAAGATATTGCGAGCCTAATGCGAAGACAATGATTCATCAACCGCTCGGTAGTATTCAGGGTCAGGAAACCGATATTCGCAACGCCGCTAAGCATATGGAAGAAACAAGGAAAAAGCTCAACAAAATGCTCTCCGAGGCAACTGGTCAGCCTATCGAAATTATTAATGCCGATACTGAAAGAGATAACTATATGACAGCCGAACAGGCAAAGGAATACGGCTTGGTGGATAAAATCGGTTGTCCGTTTGAAGAAATATAAGGAGGATATGTTATGAATATTTTCAAACCAATAGGTTTAGATGAATTATGTGATACTGTTGAAACGGTGTGCAACAATCCTTATCCGTATAAAATTTCCGGAATTAAACCGTCGCATTTTGCTATTGGTATTGATCCGGGTAACGGAAGGACAACAATTCTTGAGTACATTTCAGATATGTATAAAGAGAATGGAGTGATTGATTTTACCGGAGGTATTGCTGATTATGCAGAAATTACACTTGATGGAACTTTGCAACAACTTGACTCAAGCATAGAAAGAGTAAAGAATTCTGCTGATTATACCAATGGTGTTTTCAAAGGCATAGTAGGTATTGATGCTACCAAGCTTTCAGGTCATCAAAATGAAATACAGTCTAAGAAATTTGAAGCTTTTTTCGAAGAATTAGTCGATTCCGCAGTAATTGTTTTCTTCACCCCTGTCAATATGACTGTTGCCGAATTGCGTTATACAGATAAGATTAAGTCCAAACTTGATGATGTAATTGATTTTGGTAATTATGTATATACAGATATGGATTATGCTGAAATTATGATGCGTTTCTTTGAGAATTCCGGTGTTGATTTTTCTCGTTCAGAGTTAATGACGGATACTCTTGTTTCTTCTATTAACACATTTGGCATAGATTCTGTACCAAAGGCAATTAAATATGCAAAGAGCCTAATTATTATGGCTGATTATTCTGGCAGTGTTCCTTCAATCTCTGACAAGCAGATCTCAGAATACTGTAAATCAATTTCAGTAGATGGAAGGAGAATATGATTATGGGTAAAGACGAACGATTTAACACGCCCTCGGAGATAAAAAGAAAATTCCCAAGAGTTAGAGAGGGTATGAAAAACGCCGGACCGACAATTTTTAGTGAAAACGGTATGAGTTATTATGATGATTCGGAAGCTCATACTCTTATAATAGGTTCTACGGGTACCGGTAAATCAAATACTTTGGCTGGCAGTATGGGACTTGTTGAGAATATCCTTAAAGCAGAGGAAAATTTTATTATGATTGATCCAAAAGGCGAGGGTATTGGTAAGTATGGTAATGAACTTATGGCGGCAGGTTATGAGGTTAAGTGCATCAACTTTGACTCCCCTAGCAAAAGCCTGACCTCTTGGAATCCGTTAGAGTATATAAGAAGGCTATATGCTTCTCCTTATAGCGATGACAATGATTTGTTGGCTGAAATGCTAGATGAATTAGTAAAATCAATTTATCCGAATGACAAGAATGCAGATCCATTTTGGACAGATTCAGCAGCAGAATTCTTTACGGGATGCGTGTATTTACTCCTTGAAAATGCAGACACTGCCGAAATCAATTTTAAAAGTATTGATTTCATAATGCAGAATGCTGAATCCAAGACAGGCGCAAGTACTTATATGAAGGAGTGCTACAATATTCTTGATGATGATTCTATGGCTAAAAGTTATTTGTCAGCATATGTTAATGCACCCAACGAGACCAGAATGTCAATCTTTTCAGTAGCAAAGAAGGGTGTTACAAAATTCGCACGAAGCAAAGGTCTTATGAATATGCTTAACAATGACAATTTGAATATTTATGAATTTGATGTTAATACGCCATTCGCATTGTTTATTGTTAAACCAGATGAGAATAGTACTTATGATGCTTTATGTGGTTTATTCGTTACGCAGTTGACACAACATTTTATTAAGTTGGCAAGAAAAAAGTATAATGGTAAGCTCCCTGTAAAACTTCATATCATTCTGGAAGAACTTGGGAGCCTGGGAAATAGCATTACAAATCTTCCGAATCTTATGGTGGCAAGCCGTTCAAGAAATATAAGACTTTGCCTTGTCCTTCAGAGTTATTCACAACTTGAAGATATTTACGGCAAGAGTCGGGCTGAAACGATTTTATCATCTGTTGGTGTTACTATTGCATTCAGTACAAATAACTGGGAGACCCTTGAAGAGTGGTCTCACAAATGCGGCAATAGAACAATATATGAAAATGGTTCAAGATATACTGAACCTATTCTTACCCCAAACCAAATAGCTGCGATGCCAGTCGCAACAGCGCTTATTCTTGTTCGTGGCAGAATGAAATGGGTTTGTAAATTCCCAATTATAAAAAAGGAACTCCAAACACTTAAAGCTACTGCTCCCAAACGCGATAAAGAAATTAAAACCTTTGATTTAAAAAAGGTTGTTGATAAATATAAAGAATTAAAGCGTGCTGAGTTGTTTGAAACAAATTCGAGTAAATCACCTTTTTCAACACAGTCATCTAATGAAGAAACAAAAATTAGTTTTGATGAGATCATGAAACATTTACATAATGACTCTGAAACAACTACGGAAATTAATCTAAATGGAGTTTGTGATGTATCGGATGATAAACTTGATGACCTGCTAAGCCATATTGAAGAGGAAATAAACAATATCCCTAATTTAACAGATTGGTTATCAAATAGTGAGGAGGAGACCAATAATGACTGATGTTAAAATCCCAATTAAAGCGATTGTGGAAAAAATGGAGGAAGTGTATGATTGCACATATGAATTTGACGAGAAGAATCTCATAAGGCGTTATTTTATTGCATGCTTAAATCTGGGTTATATTTCCCCGGAGCAGCTTGCAGATGCAGTTGCAAAGTTTGCAAAAAAGGTTAAGAGATTTGAATTCACCTTACCAAAGCGCAAAGGTCTTGAATATTATGAGATTACAGATAATGCGATTAATGTTCTTGCAGGTCTTAAACAATTTGATGTTGAATTATATGATAAAGCAGTTTTTAAAGCTATATCAGAGGCTGTTCTTGGATTTGACGATGAATTCTCTTGTGTGTCAAATGCAATTTCTGAAATGATGGCAGAAAAATTATTCAATATGGATGTCAATGGTTCACGAATAATTATGCCAAAAAGCGAACAATATATGGTTGGAGCCCAAAAGTTAGATTTAAGAGCGGGTTATGAACGACACAAGTTAACACTTAACCTCCTTAAACAGTTATTTATATGTAAAGACATTAATGAAAACAAACTTTTACACGATATGCTCAATGGTAGTTTTGATGTGGAATGGAACAAAATTCTTGCTGATAAGCAGATTAAAGTCCTACTTCAAATGCTTGAGGCTATTAGCTTGATGGACAGAAAAGCCTACTTATCGCATATTGTTAATCCAAAAGAGCTTGAATATATTGAAAAGTTTCAAACATTAATCAACAATATGTTTACACAACTCGATCAAAACTATTTCGCATTCTGTGCACTAATAACTACAGATGATTTGAGAAGCGAATGTATGAGAAAATTCAATCCTGAAGGACAAGGCGATATGTAACAAAATAGTCCAATAAACTATCTTTTGTTACTTGTTTGACATAAGATTTTTAATAACACATTTATATTAGCTTTGAAAATTTTGATTAATTGATATTTGTTCTGGACATTAAAACTCCTTTGTGGTATGTATTTGTACTGCAAGGGAGTTAATTTTTATGACAACACTACAAGATTTATGGTACGGAAATATTCGTCCTAATGAAAATAAAGTTATTACCGATGAGGAGAAAAAATTAGTTGAGTTAATTGCTCGGAATCATGAAACATTGTCTTCTTCTCTAAAGAATGATGATTTGGATACATTTGAAAAATATGTTGATTGCTTTACTGAATACGCATCATTGATTGAGTCACAAGCATTTGAAATTGGATTTAAGCTTGCTGTGGAATTGGTAAAAGAATAAAGTTTAAGGCTCACCCAATAATGTTGAGTGAGCCTTAATGTTACTATCTTATTTGATAGGAAAAGTTTTTCAATTATTCAAATCGAACCTATCACTAAATAATTAATGTATATAATTTGATTTTTTAAAATGTTTAAAATAAATCTGTAGGTACATCACATGCACTCGGAGGGTGCATTCAATTGCACTCAAACAATATAAAACCTCAAAAATATACCGCTTGCCTATTGAACAAGCGGTAAAGAGAAGAAATGGATTGTTGATTCCTACCTCCCAAACTCATAATATCATTAGAAATTTATAAAAGTTGAAAAAATTACCTGTTAAATCTCAAAAAAGTTCCCAATAGCATTACGAGAGGCAAATTTGCCTCTAATGCTCTTTGGAAATTGAATATACGGTATATCAAATACCTTCCTGTTGTCGTCTGAATGGACAAGCAGAGAATGAAGATTAGTTGCTATAAGCAATGCTAACCGGCTGTGTGTGGTGATACAGGTGTGCGAAGAAAAGCAACAGGGATAATGATACTTGCGCGAGCGTTCCCACGAAAGAGGAACTGGTGAGATTCCAATGACGAGATACCAAGCTCGGTTTGATATATGCCCTCATATCAGGGGCGTCGTGGACAAATATGATATGAAAATATTTTCTGAACTAACCAAATCAATGGTTTGATTGTCAGTTAATGTCTGCTGTTTTTTAACTGCCCGTTGACAAAACGGAAAGCCCAAATTGAGACTTTCAAGTGCAAACAGGGAAAGTATACGAAACTGAGAAATAAGCCCAATTTCACCCTCTTGTGAGCAAAAAGTAGGCAAAAAACAGAGGGTGGAAAAAGATGCAGGATAAAAGACTGTTATCGGCAAGCCGAAACAGCCAGAAAAACACCGTCCGGCAGTGCCTGTCGGATTTATTTCACTGTTATCAAAAAACGCATCTGTTAGGACGAGTGTTATTGCTTCAACAAATCTCACTAATTACACGGAATCTTGGTGTTATTGCCACTGTTATCGCAAAAAATGAGGAATTTGTGAGTAAAACACAACACAGTTCTTATCGTTAAACTATAAAAATATGAAAGGTCAAAAACTGAATGAAAGGAAATTATCATTTAGTTCCGAATTGCATATTTGATGAAGGCTTTACTCCTTATGAAATATCTGTATACGGATATTTGTCAAGCTGTTCCGACAAGTCAAGAATGTGCTTTCCCACAAGAGAAAGCATTGCGAAAAAATGTGGGATAAAATCTGTTAGGACAGTGGACAAAGCACTCAAAAATCTTGAGGAACTCGGATACATAAATAAGACCTTCAGATATAATCATAACGGAACAAACACAAGCAATATTTACACATTAAATAAAATGGATTAAGGAGATACCATTATGGAAAACAATACAAATACTGTTCGGGAAAACACGGAAAAGATGGTGTTCCTAACAACATCCGATGTTGCAAGAACACTTGGCTGTACTGAACAGACGGCAAGAAAGCTATTCAAAAGTGATGACTTTCCGTCAATACAGGTGGGAAAGAATTACAAAATACTTGAAAGCGAATTCATCGCTTGGTGCCACGGTAAAAGGAAATAACATCACTAACAAAAAAGCCTTGACAAAGCAGTTATTACTGTTCTGTCAAGGCTGATTTTTTGTTTATATTGACTAAAGGAACATTGAAAATCGATGTTTTGGTTAGCTTAATGCACCTCGCAAAAGCTCAAAATCCCTTTATTTATGCGGGATTCAGAGTTGCAACTTGGTTGCAGGTTCGCCCCGAATTTAACCATATCCAACTGTTCTCAAGTATCAGCAAGTGTAGTGGGCAAAGTCCCGAAAGCCCGATGAATAGGGCATTTCACGGCTTTTGGCAACAAAAAAGAGCAGGTACGAAACCTGCTCTCGTTGGTCGAGGTGACAGGACTTGAACCTGCGGCATCCTGCTCCCAAAGCAGGCACTCTAGCCAAACTGAGTTACACCTCGGTAAATTATTAAGTTGAAATGAAGATAGTGGTGCAGAGATAGAGACTGTTTTGCTCGCCCTCTTGCAAAATTGTCGCACTGCTCATATTCAATCGCATTGCTCTGTTTTGCTGCGCTTCCTCAGCCTCCCTTAATCTGCCACCGGCAGCGGTCGGCTTCGTCACCCAAAGCAGGCACTCTAGCCAAACTGAGTTACACCTCGAAATATTTGTAATTTTGTATATTTAGCAACTGAGAATATCGGTTGCGTTGAATTTATATATAAAGGCATTTCTGCCGTTATTGATATATATTAAGCGGTTGCCCGCATTATCTTTATATATCAACCGCATAAGCGGATTGTTCTTATATGTAAAGCTCCGAAGAGCGTTACCGTTCACATTTTCAATGCCTACACATTTTAATATATAAAACGGCATTTGTCAAGTGTTATTTGAATGCTTTTGGGAGAAATAAAAATCCGCCGTCAGCGTTACTTTCTGACGGCGGATGATTTTATTCTAATCAGCTTCTTGTGAAGCCTTTTTCTGCAAGATATTCATCTGATGCAGGGAATGTGTTTTTATAAACAATATCAAGTGAAGCGGACTTATCTTTAAGAACTGCAACATTTGCGTGCGAAACATCAATGTGAACAAGCATTGTGTAGTCGCCCTTAACGATTTCCTTTGTGGCAGTGTTAATTGTAACTGTGCCTGAGCCGCCTTTGTATGCAACAACAAAGTTTTCTTCAATTGTTCCCGATGAGAATGAGAGAACGCTGATTGAATTTACAACCGAAGAAATATCGCCGAGTGTGTTGAAGAACTTACCCTGTGAATCCTGTCCGGGCATTGAAAGGATAACCTCTTTTGGCTGAATTGTGATTTCAATTGTGCCGTCCTGGTTATCTTTAACGCTTGCCATAAGAACATCGTCAGGAGTAAGAAGAGATTTTGTTACATCAATATTCTTGTCGCTTACCGTGTCCATAGTTGGATCAATGTTTCCGTTCGGAGGAAGCGCTTTAACGCCGCCCTTGAACAAGCCGCCTACGATTCCGGGAACGAGGCCGTCAAGCATTGAGTTTGATTTGCCCTCAACAAGAAGATTTTCAACATTTAAGGTTTCTTCGCCGAGAAGCTTATATAATGTGTGTGCATTGCCCTCTGCGGTGTAGTTTGCAGTTAAGGTTTTTGTGTAATCATAAGCTTCAACATAATAATTAACAACATCTTCAACAGAGGCAAATTCAACTCCGCCGTATGTACCTGCAACAAATTCATCAATTGTTACCACGTCATCGGATGGACCTGCATTTGCTTCGGTGCCTGCCGAATCGCCTTTGTAAAGAGAAACAACAAGAATAAGTGCAATAAATGTTATAACAAGAATTACTGCTAAAATCTTATTTACTGTATCGAGTTTTGATTTAACTTTCATATAAAAGTACCCCCTTGCCATATTATAATAACCTATTCGCAAAACTTTTTCAACATTTTTTTAAAATTTAATTAAATACTTGTGTATATTATTTGAAAAAAAGCGAAAAAAAGGGGAAAGAAAAGCGTGCGAAAGCCCGTTGAGCCTCCGCACGCCGCCGAATATCATTTGTTTATTTTGCGCCCTTAACTGTTTCGGCAACTCCGTCTGCAAGACCTGCAAGGCCTTGAATTTCACTCGGAATAATAATCTTTGTTGCGTTGCCGTTTGCTGCGCTTGCAAATGCTTCAAGCGATTTAATTTTAACAACTGCGTCAGACGGATTTGCTTCGTTAATCATTCTGATACCGTCTGCCTCAGCCTGCTTGATTTTAAGAATTGCCTGAGCCTCGCCCTCTGCCTCGCGGATTTTCTGCTCGCGAACTGCGTCTGCGCGAAGAATTGCAGATTGCTTTTCTGCCTCTGCTTCAAGGATTTTTGACTCCTTAAAGCCCTGTGCTTCAAGGATACGGCTCTGCTTGTCGCCCTCTGCACGAAGAATGGCCTCGCGGCGTTCACGCTCTGCCTTCATCTGCTTCTCCATTGAATCCTGAATTTCCTTTGGAGGCAAAATATTTTTCAGCTCAACGCGGTTAACCTTGATTCCCCATGGGTCTGTTGCTTCGTCAAGGATAGCTCTGATTTTTGTGTTAATAGTATCTCTTGAAGTAAGAGTTGCGTCAAGCTCAAGCTCGCCGATAATGTTACGAAGCGTTGTTGCGGTTAAGTTTTCAATAGCCGCAAGAGGCGCTTCAACACCGTAGCAATAAAGCTTCGGGTCTGTGATTGCAAAGAAAACAACCGTGTCTATTTTCATAGTAACGTTATCCTTTGTGATAACCGCCTGAGGAGCAAAGTCAACTATCTGCTCCTTGAGCGAAACGGCTTTTGCAATTCTGTCAATAAACGGGATTTTAACATGAATACCCGTGTCCCAGGTTGTTAAATATTTTCCGAGTCTTTCAATAACATACGCCTTTGACTGCGGAACAACCTTGATGTTTGAAAGTAAAAAGATGGCAACTATTAATAAGATAACAAAAAAGATAATAAAGCCTTTCATAATTTTTCTCCTTTTTTTAATTAATTATTTTGTTCTGCGGCGTCAACTATAAGCTTAACGCCTTCGATTTTTTCAACCGTAACAACCGTGCCCTCGGGAATATTGTTTCCGTTTTTGCTTCTCGCAGTCCAAATTTGATTGTCAACCTTAACCTGACCCGTTGCATCAAGATTTGATATGCTTTGAGTAACAACGCCGTTCATTCCAACATAGCGGTCTGCATTCGTTTTAACATATCCCTTTTTGTTCATTTTTCTTGCAATCGGCCAGAAAACCGAAAGGGAAATAACGGAAACTGCAACAAAAACAATGATTTGAACCGTAGGCGACACGCTGAACAGGCAAAGAATAAGAGCAACAACGCCTCCGAGCGCAAACCAGATTGATAATAGCTGAACGCTTGCAATTTCAACAATAAGCGCAACGGCAATAACGGCTGCCCAAACCCAAATCCAGTTCATACAATTTCCTCCTTTGCTTGTTTTTCGGAATTCCTGCATTAAGGGTAACTGAAATAAAAAACTCACACCAAAGGCGTGCCTTGATGTGAGTTCGTTTTTTTAAAACTATGCCCAAGGCGAAGCCCCAATTGACATAAGCAAGCGAGAGAAATCCGAACAAGCCTAAAACGGCTTGCTTTCGGCATATTTTCGCTTTTCGTTATTGTAAGGCGCCAGCCTAACTGCTTCCTCAAAGCAAAAATCTGCTCAAAATCAATTCCGTTTTAGGTCGCAGATTTTTTGTGAAACGGATTTTTCGTTAGGCAAGGCACAAAACGCAGTTAATCCTTTCGGATTAACGAGTAGTTTAACACAGCATAGCGGGAAATCCATTCACAAAAAACTTATTCGGATTTCTTTCGCTTGCTTAGCTGAATTTTTTAGGAAACTTTCCCTTAATGTTGAGGTAATTATACCACATATTGAGCAAAATGTCAAGATATCGCGAATGTTGTCCATATATGGAAAATAATTTGCTCTTGCAATCCCATTATAATATGATAAAATTAATAATTAGATATATTAATACCTATTTATAATGTCTGCAGTTTTTCAAAGCGGAAAAATTCGCAAACGCGAAAACGGGCAAAAAAATTTTTTAAAAATTTCGGAAAATTATGAGAAAAAAAGAGAAAAGCACAATCAGAAAAATTGAACAGAAAAAAACGGAAAGCCTTTATTTGATTATCAGAGGTGTTGAGGTTGGCATTGCCGCAGGGCTCATCTGCGTGTTATACCGCTTTATGCTTTCAAAGGCAGAGGAGTATTTATATAATGTTTTAGATTATATAAAGGGAAGCCCTGCCAAAACGGCTCTTTGGCTTGTGCTTCTTGCGCTTATCGGTGCAGGTGTTTCGTTTATCATTAAATGGGAGCCGCTTGCAGGAGGCTCGGGCATACCGCAGTTAACAGGGGAGATTAAGGGCTATCTTTCGCACAATTGGCTTCGCGTTATAATTGCAAAGCTTGTTGGCAGCACCGCGTCTGTTTTTGCAGGCCTTTCGCTCGGCAGAGAGGGGCCGAGCATACAGTTCGGCGGAATGGCGGCAAAGGGCGTTGCAAGAATAACAAAGGCAGATAAAACAACGGAGCTTCGTATGATGAGCTGCGGCGCGGGCGCAGGTCTTGCGGCGGCATTTAATGCACCGCTTGCGGGAATTATGTTTGTGCTTGAAGAAATATATAAAACCTTTGATAAATCCGTTCTCTGTATGGGAATTGTCGCAACCGTAACGGCTGATTTCATTTCAAAAATTTTCTTCGGTCAAAGCACGGTTTTCAATTATGTTTCGGAAAAAATCCCGCTTCGCTATTATTGGCTTCTTATTCTGCTCGGCGTTATTCTCGGTCTGTCGGGTTGTCTGTATAATATAATTATGGTTGCAGGGCAGAGATTATACAAAAAAATCAAAATAATACCTGCGTGGATTAAGCTTGCAGTTGTTTTTGCGTTAAGCGGAGTAGTGGGCCTTTTTCTTCCGCAGGTGCTTTGCGGCGGACACACTATGGCGGCTTTGCTTATTAATGAGCATCCCGGTGTTCAAATGATGCTCCTTTTGCTTATAGCAAAGTTTTTCTTCGGTGTTTTCAGCTTCAGCTCGGGAGCACCCGGAGGAACGCTTTATCCGCTCTCGATTTTGGGAACATATATCGGCGCAATCTTCGGCGAAATCGCAATAGGCGCATTTGATTTAAACCCTGATTTGTGGCAAAATTTTGTTGTTATGGGTATGGCAGGGCTTTTTGCCTCAATAGTTCGCACTCCCATAACGGGAATAGTTCTCGTTTTTGAAATAACGGGGAATATGGACAGTCTGCTTCCTCTTGCAATGGTCAGCCTTGCCTCCTATGCAACGGCAAATCTTATAGGCACCTCGCCGTTTTATGCAACTCTTTTGGAGGGAATTATTAAGGAAAACGGCGCAAATGTTCCCTCGGGCGCAGGCGAAAAGGTGCTTCAAACTTATGTTATCCCAACGGGAAGCAAGATAAGCGGAAAAACAATTTCGGAAATTGATTGGGGTAAGCATTGCCTTGTTGTTTCTGTTGAAAGAGGCGAAAGCTCGATAACTCCAAAGGGCGATACTCTGCTTAAAGACGGCGACGGGCTTGTTATTATGGTCAGTCAGCGTCGCTTTTCAAGAGACAGAAGCAGGCTCGAAAAAATCATAAACGAAGTAAGAGAATAAAACGCATATTTTAAGCAAGTGAGATAAAGCCTCGGCGGTGTATGCCCCGAGGCTTCTTTTTTGGCTCAACAAGGACGGTTGATAAAAACAGTTAAAAGAATGATAAATTCTGCACAATCTTGTAAAATGGCTTAACAATGGGAAATATTACTGTTTTTTGAGTGAAAAAATGCACTAAAATAATTGTAAAAAAATCAATAATTTATTATCTTTGCTGAAAATTTGTTAAATTATTGACAATCACAAATCTATATATTATTATAATACCAAAATATAAATGCACCGAACAGCATCGGTGCAAATAGAAATAAATGTGAGGTAATTATTATGTCTAAAAAAATTGTTTTAGCAGGCGCTTGCCGTACTGCAATCGGAACAATGGGCGGAACACTCAGCACAACTCCCGCCGCAGAGCTCGGCTCAATCGTTATCAAGAACGCTCTTGAAAGAGCAGGCGTTCCTGCCGATAAGGTTGATCATGTTTATATGGGCTGTGTTATTCAGGCAGGTCTCGGTCAGAATGTTGCCCGTCAGGCTTCCTTAAAGGCAGGTCTTCCGATTGAAACTCCCGCAGTAACAGTTAATGTTGTTTGCGGCTCGGGTCTTAACTGCGTTAATATGGCGGCACAGATGATTGAAGCAGGCGACGCTGATATCGTTGTTGCAGGCGGTATGGAAAATATGAGCATGGCTCCTTATGCTTTAAAGCAGGGCCGTTACGGCTACCGTATGGGCAATGCTCCTGTTATTGATACTATGGTAAATGACGCTCTTTGGGATGCCTTCAATGATTACCACATGGGCATCACCGCAGAGAATGTTTGCGAGAAATACGGCATTACCCGTGAGGAACTTGATGAGTTTGCCGCAAACAGCCAGCAGAAATGCGAAAAGGCAGTTGCAGAGGGTAAATTCAAGGATGAAATCGTTCCTGTTGAGGTTAAGCAGAAGAAGCAAACAATCGTGTTTGATACTGATGAGGGCCCCCGTCCCGGAACAACCGCTGAAAGCCTTGCGAGACTTCGTCCTGCATTCAAGAAGGATGGTATTGTTACAGCAGGTAACTCCTCGGGAATTAACGACGGTGCCGCTGCAATCGTTGTTATGAGCGCAGAAAAGGCAGAGGAGCTCGGTGTTAAGCCGATGGCAACTTGGGTTGGCGGCGCACTCGGCGGTGTTGATCCTTCAATTATGGGTGTTGGCCCTGTTGCTTCAACAAATAAGCTTCTCAAAAAGCTTGATATGACTATTGACGATATGGATCTTATCGAAGCTAACGAGGCGTTTGCCGCTCAGTCTATCGCAGTTGGCAGAGACCTTAAATTTGACCTTGATAAGCTCAATGTAAACGGCGGTGCAATCGCACTCGGTCATCCCGTTGGTGCTTCGGGCTGTCGTATTCTTGTTACTCTTCTTCACGAAATGGAAAAGAGAGACGCAAAAACAGGTCTTGCAACTCTTTGCATCGGCGGCGGTATGGGCTGCTCAACAATTGTTAAGAGAGACTGATTATAAATATTTTTGAGGTATGGCAATGGAATTTATCAATTATGAGGCAGAGGGCGCAGTTGCGGTTTTAACCATCAACCGCCCGAAAGCACTTAATGCTTTAAACAGCGCAGTTCTTGATGAAATCAATGAAGCAATTGACGCAATTGATTTAGATGCCGTTCGCGCGCTCATCATAACAGGCGCAGGCGAAAAAAGCTTTGTTGCAGGCGCAGATATCGGCGAAATGAGCACTCTCACAAAGGAGCAGGGCGAGGCGTTCGGCAAAAAGGGAAATGATGTTTTCAGAAAAATCGAAACTCTTCCCATTCCCGTTATTGCCGCAGTAAACGGCTTTGCGCTCGGCGGCGGATGTGAGCTTTCAATGGCTTGCGATATCAGAATTTGCTCTGAAAATGCAGTTTTCGGTCAGCCTGAGGTAGGCCTTGGAATAACTCCCGGCTTTGGCGGAACTCAAAGGCTTGCAAGAACAGTCGGCGTTGGTATGGCAAAGCAGCTTATCTATACTGCAAGAAACATAAAATCGGCAGAGGCGCTTCGCATAGGTCTTGTTAATGCCGTTTATCCGCTTGAAGAGCTTATGCCTGCGGCTAAAAAGATGGCAGGTATAATTGCTTCAAATGCTCCTATCGCAGTAAGAAACTGCAAAAAGGCTATTAACGACGGTCTTCAAACAGATATAGACAATGCGCTCGTTATCGAAGAAAAGCTTTTCGGTGATTGCTTTGAAACAGAGGATCAAAAATACGGTATGGCTTTCTTCCTTGACAGAAACAAAGAAAAGGTTAAAGAGCCTTTCCAAAATAAATAAGATATTACAGGAGGTAAACATAATGAAGGTTGGTATTATCGGTGCAGGCACAATGGGCTCGGGCATTGCTCAGGCTTTTGCACAGGTTGACGGATATGAGGTTGCTCTTTGCGACATTAACGAGGAATTTGCCGCAAACGGCAAAAACAAAATTTCAAAGGGCTTTGAAAAAAGAATTGCAAAGGGAAAGATGGAGCAGGAAAAGGCAGACGCTATCCTTGCCAAAATCACAACAGGCACAAAGGAAATCTGCGCAGACTGCGATTTAATCGTTGAGGCAGCTCTTGAGGTTATGGATGTTAAAAAGCAGACATTTAAAGAGCTTCAGGAAATTGTTAAGGCAGATTGTATGTTTGCAACAAACACCTCTTCTCTTTCAATAACAGAAATCGGAGCAGAGCTTGACAGACCGCTTATCGGTATGCATTTCTTCAATCCTGCACCTGTTATGAAGCTTGTTGAGGTTATCGCAGGCGCAAACACTCCCGCAGATATGGTTGCAAAAACAAAGGCAATCGCTGAGGAAATCGGCAAAACTCCCGTTGAAGTAAACGAGGCTCCCGGATTTGTTGTAAACAGAATTCTCATTCCGCTTGTTAATGAGGGTATCACGGTTTATGAAATGGGCATTGCAAGCGTTGAGGATATTGACACTGCTATGAAGCTCGGTGCAAATCATCCTATGGGTCCGCTTGAGCTCGGCGACTATATCGGTCTTGATATCGTGCTTGCTATTATGGAAACTATCTATTCCGAAACAGGCGATCCTAAATACCGTCCTGCAACTCTTCTTAAAAAGATGGTTCGTGCAGGCAAGCTCGGACGCAAAACAGGAATCGGATTTTACGATTACCGCAAGTAATAATAAAAATATAATCGGGCTTCCGCCGAAAAGGCGGGAGCCTGTAAAACTGTAATGCAGTAGCTTTCACGGAGGAAAGATTATGGATTTTACTTTAAGTAAAGAGCACGAGATGGCAAGAAAGCTTTTTGCTGATTTCGCTGAAAACGAGGTTAAGCCTCTTGCCGTTGAAACAGATGAAACCGAGCAGTTCCCGAGAGACACGGTTACCAAAATGCAAAAGCTCGGCTTCCTCGGAATACCGATTCCGAAGGAGTACGGCGGACAGGGCTGTGATCCGCTCACTTATGTTATGTGTGTAGAGGAGCTTGCAAAGGCTTGCGCAACAACAAGCGTTATCGTTTCCGCACACACCTCGCTTTGCTGCGACCCGATTCTTACATACGGAACAGAGGAGCAAAAGCAAAAATATCTTAAACCGCTTGCTTCGGGCGAGCTTTTGGGTGCATTTGCACTCACAGAGCCGGGCGCAGGAACAGACGCGCAGGGCGCACAGACAAAGGCAGTTCTTGACGGCGATGAATGGGTTCTTAACGGCTCAAAGTGCTTCATCACAAACGGTAAGGAAGCAGATATTTATATTGTTATCGCAGTAACAGATGTTGTTGAAGATAAAAGAGGAAGAAAGAAAAAGCTGTTTTCGGCATTTATCGTTCCGAAAACCGCTCCCGGCTTCCTTTTCGGCACAAAGGAAAAGAAAATGGGTATCCGTGGCTCATCAACCTATGAGCTTATTTTCCAGGATTGCAGAATACCCAAGGAAAATATTTTAGGCCCGCAGGGCAAGGGCTTCGGCATTGCAATGCACACTCTTGACGGCGGCCGTATCGGTATTGCCGCTCAGGCACTCGGCATTGCAGAGGGTGCTCTTGACAGAGCAATTGAATATGTTAAGGAAAGAAAGCAGTTTGGCAGACCGATAGGTGCTTTCCAAAACACACAGTTCCGGCTTGCAGATATGGCAACCCGCGTTGAAGCCGCAAAGCTTATCGTTTACAAAGCGGCTCAGGCAAAGGCAACTCAAAAGTCTTATTCCGTTGAAGCGGCTCAGGCAAAGCTTTTTGCCGCAGAAACCGCAATGGATGTAACAACAAAGGCAGTTCAGCTTCTCGGCGGCTATGGCTATATCCGCGAATATGAGGTTGAAAGAATGATGCGTGATGCAAAGATAACCGAGATTTATGAGGGAACCTCAGAGGTTCAGCGTATGGTTATCAGCGGTAATTTGTTGAAGTAAGGAGGGCGAAGCAGATGAAAATTGTTGTATGTATTAAGCAGGTGCCTGACACAAAGGGCGGCGTTCAGTTTAACCCGGACGGCACTTTGAACAGAGCGGCAATGCTCTCCATTATGAACCCCGACGACAAGGCAGGTCTTGAAGCAGCTCTTCGTATGAAGGATGAATTCGGCGCAGAGGTAACTGCTTTAACAATGGGACTTCCCAAGGCAGAGGAGGTTCTTCGCGAGGCTATGGCTATGGGCGCAGACAACGGAATTCTTGTTACAGACAGAGTTCTCGGCGGTGCAGACACATGGGCAACCTCAACAACCATTGCAGGTGCTCTTCGCAACCTTGATTATGATATTATCATCACAGGCCGTCAGGCTATTGATGGAGATACCGCGCAGGTTGGTCCGCAGATTGCAGAGCATCTCGGCATACCGGTTATCTCTTATGCAGAGGATATTAAGGTAGAGGGCGATTATGTTATCGTTAAGCGTCAGTTTGACGACAGATTCCATATCTTAAAGGCAAAAATGCCCGTTGCAATAACGGCTCTTTCGGAGCTCAACGAGCCAAGATATATGACTCCCGGCGGAATTTTTGACGCATATAAGAAGGAAATTACCGTTTGGGGCAGAGCAGACCTTAAAGATGTTGACGATTCAAATATCGGTCTTAACGGCTCTCCGACAAAGATTGCAAAGGCTTCCGATAAGGTAAGAAAGGGCGCAGGCGAAAAGGTTGCTCCCGACAGTCCGTCAGAAGCCGCTGAATACATTGTTTCAAAGCTTTCGGAAAAGCACATTATATAAGGAGGGCTGAATGATGGTTACAAAGAATATTGAACAGTATAAGGGCGTTTTCATTTACGCTCAGCAGGTTGATAATGAAATCAGCCCTATCGCTTATGAATTATTAGGCAAGGCAAAGGACCTCGCCGCTGATTTAAACACAGATGTAACGGCGGTTCTTCTCGGCTCGGGCGTTAAAGGTCTTGCAGATTCTCTTGCACAGTACGGCGCAGATAAGGTTATCGTTGTTGACAGCCCCGTTCTTGAAACATACAGAACAGAGCCATACACACAGGCGCTTGCCGCAGTTATCAATGAATACAAGCCGGAAATTATGCTCGTTGGCGCAACCGCTATCGGCAGAGATTTAGGCCCACGCGTTTCCGCAAGAGTAGGCACAGGCTTAACGGCAGACTGCACACAGCTTGAAATCGGCGATTTCCCGCTCAATCCGCTTCCTAATAAGGAGCAAAAGCATAATCAGCTTCTTATGACCCGTCCTGCCTTCGGCGGAAACACAATTGCAACTATCGCCTGCCCGGATAACCGTCCGCAGATGGCAACGGTTCGCCCGGGCGTTATGCAGAAGATTGCTCCTATTGCAGATGCAAAGGCAGAGGTTATTGAGTTTAATCCCGTTCTTGAAGAGAATAACTGCTATGTTGAAATTCTTGATATTGTTAAAGAGGTTTCAACTGCGGCAGATATTCAGGAGGCAAAAATCCTTGTTTCAGGCGGCAGAGGCGTTGGCAGTAAAGAAAACTTCAAGCTTCTTGAAGATTTGGCAGAGGCTCTCGGCGGAACAGTTTCCTGTTCAAGAGCAGTTGTTGATAACGGCTGGCTTCCAAAGGATTTGCAGGTTGGTCAAACGGGCAAAACAGTTCGCCCGAATGTTTATTTCGCAATCGGCATCAGCGGTGCTATTCAGCACACGGCAGGTATGGAGGAATCCGATATTATCATTGCGATAAATAAGGATGAAACAGCTCCTATCTTTGATGTTGCGGATTACGGAATTGTAGGCGACCTTAACAAAATCGTTCCGCTTCTCACCGAAGCAATCAAAGCACAGGCAAAATAAAAACTAAAAAATAAACAGGAGGGTATCGTAATCCTCCTGTTTTCGTCAAAAAAGGACAACCAAACGGTTGTCCTTAATTTTTTATTATTCAGCCTTTGTGAAGGCGATTATCATCCAATAATATATCGGGATTAAAAGGAATAGAATCCAAATATATTTCCATTGACCGACTGTAAAGCCGAGTATCAAAAACACGGTTGCTATTATTTCGGGAACGGGGATAAGCAGGTTGAAAACCTTTTTGTTGTTTGCCTTGCAGGCAAGGGCAAATCTGTAATAAATCGGGATTGTTAAAAAGATTATCCAAAGCGGGTGCCAAATGTCAAACATAAAGGAGCCGGCAACATAAATCAGCGCAATAATTATCGGAAACGGGAATTTAATCATATTCTTAGCCGTTTTCGGATAAATGCCGAAATCGTTTGCCTTTGAGATAAGCGATTTCAGCTTGCCTGAAAAATCCTTATTCTTTTTGTTGTGTGTGCTTATTTTAACAACATCGCCCGAGGTGTTGAGCAATTCGTCAAGCGTCATCCCGTAAAGCTCTGCAAGCGCAATAAGATTATCCGTTTCGGGAGATGATTCCGCTCTTTCCCATTTTGAGATGGATTGACGGCTGACTCCTATTTTTTCCGCAAGCACATCTTGGCTGTATCCGTTCATTTTTCTCAGCTGTTGAAGTCTTGTTGCAATCATTAAGTTCATATTATTGAAAATCCTTTCATTTCTTTATGATAAAAGAATAACATTATTCTTTGAAAAAATCCGCATATTTCGGTTTGCATTTTTGATTGTAAATCCTAATTGTCAATATTATATCATTAAATGATTTGCGCTTCAACGAAAATAAAACATTTTTACAGTTTGTTTATTAAATAAAAGCTCCGCAGGAAAAATATCCCGCGGAGCAATGTTCTTTTAACAAAATTATAATTCGATTTTGCCTGTTACGCTTTCGTTGATAACATAATAAACTGCGCTGTCCTCTGCTTTAATATAAAGCTTGATTGATTTAATTGAGGAAGCCTTGTTTCCTGCTTCAACATACGCCTTTTCAACTGCCTCTGTTACCTCTGAGGAAGCAATCTGCTTTCCTGCAAATTCAAAATAAACCTCTTTTGTTGCAAGCTTCTGTGCTGCCTTCTTTGCAGTTTTCTTAACTGCCTTTGCCGCATCCTTAACCTCTTTTTCAGCCTTTTCGGTTGCTTTCTTAACCTGCTTTTCAGCCTTGTCGGTTGCCTTTTTAACTTCCTTAACTGCATTTTCTGCGTTCTTCTTTGCGGTTTTTTCAACGCTTGCGGTTGCTTCCTTAACCTCTTTTTCAGCCTTTGCGGCAGTTTCCTTGACAGCCTCTGCTGCTTTCTTTGTTGCTTCCTTTGCAGCCTTTTTTACTGCTTGTGTGTTTTTTGTTGCCATAATAATAAATCCTTTCTATTGAATAATTACTTTTATCGACTGATTTCGGTAAAGCAAAAATACTTTACAATCAATATATTAGCGATTATTCGCGTTAAAGTCAATAATTTTGTGCAAAATTCCACAAAGCGCAAGTATTATAAGAGCAACATATAAATAATTTTATACAGTTTAACCAAAATTGTGCTAATTCTTTTTGTCGGAAAGCTTTAATCGTATTTTGTCTTCAAGCGATTTCAGCCTCTCATCAATCTTAATTGCCCTGAAAAGACAAATGCGAAGCCAATCAATTGCCGAGCAAATCAAATATATTGCCAAGGCACTCAAAGCCGTGCAAAGAGCAAGCAAAACGGGGTTTAATTCTGCAAGCGGGGTAAAGGCGTTTTGCATAACATATTTCCAAATAAAGCCGTTTGCGTGAATAATATAAACACCGAAGGAAACGGGTGCAAAAAATCCGATAAGCCTTTTTGCGGTGGCTCCTTTGATATTAAGCCTTGTAAAGAAAAGGAAAAGGCAAAATGCACCTGCAAACATAGGAAATGAATTATAGGAGATAAAATAATTCGGAGTAATTGCAATGCCGCCGTATTTTTCGCCAAAAAACTTAAAGCAGGCAACAAAGGCAATGCAGACAAAATATCCGAATAAAAGCCATCCGCTTTTTGCCTTTTCGGAAAAATTAAGCTTTTTTGCAATTCCTCCCAATATGTAAAGAACTGAAAGCCAAACGGCAGAATAACCTCTTTCCACCGACATAAAATCCATTTGCCAAACGGTTGACCAAAGCGTTGAAAGGAAAACAAGAATTATTCCAAGCATCATCAATTGCCTTTTGCCGAGCGAATTAAGGATTTTATTGAAATACGGCGTGAATAAAAACATAACAAAGTATGCCGTGAAATACCAGTAATGCTTCGTTGAAACGGGGAAAAGCTGATTAACCGTGAAATCAAATTTATATATTTCGGGGTGGATAAAGGCGAAAATAACTGTGAAAAGAACGCAGTAAAATTCAACCTGAACCCAAAGCGAAGCAAGCTTATAATATTTCGTTTTTCCGTTAACGCCAACATATCCGCTGATTAGCGCATAAAGGTTAACGGCAATATAGCAAAGCAGATAAATCGAATAAGCAACATAGTATTGAGCGGTGCCCGCCTCAACCGCCGAAAGCACACCGCCTCTGTAAAGCGTGTGAAGCGTTGCAATCATCAGCATTGAAGCAATGCGCAGCAAATCTATGCCGTAATTTCTTGTCGGTTTGTTTTCAGCCATTTTTCTCCTCGTAAATTTTAACCGAGCCTGTAAAAGACTCGGCTAAGTTGGCGGCAGTCGAAACAATATGGTTTTGACACAATCTTTTCCGCCAATACTTTGTTAAATTATTTTTGAATACGGCAGTATGCAAAAATAATTATGCCTTGTCTTGACGCAAAATATTTGCATCAAAACTGCAAGGCACCTAAAATACAAAATTATGAGGAGATTTGTGCATTTCTTTGTTGCAGGCATACTGGCGTATGTCAAAACAAAAAATGTGCAAAGATGCCATTATTTTGCATTTTAGGCATATTGTTTCGGCTACCGCCAACTTAAAACGGTTTTAATAAATGATTTATGCAAGAATTTCGTCTGCAAGAGCCTCCATAGCGGAAATATCTGCGTCCTTCATAACTGATTTTATAGAAACCCTTGCTTCGCAAATATTAATGTTTTTCATACCTTCAAGAGCCGCAACCATTGCCCTTGCCGCGCAGGGAGCCCAAGAGCCGTTTTCAATAATACCTGCCGTGCGGTTTTGCCAAGCCTTGCTTTTAAGATGATGAAGAAGCTCCTCCATAGGCGGAAAAACGCCGCCGTCATAGCTCGGAGCGGCAAAAATAACCTTGCCGTATTTGAAGGCGTCCTCAATTGCCTCTGCCATATCCTCTCTTGAAAGGTCGGAAATCGCAACCTTTTTACAGCCCTTTGCTTCAAGAATTTCCTTCATCTTCAAAGCGGCGTCTCTTGTGTTGCCGTGCATTGAAGCGTAAGCAATAAACACTCCCTCTGCCTCAACACCGTAGCTGCTCCAAATATTATAAAGATTAAGATAATAATCAAGGTTTTCTTTAAGAATAGGTCCGTGAAGCGGGCAGATTGTTTTAATGTCAAGCGCAGAAGCCTTTTTAAGAAGCGTTTGAACAGGTCCGCCGTATTTGCCAACAATATTGAAATAATATCTTCTTGCCTCGCAAGCCCAGTCCTCATCAGTGTCAAGCGCACCGAATTTGCCGAATGCGTCTGCCGCAAAAAGAATTTTTTCGCTTGCTTCATAGCAAACCATAACCTCCGGCCAGTGCACCATAGGAGCCATAACGAAGGTCAGCTCGTGAGAGCCGAGCGAAACCGTGTCGCCCTCTTTAACGGTCAATCTCTGTACGCCTTCGTCAAGGTCGAAAAACTGCGGAAGCATTGCAAAGGTTTTTGCGTTTCCTATAAGGGTTATCTGCGGATATTTTTCCGCCAAAAGCTTTATACTGCCTGCGTGGTCGGGTTCAAGATGAGAGATAACAAGATAATCGGGAGTCCTTCCTTCAAGGGCTTTTTCAAGATTTTCAAGCCATTCCTTTGTTTTTCTTGAATCAACCGTGTCCATAACAGCGATTTTTTCATCAATTATAAGATATGAATTATAGGAAATTCCGTTTGGAATTATATATTGACCTTCAAAAAGGTCTAAATCCTTATCGTCTGTTCCTATATACTTTACGGAATCTGAAATGAATTGCATTTTTGTACCTCCAAAAACTTTTTGCTAATAATATATAATAGTATATTGTCGGCTAAATCTCAACAGTTTTTGTGTATTTTATTTAAAAAATAATATTCATTCGGTTGACAATGAAAAATAATGGTAGTAAAATCTTATTAAATAGAATTTATTGAAAGGAAGTAATCTTTATTATGGAAAAGAAAAACATAGATTGGTCTTCTCTCGGCTTTGGCTATATGCCAACCGATAAAAGATATGTTTCAAATTTTAAGGACGGCAAGTGGGACGACGGTACCCTTACCTCCGACAACACAATAACAATGAGCGAATGTGCGTGCGTTCTTCAATATGCTCAAACGGTTTTTGAGGGTCTTAAAGCATACACAACGGCAGACGGCAGAATTGTTTGCTTCCGTCCCGACCTTAATGCAAGCAGACTTGCGGATTCTGCAAAAAGGCTTCAAATGCCCGTTTTCCCTGAGGACAGATTTATTGAGGCTGTTGAAGAGGTTGTTAGGGCAAACGCCGCTTGGGTTCCTCCTTACGGCTCGGGCGCAACGCTTTATATTCGTCCGTTTATGTTCGGCTCAAACTCGGTTATCGGAGTTAAGCCGGCAGATGAATATCAGTTCAGAATGTTCTGCACTCCCGTTGGTCCTTATTTCAAGGGCGGAGCAAAGCCGATAACAATCCGCGTTTGTGATTATGACCGTGCCGCTCCTCACGGAACAGGCAATATCAAAGCAGGTCTTAACTATGCAATGAGCCTTTATGCAATTGTTGATGCGCATAATCAGGGATATGATGAAAATATGTATCTCGATGCCGCAACAAGAACCTATGTTGAGGAAACAGGCGGTGCAAATTTCCTGTTTGTAACAAAGGACGGCACTATCGTTACTCCTAAATCAAATTCAATTCTTCCGTCTATCACAAGGCGTTCTCTTTGCGTTGTTGCAGAGGAAATTCTCGGTCTTAAAGTTGAGCACAGACCTGTTGCCTTTGAAGAGGTTAAGGATTTTGCAGAGTGTGGTCTTTGCGGAACGGCGGCAGTTATCAGCCCCGTTGGTAAAATTGTTGACCACGGCAACGAAATCTGCTTCCCGAGCGGAATGGACGAAATGGGCCCCGTTACGAAGAAGCTTTATGAAACCCTTACCGGTATTCAAATGGGCACAATTGAAGGCCCTGAGGGTTGGGTTCACGAGATTAAAGTTGATTAAAATAAACCAAATTAAAAACGCCTCGGTTTTCCGAGGCGTTTTTTTGTTTGCAATTATTTATATTGCATAATTTTTATAACTTTTCTGCCCTTTTTTGTTTCTCCTAAAACACCGCCGTAAACAAATCTTCCGCACCGGCGCACGGAAATAATATCATTTTCCTTTGGAATATACGAAAAATTCTCGCATATCCTGCTGTTTACGAAAACACGCCGTTGAAGAAAAACCTCTTTAACCGCGCTTCTTGAAAAATTATAAACGGCGGAAATGATAACATCAAGCCTTTCCGACGCGGCTGTTATTTCCTGCTCCTGCGCCTCTGCTTTAACTATGTCCTGCGTGTTATCAATAATTTTGCATTTAACGCTTGTGTGGCGCACGCGCGTCAGCTCTGCCGTTATAAATTCGGCAACTGCTTCAAGACAGAATAAAACGGCGCCGTTTTCATCAACAACAATGTCGCCCAGCATTTCTCTGCGTATGCCGAGCCCCATAAGCGTTCCCAAATAATCTCGGTGTGTCAGCCTTTCCGAAAACTTTTTTGAAAGCGGCTCAATTCTTATTGCTTTAACGGGAGCCTCTGCGCTTTCACATCCGTCTCCGAAAACGGCAACGCACCTTTCCGCACCGTCATAGCCTCCGAAAAGGCAAAACGGTGTTTGAAGCTTCATTGAAGCAAGTGTGCTTTGCTCCTCCATATTAAGAAAATCGGAAAAGGTGTTGTAAAACCTTTCCTCTGCCCGTCCGGCAAGCTCATAAAATCTTTTTTCTGCATTTTCCATAAATTAATCGTAACACATTGGGGGCTTTATTTCAAGAATTGTTGCCAAAGCAATTATAATATGATAAAATAATTATGTTATTAATAAATAAATCCTAAAAGGATAGGGTGATTTCTATGAAAAATAAAAAGCTTTGGGAGGTTCTTATTCCCGTTATACTTGCGGTTGTTGTTGTAAGCGGATTTGCAATAAGCGGCCATATAACTAAAAATTTAGACGGCGAAATGCCAACTGCGCAAACAACCGCCGAAGCAACAACGGAGCCGTCAACAACTGCAATGTCAAAGGTAACTCTTGTTGCAGTGGGCGATAATCTTATTCACAACACCTTGATAGACGCGGGCGAGCAGGAAAACGGTTCAAGGGATTACACCTCCTTTTATGAAAACATCAAAAGCGAGATTTCATCTGCCGATATTGCAGTTATCAATCAGGAAACAATGCTCGGCGGCAGCTCCTTTGCTTATGCCGGCTATCCCTGCTTCAACACTCCGTGGGAGGTTGGCGATGCGGCTATTGACGCAGGCTTTGATATTTTTACCTGCGCAACCAATCATTCGCTTGATGTGGGCTATGCGGGAATTGAGCAGGAATGTAAGTATTTTGACGGTCATCCCGAGGTAACTCATGTTGGCACATACGATTTCGAGGAGGAGTATAATTCCGTTGTTTATTATGAAAAGAACGGCATAAAATTTGCTATACTTAATTACACATACGGCACAAACGGAATTTCAATTCCCGAAAGCAAGCCGTGGTGCGTTAATATGATGGATAAGGAAAAGATAACCTCCGATGTTAACACGGCAAAGCAGAATTCAGATGTTGTTATCGTTTTTCCGCATTGGGGCACTGAAAACAGCACCTCTGTTTCGGATTATCAAAGGGATTATATTAAGCTTTTCTCCGAGCTCGGCGTTGATATTGTTATCGGCACTCATCCTCATGTGCTTCAACCTGTTGAATGGGTTGAAAATGAGCAAACGGGCAAAAAAATGCTTGTTTATTATTCACTCGGAAACTTTATTTCCCATCAAACAAGCCTTAATCAGCTCTGCGGAGGAATGGCGCAGATAACCATTGAAAAAAGGGGCGAGGATATCTCAATAACAAACGCAAAGCTAACTCCCGTTGTTTGCTGGTATAAATCCTCATCGGGCAAATTCAGATTTTCCGTTTATAAGCTTTCGGAATACACCGATGAGCTCGGCTCCTCTCACGCGCAAAGCGGAGCAACTCCCGAGTATTTTGAAAAGTATGCAAAGGAAATTGTGCCCGAGGAATTTCTTAATATCGGATAATGTTGGTAAAAATGCACAAAAAGAGCGTTTTCAGTTTAACAACAATTCATATCTCAACCAAAATTAATAAAACATATTGACATTTGTGTAAAGAAAGCAATATAATGATGGTGTACTAAGAACAAAGGCGTTCCGAACTGTTTCGGAGCGCCTTTTATGTTTTTAGAAATTCTTTAACAAGCAGAGAGGAGCACTTGATTATGAGCAAGCTTACCAAAGCAGACATACTTAAAGATGCACAGGAAAAAAATGTTGAATTTGTCAGACTTCAATTCACCGATGTTTTCGGTCTTATGAAGAATGTTGCAGTAACGGTTTCACAGCTTGAAAAAGCACTTGATAACGAATGTATGTTTGACGGTTCTTCAATCGACGGCTTCGTTAGAATTGATGAGTCGGATATGTATCTTCATCCCGACCTTGATTCTTGGGCAATCTTCCCGTGGAGAACCTTCGGCGGAAAAACAACAGGCAGACTTATCTGCTCCGTTTATATGGCAGATAATAAAACACCGTTTTTGGGCGATCCGAAAAATGTTCTTAAAAAGGTTATTGATGAAGCGGCTGAAATGGGCTATGGCTTCAATGTTGGCCCCGAGCTTGAATTCTTCCTTTTCAAGAGAGATGAGGACGGCAACCCAACAACAGAAATGACAGACCTTGGCGGTTATTTTGACCTTAACCCGATTGACGCGGGCGAAAACTGCCGCCGTGATATTTGCCTTGCACTTGAAGATATGGGCTATGAAATTGAGGCTTCTCATCACGAGGTTGCCGAATCTCAGCACGAGATTGATTTCAGATTTGATGATGTTATGACAACGGCAGACAGAGTCATGACCTTTAAGCATGTTGTTAAAACTTATGCAACAAAGCACGGTCTTCACGCAACCTTTATGCCAAAGCCCGTTTACGGAATTAACGGTTCCGGTATGCACACAAATATGAGCCTTTATAATCTTAAAGACGGCTCAAACGCTTTTGATGACCCAACCGATAAGCTCGGTCTTTCAAAAACCGCTTATGCCTTTATCGCAGGTATTATGGCTCATGTTAAGGGTATTGCGGCTTTCTCAAATCCAACAGTAAACTCATATAAAAGACTTGTTCCCGGCTATGAAGCACCTTGCTATATTGTTTGGTCTGCTTCAAACCGTTCCAGCCTTGTGCGTATTCCTGCGTCAAGAGGAAAGGGAACCCGTGTTGAGCTTCGTTGCCCCGACCCAACCTGCAATCCGTATCTTGAAATGGCTCTTTGCCTTGCGGCAGGTCTTGACGGTATCAAGAAGGGCTTAACACCTCCCGATCCTATTGATTACAATGTTTTCGGTCTTACCTCCGAGGAGCTTAAAGAGGCAGGAATTGAATGTCTACCCGGCAATCTTATTGAAGCAGTTGAAGCGGCAGAGGCAGATCCGTTTGTAAAGGAAACAGTCGGCGAGCATGTTTTCAATGCTTATATTGAGGGCAAAAAGAATGAGTGGGATGAATATCGCACTCAGGTAACAGAATGGGAAATCAACAGATATTTAAAGAAATAATCATTTCACCCTCTCTTTGGCAGAAATGCCGTTAAAGGTCGGTGCAGGGAATCTTTCCTTGCACTGACCATTTAGGGTAACTGTATTAATCCGAACTCATAAGTACACAAAGGAGTGTACTGCATAGTAATGCAGTGCGCTCCTTTATTTTTATATTAAAATGCAAATATTTAGGAGGAGAAAATGCTATGGATAACATATTAGAGGTTGTCAGCGGCGAGGTTTTCGGCGTTTGGTTTCTTATAGGTGCGGCGCTCGTTTTCTTTATGCAATGCGGCTTTGCAATGGTTGAAACGGGATTTACAAGAGCCAAAAATGCCGGAAATATCATAATGAAAAATCTTATGGATTTCTGTATAGGAACTCCGATGTTCGTGCTTCTCGGCTTCGGCTTGATGATGGGCGAGGAGGTTCTCGGAGGCTTCTGCGGAATGCCGACTCTCGGAATTTTTTCCGATTATCAGAATTTTGATTGGTCGAGCTTTGTTTTCAATCTTGTGTTCTGCGCAACAACGGCAACAATCGTTTCGGGCGCAATGGCAGAAAGAACGAAATTCAGCTCATATTGTATTTACAGCGCAGTTATAAGCGCGGTTGTTTATCCGATTGAAGCAGGCTGGATTTGGAATTCGGACGGCTGGCTTGCAAATCTCGGCTTCCACGATTTCGCAGGCTCCTGCGCAATTCACATGGTTGGCGGTATAACCGCTTTCATCGGTGCAATGATGGTCGGTCCGCGTATCGGCAAATATGTTGTTAATAAGAAAACGGGCAAAAAAGAGGTTAAGGCTTTCCCCGGTCATAGCTTAACGCTCGGCGCTCTCGGTGTGTTCATTCTTTGGTTTGGCTGGTACGGCTTTAACGGTGCGGCGGCAACAAGCACCGATCAGCTTGCATCTATTTTCTTAACAACAACCTGCGCTCCCGCAGTTGCAACCTGTGTAACAATGATTTTCACTTGGATTAAAAACGGCAAGCCCGATGTTTCAATGAGTCTTAATGCTTCTCTTGCAGGTCTTGTTGCAATAACGGCGGGCTGTGATGTTGTTGATGCTCTCGGCTCGTGCATTATCGGTGCTGTTTCGGGTATCCTCGTTGTTGTTGCAGTTGAATTTATTGATATTAAGCTTAAAGTAGATGACCCTGTTGGTGCAGTTGCGGTTCATTGCTGCAACGGTATTTGGGGCACCTTTGCGGTTGGCTTGTTTGCAACAACAAGCGTTCCCGGAAACGATAGCTTAAACGGCCTTTTCTACGGCGGCGGCTTAAAGGCTCTCGGCACGCAGTTAGTTGGTATTCTTGCGGTTGCCGCTTGGACGATTGTTACAATGACCGCAATATTCTTCATTATTAAGAAAACAAACGGTCTCCGTGTTTCAAAGGAAGAGGAAATCAAGGGTCTTGACGCAACGGAGCATAATCTTCCGTCAGCGTATGCAGACTTTATGCCTACTCTTGCTTATGCAGAGGCAACAGGCGCAGAAATGCCTGCAACCGCCGCAAAGGTTCCTGTTGAACAGGCAGTTCCCGTTGAAAGCTACACGGCAGATCCTAACGGTAAATTAACTAATGTTGTTATGATTTTCAACCCTTCAAAGTTTGAAGAGGTTAAGGAAGCTATGAACTCAATCGGCGTAACGGGTATGACCGTAACTAATGTTATGGGATGCGGTGTTCAGAAGGGACACAGCAGGATGTATCGCGGTGTTAAGATTGATGAAATGAGCCTCAATCCGAAGATGAAGCTTGAAATGGCGGTTTCAAAGGTTCCCGCCTGTGCAGTTATTGACGCGGCAAGAAAGGCGCTTTACACAGGCAATATCGGCGACGGAAAAATATTCCTTTATGATATTGAAGATGTTGTTAAGGTGCGCACAGGCGAAAGAGGCGTTGATGCTCTTCAAGGCGAAGAGGATTTGGCAAACGATTAAGGCGTATCTGCGCTTAATCACAGAGAGGGATAAAACTAAATTAAAATCAGTTATTATTTCCGCAGTTTGCTGAAAAACAAGCGCCGAAGGCTTAATATCCCTCGGCGCTTTCTGTTCTTTTTCGGTTTTATTTCTCATTTGCAACGGCATATAGCACATTCGGATAATCGGTCATAATGCAGTCTGCACCGATTGAGGAGAGATATCGGAGATCCTTTTCACTGTTTACAGTCCAGTATTGAACGGCGATATTGTGCTCGTGAGCATAGTTAATAACCGTTGTTGTGCCCAAGTTTGCGGCAAGCCTGAACGGCATATTATATGGTATTTGAAGCGCAATATATTTTGCTTCAAAGCTTTCGTCATCTGTTATTGCGGCTTTATAAAAGGATAAAACCTCGTTAATCGTTGCGCTTCGAGCCATATCGGGATATGTGTTGTCAACATAATGGGAAACCTCTTCGTGAAAAGTTCCGAAAATAACATCGTCAAGCAGGTCTTTCTGCTCTAAAATTTCGTGCAGGATATCAACTCCCTGCATACCGAGCTCGCCGTCATTTTTAATTTCAATTATATAATCGGCGTTGGGGCAAACACGGGTTAAATAATCCAAAACATCTTCGAGGCGAAGAATTCTTAAATTATCGGGAACCTCGTTGTTATGAAGCTCTGCAAAGGGCGTTTCGCCGTTTTCGTTTTCAAATTTTGCTCCCATATTAAGGACGCGAAGCTCCTCGTATGTATAGTCCTCGGGGCGCACATCCTCACAACCGAATATTTCAACGCAGTCGGAGGTTCTGTCAAGAGTATCGTCGTGCAGCAAAATGAGAACATTATCCTTAGTTATATGAAGGTCAAATTCAAAAATGTCAACGGAAAAATCTCCGCTCTCGGCGCAGTTTTGAAAGGCCATCATAGTTTCCTCGGGCATTATTCCGCCGCCGCTTCTGTGCGCGCTAACCTCGGGTATGTCCGTGCCGACTATATAAGGATTATCGCACTCGTATGATTTAACATTTTCGGGGCTTGAATGATGCGTGCAGGAAACGATTTCAAAAATTGCAATAACTGCAATTATTGATGCTAACACAATCAAAAAAATTTTCAGTCCCTTATGTTGCTTTTTTTGCTGCTTTATTTCCAAATTAATCACCTTTTCTGTTAGGGTAACGGTAATAATCCGAACCCGTCAAAAATTCAGTATTAAAGCGATATTTGTCGCTTTCGCTGTTGCCTTGCTTAAGATATATCAAATTATAGACAAAAATTAAAAATATGTCAAATAAATAAACAAACACTTTTGTGTTTAACAGCATTATATAAAAGCTGAAACTTTATTGATTATAACCAAATTTAAGATTAAAAAACAAATTTTAGCAAAATAAACTTGTGCATTTTCAACAATGAAAAATAATTTTTGTAAGATATTCTATATATTGAGTTTTTGTGGAGCATATTTTTTTATAAAATGATGAAATTGTAAGCATTTTATTGCGAATGTTATTTTAAGGTTTTATAATATGTTATCATAGGCAAATGTTTTTTAATAATTATAAATTATTCAAATGGAGGAGTTACTATGCTGAAAGAGGGGCAGGTAAGGATTCCGAGCGGCTGTGCCATTGCGGCGATTATTGACCGCAAGGGCGGAAAAATAAACGGCTCGGAAATCATCAAATCAATTGCGCTTATGCACGACCGTTCAAACGGTCTCGGCGGCGGCTTTGCGGCATACGGAATTTATCCGGAGCACGCCGATGATTATGCTTTTCATGTTTTTTATGAAACTGTTAAAGCAAAAAGCGAGTGCGAGGATTATCTTTTTAAGCATTTCAATGTTGATGTTTCTGAAAAAATTCCAACTAAAAAGATAGAAGCAATTGCAAACGGCCCTGATATTTGGCGTTATTTTGCAAAGCCGAATAAGGTTAGAATGAAGGAAGCGCGAATGGACGAGGAGGAATATACCGTTCAGTGCGTTATGTATGTTAACCAAAACATTGAGGGCGCCTTCATTTTTTCAAGCGGAAAAAATATGGGTTGCTTCAAGGCGGTTGGCTATCCCGAGGATGTCGGCGAGTTTTATATGCTTGATCAGTATGACGCTTATCTTTGGACCGCTCACGGCAGATTTCCAACAAACACACCAGGCTGGTGGGGCGGCTCGCATCCGTTTAATATTCTTGACTGGTCTATCGTTCATAACGGAGAAATTTCCTCCTATGACGCAAACAGAAGATATATTGAGCAGTTCGGCTATGTTTGCACAATGCAAACAGACACAGAGGTTATTACATATCTTTTCGACCATCTTATCCGTCATCACGGCTTGCCGATAGAGGTTGCCGCCGATGTGTTAACTGCTCCCGAATGGGACGAAATAGACCGTATGGACGACGAGAAGAAGGAATATTTCACAACTCTTCGTTCGATTTACAGCGCGGCGCTTGTTAACGGTCCGTTTTCCGTTATTTTAGGCTCAAACAAGGGCTTGCTTGCTATTAACGACAGATTAAAGCTTCGCTCGCTGACTGCGGCAACAAAGGGCACAAGGGCATATTTTGCTTCGGAGGAATCCGCTATAAGAATTATCTGCCCCGATCCCGAAAGGGTTTGGTCCGTAAGCGGCGCAGAGCCTGTTTTTGTTCCGCTCGAGCTTGATGAAGAGGAGGGAAGAAAATAATGATAAATTATATTCCCCGCAGATTCACGGTTGTTCGTGATAAGGATTTGTGCATAAACTGCGGCTGCTGCGTTCGTCAGTGTGCAAATGAATGTCATTTTTATTCTCCAACAGACAACAAAACGGTTGTTGCAAATTCAAACAACTGCGTTGCCTGCCACAGATGCGTTGATTTGTGCCCAACGGGTGCTTTAAGAATAGAAAAATATGTTTGCGATTACAGAGATAATGCAAACTGGACACCGCAGTATCAGCAGGAGATTTGCCGTCAGGCAAACACGGGCTCAACGCTCCTTTCGGCAATGGGCAATCCAAAGCCCTTTCCGATTTACTGGGATAAAATTCTGCTTAACGCTTCGCAGGTAACAAACCCTTCTATCGATCCGCTTCGCGAGCCGATGGAGATAAGAACGATTCTCGGCAGAAAGCCCGAAAAAATGGAGGTTGCAAAAAAGGGAAAATCCTTAACGAAAATGCCTCCGCAGGTTATGCTTGAAACACCGATTATGTTTTCGGCAATGTCCTTCGGCTCAATCAGCCTTAATGCTCAAAAGTCGCTTGCAATGGCGGCAAAGGAGCTCGGAACGCTCTTTAATACGGGCGAGGGCGGACTTCATCCCGACCTTAAAGATTACGGAAAATATGCGGTTGTTCAGGTTGCTTCGGGCCGTTTCGGTGTTCATAAGGGCTATCTTGAAAATTCAAAATTTATAGAAATTAAAATCGGTCAGGGCGCAAAGCCGGGTATCGGCGGTCATCTTCCGGGCGAAAAGGTTAATGTTGAGGTTTCAAACGCCCGTATGATACCCGTCGGCTCAGACGCTATTTCGCCTGCACCGCACCATGATATTTATTCAATTGAGGATTTGCGCCAGCTTATTTGGTCGCTCAAGCAGGCAACAAACGGCAAAAAACCCGTTTCCGTTAAAATTGCGGCAGTTCATAACATTGCCGCCATTGCTTCGGGTGTTGCAAGAGCGGGCGCGGATATAGTTGTTATAGACGGATTTAGAGGAGGCACGGGTGCCGCTCCAACGAGAATAAGAGATAATGTAGGCATTCCGATTGAGCTTGCTCTTGCGGCGGCAGACCAAAGGCTTCGTGATGAGGGAATACGCTCTAATGTTTCTCTTGTTGCCGCAGGCTCGTTCAGGTGCTCTGCCGATATTGTTAAGGCAATTGCTCTCGGTGCAGACGCCTGCTATATCGCTTCGGCTCCGCTTATTGCAATGGGCTGCCATATGTGCCAAACCTGCAACACGGGCAAGTGCAACTGGGGCATTGCAACGCAAAGACCCGATTTAACAAGAAGGCTCAATCCCGAAATTGCTCATCAGCGTGTTATCAATCTTGTTAATGCGTGGAACCACGAAATTAAAGAGATTATGGGCGGAATGGGTATTAACTCCGTTGATTCGCTCAGAGGAAACAGACTTATGCTTCGCGGTATCGGCTTAACCGAAAAAGAGCTTGAAATACTCGGCATAAAGCACGCAGGAGAATAGGAGGGATTTTGATGAAAAAGGTTTTTGCTCGTGAAAATCTTTGCATAAACTGCCGTCTTTGCGAGGTTTATTGCAAAACGGCGCACAGTAAATCAAAGGATGTTGTAACGGCATACAAATCGGAAAGTCCCGAGCCTGTTGCAAGAATTTCCGTTTACGGCTCACGGGAGGCCTCTGTTGCCGTAAACTGCCGTCATTGCGATGATCCCGCATGCGTTAGGGCGTGCATAACAGGTGCAATGCACAAGGATAAGAAAACGGGAATAGTTTCCGTTGATGAAAATAAATGTATCGGCTGTATGACCTGCCTTGCGGTCTGCCCGATAGGCTGCATTAAAACAAGCAAAATAGCAATGAAATGCGATTTATGCGGCGGCGAGGAGCCTGCCTGCGTAAAAAACTGCCCAAACAGAGCTCTTGTTTGGCTTGAAGTAGGAGGCGAAGAATAATGAAATTTGTTATTATCGGAGCCTCCGCGGCAGGACTTGCGGCGGCGCAGGGCATAAGAAAGGCGGATAAAAAATCGGAAATAACGATTTTGGCTAAGGAGGCATATCTGCCTTACAGCAGACCGTCAATCAGCTATTATTTAAAGGGCGCGGTTGATGAAAAGGATATGTATCTTCGCAAGCCGTCCTTTTATAAGGAAAACGGCATAAATGTTGTAACCTCCTGCGAGGCTACCAAAATAGATACGGATAAAAAGGTTGTTAAGGCAGGCAGAAAGGAATTTCCTTATGATAAGCTTTGCATAGCAACGGGCTCAAAGCCGTTTGTTCCGCCTATGAAGAATGTTGAGGGCAATAAAAACGCTCTAACATTCCTTGATTTGCAGGCGGTTAAAGAGGTTAAAAGGCTTGCAAGAAAAACAACAAAGGCAGTTGTTATAGGAGCAGGACTTATCGGTATGAAGGCGGCAGAGGGGCTTTCAAAGGTTTGCGAAAGCGTTGATGTTGTTGAGCTTGCTCCAAGGGTGCTTCCGTCAATCCTTGATGAAAAAAGTGCAAAATCCGTTAAAAAATATCTTGAAGAAAACGGCATACGCTTTCATCTTGAAAACACCGTAACAGAAGCAAAAGCAAAGGGCGGAATGATTAAATCCGTTATCCTTAAAAGCGGCGAGGAGCTTCCCTGCGATTTGCTTATTCTTGCAGTCGGCGTAAGACCCGAAACGGCGCTTGCCGAAAAAGCAGGGCTTGAAGTAAACAGGGGAATAGTAACAAATCCCGAAACAATGCAAACAAGCAATCCCGATATTTATGCCGCAGGCGACTGCACCGTTTCCGTTGATATGCTTGACGGCTCAAAGAAAATTATTGCTCTTTGGCCGAATGCCGTTCAGCAGGGAACCGCCGCAGGTATGCAGATGGCAGGAGCAGATGAGGGCGTCGGCGGAACATACAGTGTTAACGCCATTGATTTTTACGGTCTTCGTATATGCACCTGCGGTCTTATAAACGCAAATGGCGAGGAATACACCGATAAAATCAAGCAGGACGGCGATAAATATAAACGCCTTGTTTTCAGAGGCAACGAGCTTGTTGGCTTCGTGCTTATCAATTCAAGCGAAAATGCCGGAATTTATACAAATCTTATTGCTAACAGGATTGATATTTCAAGCCTTTCGGGCGATATTATGGATTCGCCGTCTCTGTTTTTATTCCCAAAGGAAACAAGAACGGCTAAACTTACGGGAGGTCTGGTTATATGAGCATTGAAGCAGGACTTCAAAGATACGAAGCGGTTAATGAAATGATTAGTGCCGAGCTTTCAAAAAAGAATAAGGCGGTTGTTAAGGATGTTAACGGTCAGCGTTATATCGGCTGTGCGCTCGATAAGGGCAAAACAATAGAGATTTACGGCACTCCCGGAAACGATATGGCGTGCTATCTTAACGGCGGTAAAATTGTTGTTTACGGCAACTGCCAGGACGCAGTGGGAAACACTATGAACGGCGGAGAGATTATCGTTCACGGTCATAGCGGCGACGCTATGGGCTACGGTATGCGAGACGGCGTTATTATGATTAAGGATAATGTTGCCTGTCGAGGCGGTATTCATATGAAGGAATTTGAAAATATGAAGCCCGTTCTTGTTATCGGTCAGAATGCAGGCTCCTTCCTCGGCGAATATATGGCAGGGGGAACTATCGTTTTGCTCGGATTAGGTCTTAAAAGAGGCGAAAAGCTTTTCGGAACTCATTGCGCTTCGGGTATGCACGGCGGTAAAATCTTTGTTAGAGGCACATTCCCAAAGGAAAATCTTTCTGCAAATATAAAGGTTGCAAATCTTACCGATGAGGATAAAAAAGAGCTTGACGGCTATGTTAAAAAATACTGCAAATATTTCGGTGCAGACTACAATGAAATAATGTCTAAGCCGTTTAAAAAGCTTGTTCCGGCAACATCAAGGCCGTATGCAAACTTATACACGGCAAACTGATAAAATTCAATCCGCCTGAATTTTCCGGGCGGATTTAACCTATTTTAAAATACTGAGGAGATAATAAATATGTTCAACAGTATCCACGAGGAATGCGGAGTTTTCGGAATTTTTGAGAATAAAACAACATATGTTGCCCATTCGGCGTATCTTGCACTTTATGCGCTTCAACACAGAGGGCAGGAAAGCTGCGGAATTGCCGTTAATGATGACGGCGTGTTTTCTCATTACAGAGGCGACGGGCTTGTTCCCGATGTTTTTTCAAAGGAAAGGCTTGAAGCACTCGGAATGGGAAATATGGCAATAGGCCATGTTAGGTATTCAACAACGGGCGGTCAAAATCCGAATAATATTCAGCCGCTTGTTATTAGGCACATCAAGGGAAATCTTGCCGTTGCGCATAACGGAAATCTTGTTAATGCCGCAGAGCTTCGCCGCCATTTTGAGCTTGGAGGAGCAATTTTTCACGGAACCTCTGATACTGAATCAATAGCATATTCAATTGTGCTTGAACGCTTAACAAGCAAAAGCACGGAGGAAGCAATCGAAAAGGTTATGGCGCATCTTAAAGGCGCATATTCCTGCGTTGTTATGACGGCAACAAAGCTGATAGCGTTTAGAGACCCATACGGCTTTCGTCCGCTTTGCATAGGTAAAACAGATGACGGCGCGTATGTTGTTGCCTCGGAATCCTGCGCGCTTGATACTATCGGCGCAAAATTTATGCGCGATGTTTTGCCGGGAGAAATCGTAACAATCTCAACAAACGGTGTTAAATCAAACAAAGCGCATTGCTCAAAAACAAAGGGCGGTATGTGCGTTTTTGAATATATTTATTTTGCCCGTCCCGATTCTGTTATAGAGGGCTCCTCGGTTCAGCACGCGCGTATGAAGGCGGGAGAATTTCTTGCAAAGGAAAGCCCTGTTGAAGCAGATGTTGTTATCGGTGTTCCCGATTCGGGGATTGACGCCGCCTTGGGCTATTCGCAGGCAAGCGGTGTTCCTTATGGCATTGGCTTTATTAAGAATAAGTATATCGGCAGAAGCTTCATTCAGCCCAGTCAGGGGCAAAGGGAGGATGCTGTGCGCATAAAGCTTAATGTTGTTAAGGAAAATATCGCAGGCAAGCGCGTTATTATGATTGACGATTCAATAGTCAGAGGAACAACCTGCGCAAGAATAGTTAATCTTTTGCGCGAGGCAGGAGCCAAGGAGGTGCATGTTCGCATTTCGTCTCCTCCGTTTAAATATCCCTGCTATTTCGGAACAGATGTTGACAGCCGTGAAAATCTCATTGCCTGTCAGTATTCAAGTAACGAGGAAATCGCGCAGGTAATAGGTGCTGATTCGCTTGCATATCTTTCTGTTGAGGCAACTCATCAGCTTGCTGAAAAAACGAATATCGGCTTTTGCGACGGTTGCTTCACGGGCAATTATCCCGTTGAGGTTCCCAGGGAGCAGCCTAAGGATAAATTTGAAGAAAAATTAAATTTATTCTCTCATTACTATCAAGTACTTGACTAATTGAAAAAAATGTAGTAAATTATATGGGCGGTTAAAAAAACCGCCTGTTATATGCAGATGTGTCCGAGCTGGCCGAAGGAGCACGATTGGAAATCGTGTAAACGGCTCAAACCGTTTCCAGGGTTCAAATCCCTGCATCTGCGCCAAAAAGAAGAAAGCACCCTCGCGGTGCTTTTTTCTTTTGAATACAATCAAAAGGCAGGGATTTGAAACGAGGTTCCAAATTTTGAGTCGCAAGGCGAAAAAATTTGGGAGAACAGTCCGGTGGACTGTTCGATAACAAGAAGAAAATCCCTGCATCTGCAACGGCGAATTATATCGCGGCAGGAGTAAACCCCTGCCCTACGGAGAACAATTAAACCTTAATAATATTTTG
>SAMEA3663039__coassemble_121_pt1 | contig 43798 bp, 46 predicted proteins | sample SAMEA3663039__metabat2_low_PE_029 | metagenome-assembled genome bin SAMEA3663039 (sample SAMEA3663039) | pig gut metagenome | biome: pig gut; feature: pig-associated habitat; material: faeces | place: France | collected 2012
TAATTCTTTATTTTGCTCTTGCTAAATAAAGAAAGATAAAAATTTTATATCGCAAAGGATAAAACGGTTTTTTGATGTTTTTTGTCAAAAAACCGTTTTTTGTATAAAAAAACACCGAAAAAACAAAAAAAGTAGCCCTAAATTTTATAAAAGTCCACCTTGTTTTTTCCAAATTTATGTTGTATTATTAACATACGGGATAATATTTCGTAAAATATAAAAAAGGAGGAATCTTTCTTATGAAAAGATTTACAAGCTTGCTCCTTTCCGTTGTTATGCTGTTGAGTATAACCGCAGGACTTTCCTTTTCGGCAAGTGCTGCCACTCCAACCATAGCTTTGGGAGAGAGCAGAAACCCAAATATCAAAATTGCAGGTAGGTCTGTAACATTTGAATTTACACCCGAAAAGGATGTAACTGCGGTTTTCTACACCTTGGCAATCGGAAAAGACACTTATGTTGAACTTTATGATGCTAACGATCATTGCCTTGACGATGCCGATGACAGCGGTGTAGGCTACAATGCAAAGCTCGTTTATGATTTCAAGGGCGGCGAAACATATTATTTTGAGGTTGAATTCTATTATGATGAAACAGGATATATTCCCTGCTATCTCGAAGAATATGTTTCCGGTGCAACCTCAACCTATTGTTATGAGTTTTACGGTGATCAAACCGAAATTGCTTATAATAATGCAGGCGGAGTAGATTTACCCGAAAATCTTGTTATAACCCCTTCAATAGGCGGCAGACCCGTAACAATTTTAGGTTATGGTGCTTTTGAAGATTTGGATTATATAAAGAGCGTAACCATTCCGGATTCCGTTAAGTATATCGATGATTGTGCTTTTGAATATTGCTATGATTTAACCACTGTTAAATTCGGCAAGAATGTTAGATACATAGGCGATTCTGCATTTGATGATACTTCATTAGAATCCGTAACTCTTCCGGAAAGCCTTGAAGGTATTGATTGGGGTGCGTTTGCCCGTACCTATATTAAAAATATAACCATTCCGAAAAATGTATATTATATTGAATATAAAGCGTTTATGGGTTCTGAGCTTCAAGCGTATAATGTTGTTGCCGATAATCCTTATTATAAATCAGTAAACGGCGTTCTTTTCTCAAAGGACGGAAAAACTCTTGTTTCTTATCCGTGTTCAAGAGGCGAGGCGGCCGGCTATTATTATGCTATCCCCGAAGGAACAGAGAAAATCTTCAAATATGCATTTTATGATAGCAGTATTTATGCTCTTGAGCTTCCAAGCACAATCAAAAACATCAGCGAAGATGCATTCACCAGTGCGGAAATAAACGTTCTTAATATTCCTGCCACCGTAGAGAGTATTGAATATGATGCGTTTTATGGATCGTCTTGCGGAGTTCGCTTCCTTGGAACTGAATGTAATATAGATAGTTATGCTTTCGAAAACTTTGAAGGCGTAATCGCTCTTCATAAGGGTTCGGAAATAGAAGAGTCAATTAAAGGAATGGGCTTTTCTTTTGAAACCGGCAACACTCGCTATATGTATATGTGCGAAGATACCGGATTACAGCATAAGCATTCTCCGGCATTTTCAACCGGCGGCTATGCTTTCAATATGTGCTCCAATTGCGGAGATTATTATAAAGAGCTTGCCGTAACAGGCGTTGATATTGTTAACGCTACTACAAACAGCTTAACGCTTAAATGCGATATAACCCCCGGTGCCGCAGGCTATCATATTATTGTTAAGGATGAGGCAAACAAAGAGGTTGCAAGAACAAAGATTTACGCCCGTTCGGGAGTTGTATCGGGTCTTAAACCTACAAGTGTATATAAAGTATATTTCAGAGCCTTTAATTCAAAGGGATCATATATCACTCCTTGGACGGAAGGTATTGAATTCTGCACAGCACCTGAGAAGGTAACAGGCCTTAAAACAGCTGCAAGAGGCTCAAACGGTTCAACTCTTACACTCTCTTGGAATGAGGTAGAGGGTGCAATGGCATATTTAATCTATGCATATAATAAGCCGGCAGACGATTGGACACTTATAAACTTTTCTGAAACGAATAAGTATATTGATGAAACAGTAACACCAGGCTATGAATATTATTACAGAGTAAGTGCCGTATTCGGCGGTGCTGAAAGTGAACCGAGCGACGCACTCCACACCTGCGCAGCTTGCGAAACAATGGCTGCTCCGAGCGTTAACGCAGTAAAAGACACAGTAATTAATGTTGATTGGCAGATCGTTGGCTCACACGGCTATGTTGTTATGTGGTCAAAGGATTCCTCCTTCAGCACAGACACAAGCTATAAGTACATCACAGGTCATAGCGTTGATAACTGCACAATCACTGTTCCGTCAGATGCCAATCAGTATTATGTTCGTGTTCGTGCTTGGAGATATTGGGAGAATAACACTCTTGTTTACGGCTCTTGGTCAGAGGGTGCTAAATCAGGCGATGCTCCCATTAAGGTAACAGGCCTTGTAACCTCAGCAAGAGGAGCAAACGGAGTTAACCTCACAATTTCTTGGGACGCACAGGAAAATGCAGACAGCTATAATGTTTATGCTTATAACAAGCCCGCAGACAGCTGGACTCTTTTAGAGAATGTAACAACAAATAAATATATCGGTGCAACAACACCCGGATATGAATATACTTACAGAGTAGCCGCAGTTAAGGATGGCGTTGAGGGTCTCCCGAGTGATACACTTTACACCTGCGCGGCTTGCGAAACAATGGCGGCTCCAACTGTTGAAAAGAACGGCAGTCAGATTTTAGCAAATTGGAAGCTTGTAGGCTCACACGGCTATGTTGTAATGTGGTCAACAGACCCAACATTCAGCACAGGAGTAAGCTATAAGTATATCACAGGCCATAGCGTTGATAGCTACACAATCACAGGCGTAAATGCAAGCGATACATATTATGTTCGTGTTCGCGCTTGGAGAAACTGGGATGGCGGAAAGGTTTACGGCTCTTGGTCTGATGCCACACAAGCATAATTAAATATAAATTGCTTCGGCAAAATAAAAACCCAAACGGGAGAGCATTCGCTCTCCCGTGTTTTTATTATGATTGTAGGGGTCGGTTTCCACGCCGACCCGTTTCGTTCGGAATGCCGACGACGGTGTTCCTTTTTTGTGCTTTACAACCGCAAAAAAACAATCATATCCCGTAGGGGCGAACTGCGTTCGCCCGCTTTTGTAAATTATGTTCTTACACATTTTGTAAACTATCTTATTACACTATACAGTTGCCCATCCCGATTAAACGGGAAAACACAGTTTTCCCCTACGGTGTTGCATTAAGGTTATATAACAATTTAAATATATGTTCGTAGGGAGTGGCGACCTCGACACTCCGCTTATTCGGCAGGAGCAAGCCCCTGCCCTACGGGGAATATGAAACCTTAATGATATTTTGTAGGGGTCGGTTTCCACGCCGACCCGTTTTTTCGGAACGCCGTCTCGGCGTTACATAACGGATAAATCAACAGGCAGGTACGCCCTTGATTAGATTTAATATAAAAACGCTTTGGAAATTCGCTGCTTCCGAAGCGTTTTTTCTTTACATTAAAAACAAATTATAATATAATAGTTTAGAATATGTGAAAGGCGGTTTAATATATGATACTTGCAGTTGATGTGGGCAACACAAATATTGTTCTCGGCGTGCTTGACGGCGAAAGGCTTGTCTGCTCGGGCAGGCTTGCAACAAACACTCATGAAACGGAAATCGAATATTCAATGAAGCTTAAAACCTTCCTTGAAATATACGGTGTAGCCTCCGTTGAGGGCGCAATTATTTCAAGCGTTGTTCCCGCTCTCGTAAGAACACTCAAAAAAAGCATAAAAACCGTTTGCGGCGTGGACTCGCTTGTTGTCGGCCCCGGTATAAAAACAGGTCTTAACATAAAGCTTGATAACCCTGCGGAAACGGGCGCAGATATAGTTGTTGGCGATGTTGCGGTTATTAATAAATATCCGCTTCCCGCAATACTTTTTGATATAGGAACGGCAACAACGGCGTCTGTTTTGGATAAAACGGGGGCCCATCTCGGCGGAGCAATTATGTGCGGTGTTAAAACGGCTATCAATGCCCTTGCAAGCACAACCTCGCTTTTGCCCCATATTGATATTTCCGCACCGTCAAAAATTATCGGAGCAAACACGATAGACGCAATGAAATGCGGCTCCGTTATCGGCACGGCGGCTATGATAGAGGGTATGGCTGAAAGGTTTGAGGAGGAGCTCGGCGAAAAGGCAACAATAGTTTTAACGGGCGGCCTTTCAAAAGCAATCTCAAAGGCGGTTAGGCGAGAGGTTATAGTTGATGAAAACCTTTTGCTTGACGGCTTGCGTATAATTTATGAAAAAAACAGGGAGCAGAAAAAGTAATGGCAGTTTTCAGGGCATTTAAAGCATTCAGACCAAGTGAAGAGCATCAGGCGGATATACCTGCGCTTCCGTATGATGTTATGAGCAGCGCGGAGGCTCGCGAATATGTTAAGGGCAAGCCGCTTTCGTTTATGCACACGGATAGGGCAGAGGTTGATTTCCCCGTCGGAACAGATCAGTATTCTCCCCAAATTTATCAAAGGGCAAAGGAAAATCTTGAAGCACTTGAAAAAAGCGGCGCATTAGTTCAGGATTCAAAGCCGTGCTTTTATATTTACCGCCAAATAATGAACGGCAGAACGCAAACGGGTATTGCAGGCTGTGCCTCAATAGACGATTATATGAACGGCAATATCAAAAAGCACGAAAAAACGCTTGAAAAGAAGGAACGCGACCGTATTAATCATGTTAATATAACTAATGCAAACACGGGACCCATCTTTTTAACTTACAGAAAAAATGACGAAATCTGCAAAATAACAGAGGAATACACAAAGGAGCGCGAAAGCGTTTATGATTTTGTGTCGGGCGGAGTTAGGCAGCTTGTTTGGGTTGTTGATGATGAAAAAATCATCTCCCGCCTTTCGGAGCTTTTTGCCGAAGCAGGCGCGTTTTATATTGCAGACGGGCACCACAGATGCGAATCCGCCGTTAGAGTAGGTCAGATGAGGCGTGAGCAAAATCCGAATTACAACGGAAGCGAGGAATTCAATTTCTTTCTTGCCGTTGCTTTTCCCGATTGCGACCTTGAAATTATGGATTATAACCGTGTTGTTAAGGATTTAAACGGCAAAAGCGAAGAGGAATTTATCGGCGAAATTTCAAAATGCTTTAATGTTGAAAAATCTGCTCAAAGGGTTAAGCCGGATAAAAGGCACACCTTCGGTATGCTTATCGGCAGTCAGTGGTATCGCCTTGAAGCAAAAAAGGAATTTATTGATGAAGGCGACCCGGTTAAAAGGCTTGATGTTTCCGTTTTGCAGGATAATCTGCTTGCTCCCGTTTTGGGAATTGAAAATCCAAAGAATGATGAGCGCATTGATTTTATCGGCGGAATAAGAGGTCTTGAAGAGCTTGAAAGGCGCACGGCAACTGATATGAAGCTTGCTTTTTCAATGTTCCCCACAACCGTTAAGGATTTAATGGATATTGCAGATGCAGGGCTGATTATGCCACCGAAATCAACATGGTTTGAGCCAAAGCTTCTTTCGGGCGTTTTCATTCATCATTTAGACTGATTGCATTTTGTAAAATTTAGATACAATTCTTGTAAAATCAGTAATATTATGATAAAATAAATTATAATAATTATATATGGCAGGCAAGGGCTTAATTGCTTTTGCGTGCGGAAAGGCGAAGAATATGAAGGTTGCACTTGAATACAGCAATGATTATGACATTAAGCGTCAAACCGAATATGCAATGAAGGGCATAACAAAGGTTTGCAAAAGAATAGGCCCTCGTAAGCCGGGTTCTCCCGAGGAGCTTCGCGCTCAGCAGTGGTTCCAAAAGGATATGAAAAACTATTGCGAAAAAACTGATATTGAAGAATTTGAAATTCACCGTCAGGGCTTTATGGGCTTTATTCCGTTCACGGTTGCCTGCGGTATTGCAAGCGTTTTCATAAACTGGTTTGCAAGTCCCATTGCGGCGCTTGTGCTTTGCGTTTTGGCGTTTGTTCCGCTTGTTTTTGAATTTCTTATGTATAAGCAGTTTGACGATTTTCTTTTCCCAAAGCAAATCTCCCAAAATATGATTGCTTCAAGAAAGCCAACAGGCGAAATCAAAAAAAGATTTATTATGATAGGCCATTCGGATTCGCAGTTTGAATGGACTCTTAATTACTTAATCGGCGGCTTGCAGGCAAAGCTTTTTGTTGAAATTCCCGCAGTTGTCGGCCTTGTTGTTCAAACGGTTTTTGCGCTTGTTTGCATTATTGTCGGCAAGGGCACAGCCGCTGTGAATATCGAAAGCGCAAGATGGTTCTTTATAGCATTATTTGTTGTTTCCTGCGTTTTCATTCCGTTTGAATTTGCATTCCTTTTCTTCCAAAGCTGGACCAAATCAGTTCCCGGTGCTTCCGATAATCTTTCGGGCTGCTATGTTGGAATGGCGGCAGTTAAAGCTCTTGATGAGGCAAAGGTTCGTTTTGAAAACACAGAGGTTGTTATGATTTGCTCGGGCTCCGAGGAAGCAGGTTTAAGAGGCGCAAAGGCTTATGCAAAGGCTCACGAGGAGGAAATGAAAAAAACTCCAACAATCGTTGTTGCTATGGATACCTTCCGCGATCTTGAAACAATGGCGGTTTACGACAGAGACCTCTCCGGCACGCTTCAACATCATAAGGGCGTTAAGGAGCTTATGCACGATGCTTGCGCAAACTGCGGCTTTGATGTTAAATACGAATCAATTTATATCGGCGGCTGCGACGCTGCGGCGTTTACTCAAAGAGGTATCCCCGCAACAGGCTTTGCCGCAATGGATCCGGCTCCGCCGAGATATTATCACACCCGCCTCGATACTCCCGAAAATCTTCGCGAGGATGCAATTGAAGCAGGTATAAACATTATGATTGAAGCCCTTTGTATGTTCGATAAAAACGGCTGTGAGGGCGTTTGCGAATAATATAATTACATAAACAAAAAATGCTTCGGAAGCACAAAGCCTCCGAAGCATTTTTTATTATATCGGATTATCTTATCATAATGTAAATATAAGTTTTTCCGATTTGATTGAGCATAACATATTCGTTTCCGTTTGTTCCGTCTGTTGTGCTCTTGATAATAAGATTTTTCTTGTCAAAGGAAAAATCCATGGTTGAGCCTCTTTTTGTTGCAAAGCCGAAATAATGCCTAACCGTTGAAGCGGAAAAGCTCGTAACGGTCGGCGTAAAGCTGTTTGCAAAAACAATAACAATTGACGGCTCAAACGGGCATTTTGTTGTTATTGTGCGCGGTGTTTCTCCGTTTCCGAAATAAGTTCCGATAAAATAGGGAGAGTTCCAGGTGTCTCTTTCCTCGCCTGTAATATGGCGCGTTTCATCTTCAAAATGCTCGCCGATTGCCGTGTCAATAAGCTCGTTGTCTGTGTTAAAATCGGCTCTCTGCGGCTTGTCGGTGCCAAGCCAGCTGTTCAAGCCCAAATAAGTTGTTTTGTTTGTTGAACTCATAAAAATCTTAACCTTTCCGTCCGCCGTTTCAGCCGGAGCGGACTGCCGGCTTTATCCAATGAAAAGCATTAAGCCTCAATGGATTCAAATATATCAAACGAAAAGCCCGACGCATCAATTTCATACCAGTAAAACTTAAGCGACTCCAAGAAATCCCAGTCTGCACCGTTCCCGTCATAAACCGCTTTTCTGTAAACGGGAAAATAGTTTTCAATAAATTCGCCGAGCGCCGCAAGGTTTTCCTTTGTAACGGGCGAGATTTTATATGCTATTCCGTCGTCTGTTTGCGTTTCGCTGTAAAAATCCATTTGCGCCATTGCTTCGTTGTATTCGCTAACGGAAATTTGATGACTGCCCTGAGCCGATTTTTTAAGAATTGCCTGCTTTGTTTCCTCGTCTGCATCTTTTCTTTCAATGTTAAGCAAATCGCAAAAGCGTTCAATTCCGAAGCCGCTCATAGTTGAAATAAAAATTTCATTCAGCGTTTGAGAAAGTATTTCATCCGCAAAGGAAATTCCCTCGGCATAGCCTGCCATTTCTCCGCGCGTTATTCCTTTGTCCTCGGCGGAAAAGCCAAGCTTTTCCATAAGCGCACAAAGCCTTGAAAAGATTTTGTTATTCATAAAAATCCACCCTTGCGTCTGTTAAAACAAGATATTCCCTTGCGCCGCAGGCGGCAACTCCCTCTGCGCCCGGCGAAAGAGCAAGCTCAATAAGCTCTGCTCCCTGCGTGCCGTAAAGCGCAGGAGTGATTTCGGAGGCTTTAATGCTCTTGCCGATTTTTTCCTGCGAGCAAGCCTCCCTGATTTTTTCAAGAAGCTCTGCTTCAAGTGCTTCTCTGTTGTAGCCGCGTTTGATTTTAACTGCCGCGCGTATCGAAAAATCAACCTTTGAAGCAGGCACGGCGTTTATCTCAACTCCGCATAATGCCGCAAAGCCCAAAAGGTTTGTTATTTCGTCGCAAAGCTCCTGCGAAACATTATCGTCAGCCGTTTTAACGCAAACGGTAAGAGCTGAGCTTTCATCAAGTGAAATGTTGCAGTCCCTAACCTCGTTAAGCGTCATAACAAGCTCCTCGGCTGATTTCTTGTTTACGGCGTTTGAAGTAACACTGTAAGACGATATAATGCGCTCGCGCAGGGAGGAGTCGCTCTCGTCATCACAGCCGCCCGTAAATGCCGTATCGTTTATAACGCCCTCAATGTATTCGGGCGGATTAACCATAACCGTAACCTCGCCCTGCGAAAGATTAAATTCTCTTCCGTGTGTAACCGCCGTTGCCGCAACCGTGCAGGATAATTCGCCTGCCGGCAGGGTTGCCTGTGCGTCTGTTTCAAACTGTATCTGCGGATTGCCTTCGTTGGAGCAGATTGTTCCCGCAGGAATAATTATCTGCTCTTCAAGAGGCTCGGAAACGAAAAAGGTTAACGCGCCGTGCGCCCTTGCGCTCTGCTTTCTTTCAATGCCTCTTAACTGCGCGTGCATATCAAGATATTCGCCCGTTGCCGTTTGCGCAAATGCCTGCCTTAAAACAAAATCCGCGTTTGCATAGGCAGAATATATTTCGGTTGCCGCCGCTTTAAACCGCAGTTCAAGGTCAGACATATTTTTTATGCTTTGCCCGCTTTCGTTAAAGAAGGCAAGCTTCATTTTTTCAAGAATTTCATTATAGGTTATGCTCAAATTCAACAAACACCTCCTTTTTCTCGTTGTTTATTGAAACGGAAAAATTAAATCCGCCCTGAACGGCATCAACCTTCGTTATGTAAACTCCGTCCATACAGTAAACGGCGCACCGTGCAAAGCAAAGCGCATAAAGAAGCGCAGGCTCGCTGTTGATTTCATCAAGCCGTGAGCCGTAATTCTTATCGGGATAAAACGCGCCGAGCCGTGTTTTAATTGCCCTTGCTATGTCTTGAAGCACCGCTTCACTGTATTCGCCTTGAAGAACGGCTCCGTTTTCCAAAGCATAATCTCCGTTTTTAATTATTTCATTCATTTTTTCAAATCCTTCGGTAAATTATTTTTTGAAACTAAAAAATAACATCTCCGTCTGCATTAAGAATAACTCCGTTTTGCATTATAGTAACGCCGTTCATAATGATATCCCCGTCGCCGTTAATATTAATATATGCTCCCGTCGGCGAGGACATATTTATCTCGCCATTGCCGTTAAGCTGAATATCGGAGCCGCAGGAAGAAAGCATTTTTATATCTCCGTTTCCGTTAAGAAAAATCTGCGAGCCTGTCGGCGAGGATATTTTTATTTCTCCGGGGGAAAGCGAACCGGCCTCCATTTCAACTCCCGCGTAAGCCGCTCCCGAGGAGCCGTTGATAATCAAAACCTGTTCTCCGGCAGGAGCGCAGTAGGAATATCCAAACGGAGAATATGCTTTTGCGCTTCTTGATTGAAGCGTTCCCGTTGCCTCCGTGCACCCCTGCGAGCTGACTGTCAGCGTGCCCTCCTCTGCCGCAGAGATTTCTCTTGAAGCACCCTTTTTGCTAAGCCACATAATTGTTAAATTCCTCCTTTGCCTCCTGCCTTAAAATAAGTGAGGTTGAAAATCCGTTTGCGCCTGCGCGGTAAACAATTTCATCAACAAAATATTCTCCGCAGGCATCAAGCAAAGGCAAATCGGCAAAAACTCTGTCGTAAAGCGAATAGGCGTGAATACCTGAAAGTGAAATTTCAACCGCCGTGTATCTTTTCAAAGAGGTTTGTATCTGCCGCTTTGCGCGCGCCTTTCTCTGCCAAGAGGGAAGAGAGGAAAGATTAATCAGCTTTTTGCGCGTTATATTGTTTTCTTTCGCAATCACGCTTTCAAGATGATATTTGTATTTCTCTCCCGAATCGATTTTATAGTCAATTGCGCTTAAAACACTGCTTCTTTTGTAAGTGAACGAGGCGCTGATAATATCGTTTTCGGGAAGCGATTTTAAATCTCTGCTCATTTCGTAGGCCTTAATAATTCCGTCGGGCGAAACATAAATTCCTCTGCCGTGGATTTCACAAACAAAATCATTTATCGCGCCGAAGCGGCTTGTTCCCTTTAAAACTCTGTATGTGCCCTCGCCCGTAAGCTTCGGCAGTCCGTATTCAAAGCCGAATTCTCTGCCGTTTTGTATCCAAAGCTGGCGCGAGGTTGGCATATAGTATTCGCAGGGGAGTGCTTCGTTGTCAACAAGCAGGCAGGCGGAGCTTCGCGCATAAACAAAAACGGAAATGCCGTTTGAATTGCAGGTGGCTCTTTGCATATCGCAGTAGCCGCTGAAAATCATTTTATCATCTGCAAAGGCTTTAACCTCAACGATTTCCTCGGGTGCCTTCTCGCAAATAAAATTAATTCGCAGTCCCCAGCACGCCGCAGAGGTTTCGCCCGAAAGCTCAAATGAGGTTATTTGCTCGGGAGAAAACTCCTTCCCCGAAAGGCATTTGAATAGAAATTTCATCAAATCACCAGCCTTTCGCCTGCTTTAATGTCAAACGGCGTTTTAATTTCATTGTTTTTCATAATGCTTTCAACGGTTGTGTTGCACCTTTTTGCAATATCAAAGGCGTTTTCGCCGTCAAGCGCATAGGTAAAGCCGTAGTTTATTTCGGGCATTCCTCGCTTTGAGGCGTCCTCCGTAAACTCAATTGAGTATTCAATATAGCCCTCACTTGCTTCGCTTTTCAGTTGAAGCGAGCATAAAAAGGCGCAAATGCAGTCGCCGTCGGGCAAAAGCAGCATTCCTGAGCCTGATTGCCTTTGGAGCCGTTTGAGCGATTGCGCTCTTTCGTTTGCATCTTCTCCGTAAAGCCTGCCCTTAACGGTAATGATTTCTGCGTTTTGTGCCGTTTCGCAAACGCTTTCGCCCTTGCCGAAAACAGTTCGCTTGCTTATTTTCTTTGATTTTGATATTTCAACGGAATAAGGATTTTTTTCAAATTCAAAATCCTTATATCTCATTTTTATAAGCTGCATTATTCCTCCTCCTGCTGTGAGGAGTCGTACCGCTTTGAATCAAGCATAAGATATTCGGAAAGCTCCCTTATTTCTTCATAGTTTTCCATACTGACCTCCGCTAATTAAAATCGGTTTCATCCTTAAAGGTAAAAATAAGCCGTCTGATAATGCAGGCGGTTGCTTTGCTTGAAGCAGGCTCGTCTGCATAAACTGCAAGCGCGCCTGCCTGAATAACACTTTTGCAAACCTCGGATAAAACCTCCTGTCTGCTCGAAGCGTTGAACTCATAAGGAAAAAAGCAATCGCAAAAAACCTTAACCGTTCCTGCCGGAGCGTCCTCTCCTAGATGCTCTGCATATAAATTCATATCGAAAAGCCCAACGGCAATAACGGGATTTTCAAGAAAGGTCGGCTTTTTTACATAAGGATATGAAACCGTTATTTTTTTATCTGCAAAAAACGGATTTGCCTTAATTGCTTCAACCGTTTCTTCAATAAGATTTTTAAATATTATCATAGCCGCCCTCTGTTTTCTGCCTTAATACTGCCCAGTAAAACTGCACCTTGTCTCCTATCGAAACCTTTTGCTTCTTTTTAAATGTATATTCTCTGCCGTCGCAGATAACATATCCCTTTTCGGAAAGCGCATCAATATCTCTGTCAAACGGGCCTATATATGTGAAATAATCGGCACTCACGGAGCCGATTTCGGTTTGAGTTTCCTCAAAGTTTGATTTGTTTCTCTTCCATCTCTGCTCAATAACGGCAAAAAACGGCGTTGAGCGCCATTCTCCGTCTGCAAGATAAACGGTGTTTCCGCAAGCCTTCAAAATGCCTTTTATCTCGTTTCTTTTATTAATAACAATGTCCGTAAAACCGCTCCTTTCGCTTAGTTGTTATTGCTCGCCCGTGCAGATTTTTCTGCACGGGCGATGCTTTTGCGTAGGTTAAATTCCCATAAATGCGAATGCGCCGTCATTTATTAAGCCCGAAGCCGCTTCGTATGCTTTTTTGTATATTTCATCGGCCGATGAGCTTGCGGCACTCTGTGTTATCGAAACATCTCCCGCGCTGAAAGAGGTTATCTGCGCAGAGCCGTCGGAGCATTCGGATATAAATGTGTTGATGAAAGCCGCAGTAAAAAATAAAATGCGCTCATCATTTTCGTATTCACTGCTTTTGAGCATTTCAAAAACGGTTTTTATGCCGAAATCAATAATGCCCGAAAAGGCTTCAAGCTCCTCCTCGCTCTTTTTTGAAATCTGAATAAGATATTCAGAAACCTTGCTTTTGTCGGTCAAGCCGATACCTCCTCTCGGGAATTATTACGCTTCAAAATGAATTCCCTTAACGGCGCCGTTTGTTATTCTTGAAAAGCCTGCAATTGAGGTTATCGTTGCTCTTTCAAGCTGACGGTCAATAAGCTTGTCATATTCCGTAATAACATCGCCTGCCTGAATTTTTTCAAGCGCAAAGCGTTTGTCAAGCCCAACAACAAAATCGGGAAGAACCTCGCTTCTAACGATTTGGGCTCCGAGAGGGGTAATCATTTTGCCTGTGCCGTGGAAGGTTTGGCCTGCGTTTGAATCCTTAAATTCGCTCATATTCATCATCTGCATTATGTAAGCAGACGGAGCGATAATAGTTGAAAGCTCATACGGTTGAAGGCTGTTCCAAAGCTCAATGAAATGATTATATGTTAAAGCCGTTTCGCTTGTTGCTCTGAAATCATCTTCACCTTCAATAAGCGAAATAACTGCGTCGTCGAGCTGGCTCTTGGCAATGTATGCGCCGATCTGTTTGAGCATAACGGTGAATAAGTCGAGCTTTTGGAATTTAATTGCTTCATAGGAGGCAACAAGCATTCTGCCTCTCTTTTGAAGCTTTGTAAGTCTTTCCTTTGTTTTAACGGTTGTCTGCGGAATGAATGCACCCTCTGCAACCTCGCTCAGCTCTTTTTCGTCATTGCCCGGAATGCTTTCAACAGACCTGTAATCAAGCGAATCAATAACGGTTGTTGTTGCAACAATGCTTGAAAGAACGTCGGATTCCTCAATACCCTGCTTAACTGCTCTTGAAACATATTCGGGGAAAAGCGCGGCTGAATCGGTAGTGTTAAAGAATTTCATAACGCTGTCTGAATTTTCTCCCGAAACCTTAATTCCGAAGCGCTTTAACTGTCGCTGATAGGCGTCAAGCCCTTCAAGCTCCGTTCCTATATAGTTTTCGGAGGGGTCAAGCTCTTCAAGAGAAGCCGTAAAGCCCTTTGATGTTGCATAAAGTCCTTTTTCAAGTTTAATGTTGTCAAATGCCATAGTGAATAATTCCTCCTTTTACATAATAAAGCCGATTTTTTTGTTAACCTTGTCGATTGAAACAATCAGGCAGGTTTTCTTTCCGCTTGCGGCGGCTTTAACTCCGCCGGAGCCGTCGGCAACAAGATAAGAGATGCCGTAGCTTGGGCTTGCGTCTGAGCACGGAAGCTCTGCGTAGCCGCTTACCTGAACTGTTGCAAGGTCGTTTCTGAGCGAGGTGCAAATTCCTGCGAATTCACTGCCTGAATTACAGTTTGTAACCTCTCCCTGTGTGTTGATGGTAACGGGATAGCCCTTGCTTGCCTGAAATGCTTTGAATGTAAGAATTTGCTCGTTAAAGCCCTTGTAACTTAATGACATTGTTTGTCCTCCTTAAATTCTGAATTGGCTGAAATCAGCCTTGTGTTTTGTGCTCGGTGCCTTTGCAAGCTGCGGAGCAGGTATGCTTTGAGATGCTGTTTTCTTTTCAAATGCCGCTTTAAAGGCAAGAAGCTCCTTTGCGGTCATAACGGCAGTAACACCCGAAAAAATTTCAATATCCATTTCGGGCAATGCCTTTCTGCAAAGCGATAAAATTTCCTTTTCAAGAGATTTTTTGTAATCCTCTCCGAGCCTTGCGTTCTCTTTAAGACTGCCGATATAGTCAAAAAGCGTCTGCGCCTCCTGTGCGGAAAGAAGCGTTTCGCCCTCTTTAAGCTGCTTTTCAATGCTCTCAGCGTCGGTGCGGTGCGTGTTGCCGAATGCTTTTTCAACGCCTGCGTCGCGCTGTGCCGGAACCGCAACAAACGAAAATTCATAAGCGTCGGTAGCATTGTTTAAGGTTATAAAGCACATTTTTTCGTCATATTTTCTTCCTGCAATGTGGTTGCAGTATTCCTTTGCCTTGTCTGCACCGCAAACAGAGCAAATGCGCTCGTTAACTCGGCAGGAAACGGAAACCTCTTTTTTAATTCCTGCGTCAATCTCCTTGATAAGCGATTGATTTTCGTCTGTTCTGACCATATATGCCTTTGCTTTGAGCACATAGTAATCCTCTCCGTCAGCCGTTTTTCTGCCGTCCTCTTTTTCAACTCTTGTTTCAAAAATTCTTGCCGCCTGGTCGGTGGATTTCATTGAATGGTCGCGAATACCCGTTTTGCCGTTAAAAAGCCTTGCAAGCTCGTTAAGTGCGCTGACGGAGAATTTTTCATAATCTCTGTCTATGTCGTTACTGCAAAGAACCGCTTCAAAAACATAAAGCTCATCCTTTGCAAATTCCTTTCGGGTAAACTGTCTGATTTTTTCATAATCAGACTCGGTAGGGGAGTAGCCCTTGCTGATAAATCCGTCTGTCAATCGGAAACCTCCTTTAATATACTGTCTGCCTGAGCGTTATAAAGACGCGCTCTTGCGTGCTCCGTTTCATCTTGAAGCAGAATTTCGTTCCAGGAAACCTTTATCGGTGTGTAAATGCCGTTTATCTGTGCGTATTTGTTTGCAATTTTTAAAAGAACGGGCGTTAATATCTTTCTGTATGCCCTCAGCTCTGTTGTGAACATATCTGCCTGCTGAACGCTCATTCGCTCCGTTGTGCTCCAAGATAAGCCGAGCATATAGGGCGGTATTCCCGTTTTTGCAACGATTTGTTCAAGAAGCTGGCGAACGGGTATTTCGCTTGATAAAACATTGTTGTCTGCCCCGATAACCTTAACGCTGACATCGCCCACGGCAACAAAATCCTTAACCGCGTCGGTGCAGCTCATCGCCTCCTGCCAAGCCCTGCCTATCTCCTGCGCCCTTTCTTTTGCAAGTCGTGCGTCGCTCATATCGCCGTTTGGCTTATATGTAACGGCATATCGCAGATTGCCCGCGTGCTTCCAGTTTTCGCCGATTGTGTTGTAAACGGTCAGCAAAATGTCGGAAATAAACGGCAAGCCGCTGAGCAGGCTCGTTCCGAGTATTTCTCCCGCTTTTGGATTAAGTGCGGAAAAAAGAATAAGCTCCTGATTTTCGATTTTAGTTCCCGAATTGTAAAATTCGATTCCAAGCCCGTTGGGTGCTCTTTTAACTTCAAGAGCTTCAAGCTCGCCGTTATAAAGCGCATAAAGCCCTCTGTCGTCTGCAATCATTTCGCCAACTGCGCTTCCGTAGGTTAAAAGCTGTGATAAATAGCAGGAAACAAATGCGCTTATACCTGTTTGGTTTCCGCCAACATTTATTTCATCAAAAAAAGCGTTTATTTGCCCGTCTGTTTTTTCGTTTCCCGTTTCAAACCTGAAATCGTTAACAAGCCTGATAATCTTTAAAACGGCGGAATCAATAATGGGAACGCTTTCTCGCAGGGAGGCGTATATTCTGCCGTTCATACCGAGCGGTGCGTAAGAGCTTAAAAGGCTGTAAGGGTGGCGGCTTTGTGCACTTGTTTGAACGGCGGCAACGCCTGCCTCCTCCTTTTTTGCCTTTTTGTTGCTGAATAAGCCCAAGTTTTCACTTCCTTTCCACTGCAAAGGTGTAGCCTGCGCCGCTCTCCTCGGCATATAAAACGGTTGCCGTAAAATATCGCAGGTCGTCCATTGCGTGATCGTTTTCTTTGCGCGGCGCATCCTTTTTTATACCGTTATCCCAGCGGTAAACGGAAAATTCACGGATAATATCGGTGCAGCAGGGATAAAAGAATATCTCCTCGTTTTTAAGCGCAGAGCAAACAAGGATTATGCCCTTTAAAACATCATTGTCTGCCTTTATAACCCTGTATTTTCCCTTGCGCTTAACAGTTTCGATAAAGCTTGCGGCAGAGGGGTCAATAACAAGTGCTTCGATTTTGCGATTTCCCGCAAGCCTGCAAAGCTCCTCGTAATATTCCTCGTCGGTAAGCTGAACTCCCGTGTCTCTGCTTGAATGGTAGTATTCGTCAATTCGATACCAGCCGTCCTCCGCCTTTCCCCACAGTCCCAGCGAAAAGGGATTAACGGTTCCGTAATCGCAGGATAAATAGTATAAGGAAAATGCGCCGTTGCTCTTTTTAATGTGCCGTTCCCCGTTAAACATCGGGTAAACAAGCCCGTCTGCCGCAACCCATCGCCCATCTATGAAGCGTTCGTAAAATGCTCCCGAATAAAGCTGCCTGTATCTGCTTTTCACCTGCTCGGAAAGAGATGGATTATCGTCCATTGTAAAATGAAGATAAAGCATATTTTTCTGCTCTTTTTTAAGTATCCATTCTCTGTAAAACCAATGAAAAGGATGCTCGGGGTTGCAGTTAAACCAGAATTTTGAATTTTCAAGAGAGCACCTTGCAAGTGCCTGCTCAACGAAGGAGCGGGGCATAAGCGCAACCTCGTCAAGAAGCACTCCTCCCAGGGTCATACCCTGAATCAGAGATGCGGAGGATTCATCTCTTCCGCCGAAAAGATAAAAGCGGTTTGTGCATCCTCCCTTTTCAATCTCTAAATAATTCCGGCTTATTTTGTAATCGCATTTGAAGCCAAGGGAAGTCAGCTGCGGTATCAGCGGCGTTATAACGTTTCGCCTCAGTGAAGCGATGGTTTTTCCGCAAACGGCAAAGGAGGTATCGCTGAAACAGTAAAACGCCCAGCTGATAAAGGAAATGCTCATACAAAGCGTTTTGCCCGAACGAACCGCTCCGTCGCAGATAATGCCGTTTTTATTGTGCGCAGGGCTTTGCGGACACCACCAGGTTAAAGCCGCAAGCTGCTTTTTTGAAAAGGGAACAAAGCTATTCATTCAAATCCTCTTCAAAAACAGATTTAACGCTTTTTGCGCTTTCCTCTAACGCCCTGTAAAAATTAAGAGGCTCTGCCGTTTGCTCCGAGTCAAGCGCGCTCAGCTTTTCAAGTGCCTTTATCCTGTCAAAAAACTTAATCTCCATTCCTCCGCCCTTGGGTCTCTTAATTTCGCTTATGTTGTAAAGATTAAGCTCAGGCAGTCTTTTTTCGATTTCCTCTTCGTCGGCAAAAAGAAGAAGCACCGCGTCCTGTATTTCTCCGAAAGCAAGGCGCTTTAAGCCTTCGCGAACCTCGTCCTTTGCCGTTTTCTTTTTTCTTCCCAAAGATTTTTCCTCCGATTACATTTGATAGAAGCCTTTTCAAAGGCGAAAAAGCCTCTTCATCCTTAAAGCCGAAAAACGCACCTTAATAGCGTAAAACACCTATATTTTTAAAAAATTTTCCGAAAAAATTTTTTCAATAGCCTAAAAAGGGCATAAAAAATCCCCGTGCAAAATGCACGGGGATAAGCCGTAGTATAAATGTATTAATATAATTTTCTCGGTGTGTATTTTGTATGCAAAATATGATGTGCCTTTTCACTGTTAGGACTGCCGAAGAACTCGTCATAAAGCGTTTTCATAACGGGCGAATCATGTGAGCGTCTTAAATCAAGTGAAGCGTCCTCATCATAAAGTGCCTTTGCGCGAAGCTCTCTGATAGGAACGGAATTGCGCGTTGCGTCTTTTTGAATGGGCTGTCCGCCGCCGTTAATGCAACCGCCGGGGCAAGCCATAATCTCGATAAAGTGATATGGCGAGGTGCCGTTTTCAACCTGCTCGCAAAGCTTTCTTGCGTCTGCAAGTCCGCTTGCGGCGGCAACCTTGATTTCCATTCCGGCAACATTATATGTTGCTTCTCTAACACCGTTAATTCCTCTAACCTCGCCGAAATCAACAAGTGAAAATTCGCCGTCAAGAATATTAGCCGCAGTTCTTAATGCGGCCTCCATAACACCGCCCGTTGCGCCGAAGATAACGCCTGCGCCCGAAGCAACATCAAACGGAGAATCAAATTCCTCGTCGGGAAGCATATTAAAGTTGATTGCCGCACCGCTTATCATCTGCGCAAGCTCACGGGTTGTTAATGCAACATCAACATCGCCTGCCATTTCCTCGCGCGTGTGCTCAAATTTCTTTGCCGTGCAGGGAATAACGGAAACAACAAATAAATCCTCGGGATTAATATTGTTTTTCTCGCAGTAGTATGTTTTAAGAAGCGCACCGAACATCTGCTGAGGAGATTTGCAGGTTGAAAGATGAGCAAGCATATTCGGGAAATTGTGCTCCGCAAACTTAACCCAGCCGGGACAGCAGGAGGTAAACATAGGAAGCGGCTTGTGATATTTAATTCTGTTAACAAGCTCGTTTGCTTCTTCAAGAATAGTTAAATCGGCGGTAACATCCATATCAAATGCGGCGTCTGCGCCAAGCCTTCTTATTGCCGCAGGAAGCTTCTTTTCAACATTTGTTCCTATCGGCAGGTCAAATTCCTCGCCGAGTGTTGCGCGAATTGCAGGCGCGGTAAAGAAAACAACCTGTTTGCTTGGGTCTGCAATTGCCTCCCAAACGGCAGGTATTGCGCTCTTTTCATAAAGCGCACCAACGGGGCAGGCAACAACGCACTGACCGCAGCCAACGCACGCTGTTTCCTGAAGCGGCATATCAAATGCACAGCCGATGGTTTTGTTGTGGCCTCTTCTTCTTGGGCCGATAACGCCTATTGTTTGATTTTTGCACGCCGCCGTGCAACGCATACAGTGAATACATTTATTGTTGTCTCTAACAAGATAAGAGGAGGAAAGGTCAACCTCTTGAAGAGTATCTGTGTCGGGGAAGCGATCCTCGTCAACGCCGTAGTCCTTGCAAAGCTTTTGAAGCTCGCATCTGCTTGAACGAACGCAGGAAAGGCATTTTTTGTGGTGCTCCGAAAGCAAAAGCTCAAGAGTTGTTTGCCTTGACTGGCGAACCTTCGGTGTGTTTGTCCAAACTTCAAGTCCCTCTTCAACGGGGTGAACGCAGGAGGCAACAAGGCTTCTTGCGCCCTTAACCTCAACAACGCAAACTCGGCACGCGCCGATGCAGTTTATATCTTTAAGATAGCAGAGAGAGGGAATGTCTATTCCGGCAAGCCTTGCCGCTTCAATAATAGTTGTGCCTTCTTCCGCCTGAACGGGAATACCGTTAATTTTAAGTGTAACCATATTTCGCTTCCCTCCTTATCTCTTTTCAATTGCGTCAAAGTGGCAGTTGCTCATACAAAGACCGCATTTAATGCATTTTTCGGAATCAATGGTGTGAGCCTCTCTAACCTTGCCCGATATTGCGCCAACAGGGCAGTTGCGTGCGCAAAGTGTACAGCCCTTGCACTTTGTTGGGTCAATGGTAAAGGAAAGAAGCGCGGTGCAAACATGAGCCGGGCATCTCTTTTCCTTGATATGTTCAAGATATTCGTCTCCGAATGCGTTGAGCGTTGACAAAATGGGGTTTGCCGCAGTTTGTCCGAGCGCGCAAAGCGAGGAGTTCTTCATATGGTTTGAAAGCTCCTTGATTTTATCAAGATCCTCAATAGTAGCCGTGCCTTCTGTTATTCTTGTTATGTATTCAAGAAGCTTCTTTGTTCCGATACGGCAGGGAGTGCATTTTCCGCAGCTCTCGTCAACGGTAAATTCAAGATAGAATTTGGAAATATCAACCATACAGGTGTCTTCATCAAGAATAATCATACCGCCCGAGCCCATCATAGAGCCGATTTCAATAAGGTTATCGTAATCAATCGGAACATCCATATAATCGGCACTTATGCAACCGCCTGAGGGGCCGCCCGTCTGCGCCGCCTTGAATTTTTTACCGTTTGGAACACCGCCGCCGATTTCCTCAACGATTTCGCGGATTGTTGTTCCCATAGGAACCTCAACGAGACCAACATTGTTTATTTTACCGCCGAGGGCGAAAACCTTTGTTCCCTTAGATTTTTCCGTTCCTATTGATGAATACCATTCTGAGCCCTTTAAAATGATGGGTGCAATGTTTGCATAGGTTTCAACATTGTTTAAAATGGTGGGCTTATCGAAAAGACCCTTAATGGCAGGGAACGGGGGACGGGGACGAGGCTCGCCTCTGTTGCCCTCAATTGAGGTCATAAGCGCCGTTTCCTCTCCGCAAACGAATGCGCCAGCGCCGAGTCTTATTTCTATATCAAAATCAAAGCCCGTGCCTAAAATATTTTTGCCGAGCAGTCCGTATTCCTTTGCCTGCTCAATGGCGATTTGAAGTCTGTGAACGGCAATCGGATATTCTGCACGAACATAAACATATCCCTGATTAGAGCCGATGGTGTAGCCCGCAATTGCCATTGCTTCAATAACTGCGTGCGGGTCGCCTTCAAGCACGGAGCGGTCCATAAATGCGCCGGGGTCGCCCTCGTCGGCATTACAGCAAACATATTTAACATCGCTGTCCTGCGCCATTGCAAACGACCATTTTCTTCCCGTTGGGAAGCCTGCGCCGCCTCTTCCGCGAAGACCTGCGGCAAGCAATTCATCTATAACATCCTGCGGCTTCATAGTTGTAAGCACCTTTGCAAGTGCCTGATAAGCGTCAACCGCAATTGCTTCTTCAATGTTTTCAGGGTCTATAACACCGCAGTTGCGCAGTGTTATACGCATCTGCTTCTTATAGAACGGAGTTTCGGAAAGCGGAATAGTTGAACCGTCCGAATGAACTGTTTCCTCATAAAGATATTTGTTTATCGGCTTGCCGCCCTCTGCAAGATGACCCGAAACAATTTCGGGAATTTCCTTCGGTGTAACGCGGCTGTAAAATGAGCCCTCGGGATAAACAATCATAATCGGGCCGAGTGAGCATAAGCCGAAGCAACCGGTGCGAACAACAAGAACATCTTTGATTCCCTGCGCTTCAAGCTCCTCGTTAAGCTTTTTAAGCACCTTTTTTGAGCCCGAAGAGGTACAGCCTGTTCCTCCGCAAACAAGCACCTGCTTTCTGTAAGCAGTTTTTTTAGCAAGCTTTTTGCCCTCGGAGGCGATAACTCTGCGCACCTCAATAAGCTTTTCGTGCTTCTTTTTTATTTCATTTAACTGTTCAAGCGTCATTATTTCTGCTCCTCTCCGTCGTCGGTTTTTATGTAGCTTTCAAGAATGGCGTCAACCTTTTCTTCGGTAAGATTACCGTAAACCTCATCATCAATCATCATAACCGGAGCAAGTCCGCACGCGCCTATGCAACGGCAGGAATCAATGCTGAAAAGCCTGTCGGGCGTACATTCGCCGTTTTTAATGCCAAGGCGTTCCTCAATTCGTGCAAGAATTTTATCCGCGCCCTTAACATAGCAGGCAGTTCCGAGACAAACCGAAATTCTGTGCTTTCCCTTTGGAGTCAGGTTGAACTGGCTGTAAAAGGTTGCAACTCCGTAAACCTCGGAAATCGAAATATCAAGTGCCTGTGCGATTCTTTGCTGAACCTCATAGGGAAGATATCCGTAAATTCCCTGTGCCTCCTGCAAAACAGGCATAAGTCTGCCGGGAATATCCTTGTACTTTTCAAAAACCGCCTGCAAAGCCTCTCTTTGCTCGCGGGTTTCGTCAAATAATAAGTTGTCCATATTTTACCCCCTCAAAATGATAGTTAGACATCTCATTTTAACATAAAAATATTTATAAATCTATACTTTTGTATAAAAAAATGGTATAAAAATGTTGACTTCTAGGTATATCAAGTGGTATAATATAAAAATAATAAAGATTTTTGTAAAATAGAGATAAAAAGTCAAGGAGTTTAATTCTTTTCGCCGCTATTATAAGGAAAAAATATCCTTTAAATATTTATGTTATATTGACAACGCATTTTAATAATATTAAAATATAAGTGGTTTAATGCAAGAAACAATTAAGGAGATGCTTTTATGAATATAAATTCCCTTTATGAAGAGTGGCTTTCAAAGGCTTCGGCAGATCCCGATTTAAAGGCAGAGCTTGAAAGCATAAAAGGAAACGCAGAGGAAATATCGGATAGGTTTTACAGAAGCCTTGAATTCGGCACGGCAGGTTTAAGAGGCGTTATCGGCGCCGGCACAAACAGAATGAATGTTTACACCGTTTGCCGCGCAACGCAGGGACTTGCGGACTTTCTTAATGCTCATTTTGAAAATCCAAGCTGTGCTATCGGCTATGATTCAAGAATAAAAAGCGATTATTTTTCAATTGAATCGGCAAAAACTCTTGCCGCAAACGGAGTTAAGGTTTATCTTTTCAGTGAGCTTCAACCAACTCCGTGCCTTTCCTATGCAATCAGAAAATTTAAAACCTCGGGCGGTATCATTTTAACCGCTTCTCATAATCCGGGTAAGTATAACGGCTATAAATGCTATGATTCAAACGGCTATCAAATGACTGATGATGAGGCAGAGGAAACCTACGGATATATTCAAAAGGTTGATTATTTCACGGGTATAAAATCAATGGACTTCGATGAAGCCGTTGAAAAGGGACTTATTGAGTATATGGGCGAGGAGGTTATCGAAAGCTTTCTTGATGAGGTTGAAAAGCAGTGCATAAATAAAAAAGCCTGTGCCGAGGCGGATTTAAAGGTTATTTATACTCCGCTTAACGGAACGGGAAATAAGCCTGTAAGAAAAATTTTGAGCAGAATAGGCATTAAAAATGTTTATGTTGTTCCTCAGCAGGAGCTTCCGGACGGTAATTTCCCAACCTGCCCGTTCCCGAATCCCGAAATTAAGCAGGCGTTTGAATGTGCGCTTGAAATGACAAAGGATATCAAAGCAGATATTCTTCTTGCAACAGACCCTGATTGCGACAGAGTGGGAATTGCGGTTCCGGGCGCAAACGGCGAATATGTTTTAATGAGCGGAAACGAAGTTGGAGCAATGCTTCTTAATTATCTTCTTTCTCAAAAGAAGGCAAACGGCTCTCTTTCGGCAAATTCCGTTGCCGTTAAATCCTTTGTTTCAACAGACCTTGCAGAAGCAATTGCAAAAAAATATAACTGCACCTTTAAAAACCTTTTAACAGGCTTTAAGTATATCGGCGAGCTTATCACAAATCTTGAAAAAGAGGGCAGAGCAGATGATTTTGTTATGGGCTTTGAGGAGTCCTACGGTTATCTTGCAGGCACCCACGCAAGAGATAAGGATGCGGTGGTCGGCTCAATGCTTATCTGCGAAATGGCGGCTTATTATAAAATGCAGGGCAAAACGCTTGTTGATGTTATGAATGATATTTATGATGAGTTCGGCTATTATTGCAATCAGGTTAAGAGCTATCAGTTTGAGGGCGAAGCAGGCATGGCAAGGATGGATAAAATTATGACCTCTTTGCGCGAAAATCCGCCCAAGGAGCTTGCAGGCGAAAGGGTTGTTTATATCGGCGATTACAAAAAGAGCGTTGCCTATAATCTTGATGATGCAACAGAAAGCAAAATTGATTTGCCCAAATCAAATGTTCTTGCTTATAAAGCCGATAAGGGCAACGGAATAATCGTTCGTCCAAGCGGAACAGAGCCGAAAATCAAGGCGTATATAACGGCTATCGGAAGCAGTAAAGCGGCTTCGCAGGAGCTTGCCGAAAGGCTGACCGAACAGGCTGATGCGTTTATGGAGGTTTAAGGATGTATAACAGAACTTGGGTTAAGGTAACGGCTATCGTGCTTGCCGTTTTAATGGCGGGAAGCGGCCTCGGAGTAGGCCTTTGGGCTATATTTCAATAAATAAAAACAGCTCCGCAGAGGTTTAAGGCTTTCTGCGGAGCATTATTTTTTATTCTTAAATTCGTGAATATTATTGCACACTTAAAAATTATTGAGTATAATAAAGCTATCTTGATTGGCAGGTGAAATTATGTTTGCAAAGGCAAAAAGCCTCGGAGTTTTCGGAATGGAGGCTTTCAGCGTTGTTATTGAGGCGGATTTAAGCAAGGGCTTGCCTCGGTTTGATATTGTCGGTCTGCCCGATGCGGCAGTTAAGGAAAGCAGGGAAAGAGTTAGGGCAAGTATAAAAAACTGCTCTTATGATTATCCCGTTTCGCGTATAACGGTTAATATTGCTCCTGCCGATATCAAAAAAGAGGGCTCCGTTTATGATTTGCCCATCCTTATTGCCGTGTTAAAGGCTTCCTCGCAGATTGCAGGGGATTTAGAAAATTATGCCTTCGTCGGTGAGCTTTCGCTGGACGGAGAAATAAGAAGGTGCAACGGTGTTTTGCCTATGCTTTTAAAGGCGAAGGAGGAGGGAATACCCGCCGCCTTTGTTCCGTTCGATAACAAAACGGAGGCAAGCGTTGTTAACGGAATTGATGTTTTCCCCGTTAAGCATATAAAAGAGGTTATAAAGCATTTAAGCGGCGAGGAGCTTATTGAGCCGTGCTACACTCCTGCGCAGCTTCTTGAAACAGAAATTGAAACGCTTGATTTTGCAGATGTTAAGGGGCAGGAGGATGCAAAATATGCCCTTGAAATTGCGGCAGCAGGCGGCCACAATTGCATAATGGTCGGCCCTCCCGGAACAGGAAAGTCTATGCTTGCAAAAAGGCTTCCGTCAATTCTGCCGGAGATGAGCTTTGAAGAGGAGCTTGAAACAACAAAAATTTATTCAATAGCGGGCGAGCTTCCCGATAATGTTCAGCTCATAACAAAACGGCCTTTCAGAAGTCCGCACCACACGGTTTCATCCGCAGGCTTAACGGGCGGCGGTGCAAATCTGCGCCCCGGCGAAATCAGCCTTGCACACAACGGCGTTATGTTTATGGATGAATTTCCCGAGTTTGACAGACGCTCAAAGGAATCACTCCGCCAGCCGCTTGAGGACGGAAAAATAACAATATCGCGCAGTAACGGAACTGTTTCATATCCGTCAAATTTAATGATTGTTGCGGCAATGAATCCCTGCCCATGCGGCTATTACGGCCATCCGTCAAGGGAATGTACCTGCACGGATGCGGCTAAAAAGAGATATCGCGATAAAATCAGCGGTCCTATTTTAGACAGAATTGATATACATATTGAGGTTGAGCCTGTTGAATATGACCGTCTTGCTTCAAGGGAAAAGGAGGAATCCTCTGCGCAGATAAGGGAAAGAGTTAATAAGGCCCGTGAAATTCAGCGCAAAAGGTTTGAGGGAACGGGCGTAACCTGCAATGCAAAAATGAGCCCTGCAATGACAAAGGAATATTGTATTCTGTCCGATGAGGCTTCCGATTTGCTTCGTATGAGCTTTGAAAGGCTTGGACTTTCAGCCCGTGCTTATGATAAAATTTTAAGAATATCAAGAACAATTGCCGATTTGGACGGCTGTGAAAATATAGAAACGCGCCATGTTGCAAGGGCTATTCAGTACAGAAGCCTTGATCGAAAATATTGGCAGTCGGAGGTATAGCAATGAACGAACGAATTAAAAAAACTATGGAAAACCTTGAAAAAAACAATATGAAAGCGTTTTTTGTCGAAACAAAGGAGGAGGTTGTTCCTCTTATTAAAACGCTTGTTCCCGAGGGCAGCTCGGTTGCAAACGGAGGAAGCGAAACGCTTAAACAAACGGGAGTTATCTCTCTGCTTGAAAGCGGAATTTATGATTTTATAGACAGAAGAGGGCTTGACGGCGAGGAGGTTAGGCAGTGCTATATAAAATCCTTCGGAAGCGACGCGTTCTTCTGCTCCTCAAATGCCATAACGGAAAACGGCGAGCTTTATAATGTTGACGGCAATTCAAACAGAGTTGCCTGCATAGTTTACGGTCCCCGTCAGGTTATCATTGTTGCAGGTGTAAATAAAATTGTTTCCGATATAAACGAGGCAATTGAAAGAGTAAAAACAACTGCCGCTCCGCCGAACACACAAAGGCTCTCCTGCAAAACTCCCTGCGCGGTAACAGGTCATTGCATAAGCCTTGACGGCGAAAATCCTTTGATGTGCGACGGCTGTGAAAGCCCGCAGAGAATATGCTGTAATTTTGTTGTCAGCGCAAAGCAAAGGCATAAGGACAGAATAAAGGTTATTCTCGTAAACGAAAATCTCGGATATTAAAAAACAAAAGGTTCGGATAAGAAAAACTTATCCGAACCTTTTTTGGTGTACTCTTGTTAAATTATTCCTCTGTGCCGTAATCGAAAACGCACGCCTCGGGATATCCGAAATATTCCGTAACAAGCGGAGTAAGCGTGTCGCCGTCGCCGTAATCGGGTGAAAGCATTTCCTTAACAGCCTCGTTAAAGGTTTCCGAAAAATCGTTAGACCTTGCAAAAGCAAAGCCGTATTCAACCGTGTCAAGAGCGCCGTTTAAAACGGTGTATGCGCTTGCGCCTTCAAGCGGACGGAAGCTGAAATCATCAATAACCGCCGCATCAATTTCTCCTGCGTCAAGAGCGGCAAGAAGCTCCTCGGCGGAATTATAAGCCGTAACCGATGCAAGGGAATCCTTTATGGTTGTCTGCTTATCAAGTGCATCCGAGCAAAGCTGAGAATAAACACCAACGCGTGCGCCCTGAATGTTATTGTATGCCGTAATTGAACTGCCGGAGGGAACAACGGTTATGATATTGTTTTCAATAATGTTTTCGCTCCAAACATAGTCCTCATTAACGGTGCCTGTGTTTTTGTGCATTGCGCCGCAAAGCATAACAGCCTTGTATTCATTGCCGTCTGCGTCTGTGTATGCGCCGTTTTCGTCAAGCTCATAATCGGCATCAACCTTAACGAATTTATAGTTTTTGTATTCGCCCTTGATTGAATCAAATATGCTTTCAACAAGCTTTGCCTCAAAGCCGTCAAGCTCGCCGTTTGCATTAGTGTAAAGGAACGGCTCACACTCCTCGGTGTAGGCAATAAGCATTGTGTCTTCGGTTATCTCCTCAGCAATGCCGCTTTTCTGCGAACAGCCTGTAAAAAGAGCACCGATAAGTAAAACCGCAAGAAGCACGGATAATATTTTTTTTGCTTTTTTCAAATTAAAATCCTCCTCAAAGAAGTTTAGAACACTATAATTTTAAATCATATTAATAATAAAGTCAATATATAAACTTTTCTTTACCCGTTTATTTGACAAATGAATAATTAAGTATTAGAATATTTCAATAATAAATATATAAGAGGGCGGTATTATGCTAACGCTTGACAGAGTATATAAAGCGTCAAGAGTATTAAAGGATGTTATAAGAGAAACGGATATGATTCTTGCTCCCAATATCAGAAAGGGAACAAATATCTATCTTAAAACGGAAAATCTTCAGGTAACGGGTTCGTTTAAGGTTAGGGGTTCATATTTCAAAATAAGCCAACTTTCCGAGAAGGAAAGGGAAAAAGGCGTTATTGCCTGCTCGGCGGGAAATCACGCGCAGGGCGTTGCGCTTGCCGCAACAAGAAGCGGGATAAAAAGCATTATCTGCCTGCCTGACGGTGCACCCATCTCAAAGGTTGAGGCAACAAAGCGTTACGGCGCAGAGGTTTGTATGGTTAAGGGCGTTTATGATGACGCCTATAAAAAAGCCATTGAGCTTCGCGATGAAAACGGCTATTGCTTTATTCATCCGTTTGATGATCCCGATGTTATTGCAGGTCAGGGAACAATAGGCCTTGAAATTATGGAGCAGCTTCCGAATGTTGATGCGGTTATTGTGCCTATCGGCGGAGGCGGTCTTATTTCGGGCGTTGCCTACACAATAAAGCAGATTAATCCAAACTGTAAGGTGTACGGCGTTCAGGCGCAGGGTGCTCCGAGTATGGAAAACTCAATTAATGATGGGCAGATTGAAACGCTCCCCAAGGTGCAGACTATTGCAGACGGTATTGCGGTTAAAACTCCGGGAAATCTTACATACGATTTGGTTAAGGAATATGTTGACGGAATTGTAACCGTTTCCGATGATGAAATCGCTCTTGCAATTTTAACGCTTCTTGAACAGCAAAAGCTTATTGCAGAGGGTGCAGGCGCGGTTCCTGTTGCCGCAGTTCTTGCAGGAAAAATTCCGGATATAGACGGCAAAAATATCTGTTGCCTTGTTTCGGGCGGTAATGTTGATGTAACCGTTCTTTCAAGGGTTATTGAAAGAGGACTTAAAATGAGTGGCAGAACGGCGAATATAACAATCGCTCTTTCCGATAAGCCGGGCCAGCTTTCCGAGGTTTCAAGCATAATTGCGCAAACGGGCGCGAATGTAACAAGTATTAATTATGACAGCACAGACCTTGATATGAACATAACGGATTGCTATCTTCGTATTGATGTTGAAACAAGAGATTTTGCCCATATAGTTGCAATCAAATCGGCTCTGCGCGAAGCAGGCTTCGAGGTTTGCGATAAATAATTTTATGAAAGGTTGATATATTATGGAATATGTTGCAACAAAAAATGCTCCGGGCGCAATAGGCCCATACAGTCAGGCAGTTAAGGCAGGCGGCTTTCTTTTCACAAGCGGTCAGATTGCCATAAACCCGAAAACAAACACCGTTGAGGCAAAAACAATTGCCGAGCAAGCAACGCAGGTTTGCGAAAATCTTAAAGCAGTCTGCGAGGCGGCGGGAACAGGTCTTGATAAGGCGGTTAAAACAGTTTGCTTCCTTGCCGACATTGCGGATTTTGCAGAGTTCAATGAGGTTTACGGAAAATACTTTACTTCAAAGCCTGCAAGAAGCTGTGTTGCAGTTAAGGATTTGCCAAAGGGCGTTCTCTGTGAGGTAGAGGTAATCGCAGAGCTTTAATTCTTTAAATATTTTAAAAAGGCACCGTAAAAGCGTATGCTTCTGCGGTGCCTTTTGCTTTGCAATTTTTTGATTAAATTAATCAGCCGAAATGCTTGAAATCGGAACAAATACTCCGTCTGCTTCGCCGCTTACGGTAACGGTAACATTGTCGCCGTTTTCAATAAGAAGCGCTTCCATGCAGTCGGAAACTGCAATATAGTAATATGTTGAGTTAATCTCAAAATAATAATATGTGTTGCCGTTATTAACGGAGGTCTTGATTGAGGAAACCGTTCCCGAAACAGTATCTCCGCTTGTTGCCGTGTTGCTTGGTGTTTCATTGCTTTGAGGAGGTGTAGCATTGTCGGGCTTATCCTCTTCGCCGCCAACAAGATATTCGTCAACATCAACATCATTGTCAACAACGCCCTTATCCATAAGTGCCTCAATATAGTTCTCAACAGCCGCGTTAAGTGCCTTTTCGTCGCTCTTTTCGTTGTCAAGAAGACCTGTGCCTACTATCGTTTTATCGGCAAGGCTAACGAGTGCATAGCCCTTAACGGTGTTACTGTCGCCGTAAAGGCTCATAAAGTAGGTGGGCTGACCCTCAATGTTAAGCAAAATCGGGAAGGTTGCTCGGTACATATAGTTTTGAACCGCATCTTCCGCAGAGGATTGCGCCGCAGCTTCTATTGCACCGCCGTTTTGATAATATCTTGTTTCCTTCGTTCTCTGGTTGCAAAGGATAAATCCGAAGTTAGAGGAATCTGCCTCTGACGAGGTTACACCTGTGTAAACCCAAACATCGTCTGCCATTGCAACATAGCCGTAGCCCTGTGAGGTAAGGTTAACATCGTTTTGGAAAATAAGCGAGTTCCAAAAGCCGTTTTTGAGCCTTCCGTAATAATTGTATTGCTGAATAACAAGGTTTTCCGAGAACGCAACATCAATCCACGCAAGGTCGCTGTTGTTGCGAACATCGTCAATTGAATAATATTGACTTTCGCCTGTTAATGCGTCTGTTAAAACAATTCCCTTAACATCTGTTCCGCCGAAAAGACCTATTGTTTTGTCAAGCACGGGAGTAATCCAGTAGGGTCTGCCGTCGTCGGTTATCTCAAAATTAGACGTGTCAAGCAGCTCGGTGGGATACTGAAAACGCAAATGGCGGATAAGCTTTTCGTTGAAAAGCTCCGTCGGGCTGTATTTTATTCCGCTTCCGAATTTCTCGTTGCAGTTAACAACAGTAACCTTTTGAGAAATAAGGTCAATAATCATATAGGCGGGCAAGCCCTCCTTTGTGTTGTTAAACCATTTAAACACATCTGCATATTCAAGATATGCAACTCTGACAGGGCGGTTGTTGTAGTTAATCATTGTTGTTGTGTTTGAAACAACATATTGGCTCTTGTATTCCGCAAGTGAGCCAAGCTGCTGGTCGGCAAGAGTAAGCGCTCTCGATTCGTCAATTCTCGGAACGGTGTCTATGCCGATTTCGTCAAAGTCTGTTTCAAAATCACTGCTTGTAACGGTCATAAGCTCACTGTAAGAGCCTGCTCTGAAAATTGTTGCTCCGAAAAGCCAGCCAATTGCCATTATAACGATTATCGCAATAACAATAATAATCGGCACAAGCGATTTTTTCTTTATGTATTCTTTTCTTTCAATCCTTTTGTTTGCCTTGCAAAGAAGCGCAAAGAACGCCATAAACAAAACAATAAGCAGTATCACAAAGGAATAAAACTGACTGTCATGAAAATTCAGCGCCGGAAGCATCATATAATATGCAATTCCTCCGCCGATAATTGTTAAAATTGCGCTTAAAATCAGCCTAAGCCAAACCCTCGGAGGAGCGGCAACAACCTCAACCTCATTTGATTTGCCCCAGCTGAATTTTGATTTGAAGTCGCTGATAACTTCATCGGCATCAAAATCCATATTAGGCATTTTTTCGCTCATAGTTAATCTCCTATTCATAAAATATAGTATTTTAATAATATCATAACCCGCCGCATTATTCAACTTAAAAATATTTACCGAATTGTTAATAAAACCCGCATTTGAAACTTTGCAAAGTTTATCGGTCTTTTTTTCGTCAGCTTTTTATTTGTGCAATGGAGCGTCGAGGGTGCGGGTGTCCGGTGGACACCTCTGCGTCAGCGGAAGCACCGACCGAACCGGCAGGTGAGACCGCCGCTCCCTACAAAAAATTATTAGGGTTTTTATCTGCCCCCGTAGGGCAGGGGTTTACTCCTGCCGAATGTCGAATCGCAGATTTACTCCTGCCGAATAAACGGTGTGAGCAAGCCCACACCCTACGGCGTTTTCCCGTTTAATCGGGACGGGCAACCCGTCCCCTACAAAATATTATTAGGGCTTCATATACCCCGTAGGGAATGCCGTCCTCGGCGTTCCGCAAAAACGGGTCGTCGGGGACGCCGACCTCTACGAACATACATTTAAATCGTTATAAAACCTAAATGCAACACCGTAGGGGAAAACTGTGTTTTCCCGCAAAATGTATTGGGATAAAAAGCGGGCGAACGCAGTTCGCCCCTACGGTGAGATTATGAAAAAATCCGTAGGGAATGCCGTCCTCGGCATTCCGAAAGAAAAAATGCCGCAAAAGCGTAAACCTTCGCGGCAAATTGTTCGTTTTATCTTGTTAAATCACGCATATAACGGCAACGGCTATTACCCAAATTATAATTTTAACGGTAAGAAATGTTTTGTTGCTTTTGCAAAAAAACATTAACGGCGAGCCGCCTGCAAATGCTTTTCTCTTGTATTGCGTGTATTCCTCTTCAAGCCCCTTTTTCTTAATAGCTCTAAGCAGTATAAGATTTTCAATAATATAAACGGCTATCGCAATCAAAATGAATATACCGAATTTTAAGTTCTGCCGAAAATAAGAACCATATCCGTAATTATCCATATCCGATATTAATTTTTTAATTAATTCTTCGTTGCTCATATATTTTTCTTTGTAATCTTGATTGCTTAAATGCGATTAACCGTTATTTGATTGATTGATTTTCCACAGCTTCATTCTCTGTTGGTCGTATGCGCACATATATGACATTTCGGTAATGTCGCTTATCCTCGCAAAGCCGAAGCCGTCGTAATTGCCGTATTCGTCAATTATTCTGATTTTGCAATCATCTTCGTCAATGCTTTCAATAAAGCCGGAAAAATCAATTTCCGTGTTATCCATAAGCTTTATTGATACAATTTCTTTTCTGTTAAGCGCAATGCGCAAGAGTGAGCCGAAAATATCGTTTTCATCAATTTCGTTAGCGATTTGCGAAACAGAAATATTTCCGATAAGCTTTTTAACCGTTTCTATATATTGACTTTGCGTTTGAACGCGAAAAACATTGTCTGCCATAAAAGCAATTATACCGTCCCATTCGCCGTTTTTTGTATAGGACTGAAAAGCGAACTCTCTGTCATTCAGCGAAACGACTATACCGACATCAAATGTGTTTGCTTCTCCATAAGTATAATATTCTGCCAATTCTTTTGAGTTATATAAATCCTTTAAAACATTAAGCATTTCAATTTCTCCTAACTTGTTTTTATTTTAACAAATAGTCGTTGGGGGATATATCTATAATTTACCAAAAACAACACGGTTTGTAAATTATTTTGGTATTTTAGTATGTTGTAGCGCCGTTTACTGTTTGCTTGTCCTTATGCCATTTTCATCATAGGTGTATGAATAAACGCTTTCGTATTATGAGCAATTCAAATTATTTGAGTATAAAATTCTATATGCTATTTGATTTTTCCTTGCGTGTTTTTTTCATTATTACAATAAATAGTGCAAGAGAAACAACAAATATAATTACAGTTATACACTTTATTATCGGGAAGTAATCTTTTCCCGACGCTATACAGAATGGAATTGATGCAATTTCTCCGAGCGGAGTTAACTCGAAAAACAAAAGTTCATTAGTGATTAGAAGAACAGGAAAATCAATAATACATAACAACTGAGGAAAAACAGCAAAGCCGTTCAGCAATGCCAACACTCCCAAGTGCTTTTTGTATTTATTAGTTGCAAATAATATTATTAGAATTAGATTTAAAATGAAAATTAAAGATGTGTAAAATATTATTATACTATCTTCATTTCCTTGATAATAATACAGCGGTTTAGTTAAATTGTTTCCTAAAACATAACAACAGAATAAATAAAACGCAAAAACAATATTTATTATTATTTTTTTCATACAGACCACCTTTTTAAAGCTTTACTACCGCCAATGCGATTTAAAAACATATTTATATAATTCTTTGTCATTCTTTCCGTTAAATATTAGCTAAATTTGCGATTTGTTCTTTCTTTTTTTCATCAAAAGGATATACATTATCATTGAAAATACAAACAAAACAACGGGAATAACTACTGCTAAATATGAGAAATCAAATTCTGTTGTGTTGAAGTTTTCAATAAGATAAAAAGGTGCGATGAAAAAAGTGGATATTGTTAATGTGGGAGAATATCCAAATAATGTCATCGGAATAAGCAACAAAGGATACTCAAGCATAATTATGGGATACGGAAAAAAGCCTAAAATATTTAAAATCATAACGGCTAAAAGCTTTTTAGGTCTGTTTTGAGTTTTTAATAATATACATAGAATTACATTCATCACAACAAGAATAACGGAAAGTATAATAGCCGTGATAAAACAATTTTCCTTTTCTATGAAAGGAATTATCTCTCCTAATGTTGCAAAAGCAACACATAATACATAACAAAACACCAAGTAAACAAAAAATAAGATATTTGATGTTTTTTTCATAAAATATTTACCTCAATTTCCATAAATACAAAGTATTGCCGATTCTGGCAATGAATTTGTTATTGTTCAACATTACCTGCTAAAAAATATAAACAACATATTTGTTGGGATAATCTCAATCCTTTAATAGACTACCCTCCGAAAAGCATCTCAATTATACTTTTAACCTCTTTGGGATTATATTTTTGAGGATTAAAGCAAATCAAAAAATCCCCACTATCAAAATAATAAAACAGCAATTCAGCAAAATGATTAAGAATAATATCATCAAATCGGTGGTCTTGATAATTAGAATGATACTGCTTAAAAGCTTCCCAATCAACTTTTGGGTTAAACATTGTAGTTTCAAGATAATAATCAAAAATTGATGGGATAAAGCTATATTCATTGTTGTTTGAATCAATTCTTGCTACTGTCAAATATTCATTTAGGCTTTGCATATCACCGCTTTTTTGAAAAAATTCGGGGATTTCATTTTTAAGCTTTATTTGTTGTTCTAATGTCAAATTCACACCATCAGTTCTGCAAAAACCAAAAAACACTTCATCATCAACCAAAAAGTATTTAATGATTTTCTCAATAATATTAAAAAAGCCTTTTTGATAACGAGCATTATTGATTATTATCGTGTGGGCACCGGAGTTGTTTTCGTATTCTTCAATAGTTATCTGTCTTTTCTTCAAATCAAACACCCCATATAATCAATGTCCTTTTCCATTATATCACAATGATTTTACTTAATCAATATTGTTTGATTAAGTAAAAACACTTGCATAATCATAATAATATGCGCATACATTTCTCGGCATAATAAAAGGCTCAAGGAACAAAATCCTTGAGCCTTAATTTTTGCGTTATCAGCAATAAATGGTTGCTCTGCAAACTGGAATTTATTTGTTTGTTTCATTTTTCCACATAGTATAAGTATCTTTTAATTGTTTTATTGCAACAATTATAAACCATATCCAATAAAATATTGAAACTATTATACTGATATAAGTAATTACTATTCCAACTACGATTCCTATTGGAATAAGCCAAAGGGTTCTAATAAACTTTCTCCTATATGATAAATTTTCATAAAATAATTCAAAACCTTTATCTACCTTTTCTTTCTTCATATTGCTTAATCTCACCTTCAAATTCCGATTTATCTGTTTCAATTATATCATAAATATCAGTGGGAGTCAAACAGTTGTCTCGTCCAAAATTACTGCCGAATTTTCACTTGGCGCACTGCTTCTGCACCTTCGTTCTCCTGTGTAGCCGTCAGTTTAGGCGTCAAAGTATATAATATTTCAATAGAATGATACACGACGTTTTTCTTTACAGAATGTCATCTGCGTGATAAACTGTAATCGGTAATGAAATGATAGATTTTTAATGGAACGGATACGAATTTAAAATAGTTCAGTATGGAGAATAAATTTTCAAGATACACTTACTAAATGAAATTTAGGAGAAAGTAAAATGAAAAAGGAACAGTATTTAATTCAAATTGATGAGGTTATCGCAAAGGGAAAATACAAGGATAATTGGCAGTCCTTATCCCATCACAAAACACCGGATTGGTTTACCTACGGAAAATTCGGCATTTTCATTCATTGGGGTATTTACAGCGTTCCTGCCTTCGGCAACGAATGGTATGCAAGAGCGATGTATGACAAAAACAACAGAGAATTTGAGCACCACATAAAGACCTACGGCACACAGGATAAATTCGGCTATAAGGATTTTATCCCGATGTTTAAGGCTGAAAAATTTAGTGCAACAGAATGGGCAGAGCTTTTCAAAAAATCGGGTGCAAAATATGTTATGCCTGTTTGCGAGCATCACGACGGCTTTGCTATGTATGACACAGAGTTTAACCGTTGGAACGCAAAGAATATGGGACCCTGTCGAGATGTAGCAGGCGAGCTTAAAAAGGCTTGTGATGATAACGGTTTAACCTTTTGTGCATCAACCCACAGAGCAGAGCACTATTTCTTTATGAATATGGGCAGAACCTTTGACAGCGATGTGAATGATGAAGAATATGCAGATTTCTACGGCCCTGCATTTTACTGTCCCGAATTTGACTCGGGCACAATTCACAAAACAACTGCCGATACATATACACAAGGCGCAAGCAAGGAATATCTTGAGGATTGGCTTGTTCGCACCTGTGAGCTAATAGACAAACATCAGCCTCAAATTATGTATTTTGACTGGTGGATACACAACCATTCCTTTAAGCCCTATCTTAAAAAGCTATGTGCATATTATTACAATCGAGCAGAGGAGTGGGGAAAAGAGGTTACTATAAATTACAAGCACGAGGCATTCCCGCCAACCGTTGCAACCTTTGATGTTGAGCGTGGCGCACTTACCGGAATTTCCCCTGTTCCTTGGCAAACGGATACTGCAATCGGCAAACGCTCATGGGGATATACCACCGATAACGAATACAAATCATCATACAAAATAATATGTGATTTAATTGATATTGTCAGCAAAAACGGTAATTTACTGATAAATATCGGTCCAAAGGCAGACGGAACAATTACAGATGAGGAAACTGCAGTTTTGCTTGACATCGGCAGTTGGCTCGATAAAAACAGCGAGGGTATTTACGGTACAACCTTCTGGACACAGTTCGGCGAGGGCGAAGCAAATGTTACCGAGGGATTTTTCAAGGATAATGACGAAATACCCTACACAAGCAACGATTTCCGTTTTACATATAAAGACGGATTTGTTTACGCCTTTCAGATGAAGCCAAACGGTAAAAACGCAAAAATCAAAGCATTCAAAAAGCACATACCCCATGATTTTATTGTAAACTCCGTTACACTTCTTTCAACAGGCGAAAAACTTGATTTTGAGAGAAATGATGAGGAAATGATTATCAAAGCAACCGATGATTTTAATTGCCAAAATCCCATTTGCTTTAAGATAGAATTAGGATGATATGAACGAAAAAGTTTTCATTGACCTTAACTACCAAAAACAGCGATATTTCAGTTGAGTGGAATAGGCAAAATAACGATATTAGTTTCACACACGATAAACGAATTGCCGTTAACTGCGAAACAACTATTTTAAAAAATAATATTTAGTCTGGATATTCTAACTCCTTTGTGGTATATGTTTGTACTGCAAAGGAGTGATTTTATGTCAACGCTACAAGACTTATGGTATGGGAATATTAGACCTAATGAAGACAAGGTTATTACTGATGAAGAGAAAGAGTTGATAGAAGCACAGGCATTTGGAATAGGATTTAAGTTGGCAGTAAAACTGTTGACGGATAAAAATACGGTGTAGCCTCAAAATTAAGGTTACACCGTGTTTTAATATAGAGTATCTTTATTTCGTTAGAGCGCTATGATCAGTAGTTCTCAGAATTTACCTCAAAGTAAGCCTGCGGATGAGCGCAAACGGGGCATACTTCGGGGGCTTTGATTCCCACAACGATATGTCCGCAGTTGCGGCATTCCCAAACCTTTACTTCACTCTTTTCAAAAACCTGTGCTGTTTCCAGATTGTGAAGCAGTGCACGGTAGCGTTCCTCATGATGTTTTTCAATAGCAGCAACTGCTCTGAACTTAGCAGCAAGCTCCGGAAATCCTTCTGCTTCAGCAGTCTTAGCAAAGCCATCGTACATATCTGTCCACTCGTAGTTCTCGCCTTCAGCAGCCGACAGTAAATTGTCAGCTGTATCACCAAGACCGTTCAGCTCTTTGAACCACATTTTAGCGTGTTCTTTTTCATTGTCAGCGGTTTTCAGAAACAATGCAGCCATTTGCTCATAGCCTTCCTTTTTGGCAACGGAAGCAAAGTAGGTATATTTATTACGAGCCTGAGACTCACCCGCAAACGCTGTTTCCAAATTCTTTTCGGTTTGCGTCCCTGCATAAGGATTTTTCTTTTCTTCCTCTACAAGATTAAACTTTTCGGCAGGCTGCTTGCAAACAGGACACTTTTCAGGAGGAGTGTCACCCTCGTGTACATATCCGCATACGGAACAAATCCATTTTTTCATAGCTTTTACCTCTTTCTTTTTATTTTCATTATTCGGAATCATATTAAGTAGTTTTTTTGCAGTTTCCACAGGAAATCCGTCAGGCGAATTCGCAATAAGTTCTTCCAAAAGTTCATGAGCGTTATTGCTTTGGGGAAGCATATATCCCGCCTCACGCATTATGTCCTCCGCCACCAATCGTTCAGATTTGGCAACAGCCTTCATCAAGCGGTAGAGACCGTCCTTTTCGGTAGCTTCTGCAATTTGCAAAGCAGCTTTTTCTTCATCTGCTTTGCGCTGAGCAACGCTATTCAATACCGCTTTAACAGAATCAGTCTTTGCCTGTTGAACAGGATAAACCTTTGGCACCATACTGATGGCTCCACTTGGACAAGCATCGGCACAAGCACCGCAACCGATACATTTGTTTACATCAATAATACTGTTTTCCGTGTCCGTTGCTCCAACAGGGCAAACATACAGGCAGAGACAATCCTTTGTACAAAGTCTCAAATTACGAACAGCAACTTTATCCATGATTACACTCTCCCTTCTATTTTTTCAAATTTCCACGCAGGAACTTTACATACAGGACAAAGTTCCGGTGCCTGTTCGCCGATGTAGACGAAACCGCAGGTCGTGCAAACCCAGATGTTTGTACCCTCAAGCATTTTTTCTCCCTCGTTCAGATAACGGCTTACAAGAGAAGAAAGCATACGGGTAACCTTTTCGCCCCAAACGCAAATTCTCGCCGCACCTCTGTCATTATTGCTGTCGGCAGTTGTTCTGACAGTTGGATAATTGTTAATATCCTCCTGCAAAAGTCTTGCAACCTCCTGCACTGTGGCATCGTCAATTGCAGGCATTACAGCAGTGAAATAATCTGCAAGCTCATTGAACAAATCGGCTTCCTGCTGCTTGTATTGCTTTTCACAACCACGGGCAAGATTCGAACATACTGCCGCCAACTGACCTGCCGAGAGCTTTTTCAAATCGGTTACTTCGGATTTTTCAACAATCGGAGCTACCGAAACGACAGGCTCTTCTGCCTTAAAATCCGATTTTGACGCTCCGCAAAGCGGACACTTCCAATCGTCGGGCAACTGTTCAAACGGAACCTTTTGCTTGTCATCATCATAAACATATCCACAGATTTGACAAACATATTTCATTGTTTTACCTCCTTTATTTTCCGTATTCCAGTTCGCCGGTATAATCAATTATTCCGCCGAATTCAATTATGTTCGTATAGCCCAGCGCCAGAAGCTTATCTGCCGCCTGCTTACTGCGATTCCCGCTTCGGCAATAAATATAAATAGTCTGTGCTTTGTCCGGCAGGGAGGGAATTTCTTCTGTACCGATTTCTTCGTTGGGAAGATTAACTGCACCGGGCATATGTCCCGCTTCAAATTCATCGGCTCGGCGCACATCAAGCAAAATGTAGTTTTCGTCCGACTCCATTCGAGCAAGTCCCTCTGACATGGTGATCTTTTCATAAGTATTGTTTGGTGTATCGGCATCGGATTTTCCGCAACCGGCAAGCATTATCACCAATACAAGTAACAGCGGTAATATTCGTTTCAGCATACTGCCCCCCTTTACTTATCCATGCCGCAGGGATAGGATTGTTCAGCCATAGCCTTTTCACGGATAATTCCTGAGTAGAATCGATAGCCGCCGGAGAAATTATAACAATCGTAACCCTCCTGCGACAAAATTCGGCAGGAAATATAACTGCGCAGTCCGCTCTGACACATAACATATAACGGTTTTGTTCGGTCAATTTCAGACAAACGCTCACGCAGTTCATCTACCGGAATATTGATAAATCCGTCAGCATGACCGTGTGCATATTCATTAGCGGTACGGGTATCCAATAAGGTAACGCTTCCGTCTCTCGGCAAATCGGCAACCTCGTCCCAGTGAAACTGTTTTACTAATCCGTTTGCAATGTTTTCAATCATAAAGCCTGCCATATTAACCGGGTCTTTAGCAGAGGAATAAGGCGGTGCATATGCAAGGTCTAAATCCTTAAGCTCATTTGCTTTCATGCCTGCGCATATTGCGGTTGCCAATACGTCTATCCGCTTATCTACTCCGTCATATCCTACAATTTGCGCACCTAAAAGCTTTAAGGTTTCCTTTTCATAAACAACCTTCATTGTCATAGTTTTTGCGCCCGGATAATAGCCTGCATGAGAAGAGGGCGACAACACAATCCTGTCATAAGAAATCCCTGCCGTTTGTGCTGCCTTTTCGGTCAGCCCTGTGCTTGCGGCAGTCATATCGAACAGTTTAATTACGGAAGACCCCAACGAGCCTTTATAATGACTGTCAAGACCGCATATGTTATCCGCTGCAACCCTGCCCTGTTTGTTTGCAGGACCTGCAAGAGCAATAACAGCATCGTTCCCTGTAACTATATGCTTGATTTGTACTGCATCGCCCACAGCATAAATATCTGACACAGAGGTCTCCATCTTATCATTTACGGCAATAGCGCCCTTCAATCCCAGCTCCAGACCGGCTTTTTTTGCAAGTGTATTTTCCGGACTGACCCCAATCGCCAACAGTACCATATCCGTCCCAATAGGCTGCTCATTCTCTAATAAAACATTAAGCCCCGTTTCAGTTTCTTCAAAAGCGACAACATTTCCGCCAATTTTCAAGTCAATTCCCTTAGAACGGAGTTTACTGTGAACAAGAGTAGCCATATCATAATCTAATGTATTAAGCATTTGATTGCCACGCTGAATCACGGTCACTTTAACGCCGAGTTCACAAAGGTTCTCAGCAACCTCCAAACCGATAAATCCGCCGCCTACCATTACTGCTGTTTTGGGCTTATGTTCTTCTGCAAACTGACGAATACGGAAAGTATCTTCTACGGTGCGAAGAGAAAACAGGTTCTTGCTGTCTATTCCGGGCAAATCAGGTCGTATTGGCTTTGCACCGGGAGAAAGAATCAGTTTATCGTAGGCTTCTTCAAATTCTTCGCCGGTGTCAAGATTGCGGACGGTAACAGTCTTGAGTTTTACGTCAATGTCTATAACTTCATGCTTTACCTTAACATTAATGCAAAAACGGGTTTGGAAACTCTCCGGTGTTTGCAAAGTCAGTTCTTCCGGATCTTCTATGACTTCTCCTATATAATACGGCAAGCCACAGTTTGCATAAGAAATATAGCCGGAGCGCTCAAAAACCGTAATTTGAGCATGTTCGTCTAATCTTCTGATACGGGTCGCAGCAGTTGCACCTCCGGCAACTCCGCCGACAATAACAACTTTCATTGTATCATTTCACCACCTTACCGCAATAAGCACTGATACCTCCGATGTTTGTCACATTGGTATATCCCATTGATTTCAAAGCAGAAGTTGCCTGTGCGCTTCGGGCACCGCTGAGACAATGAACATAAATAGGCTTGTCCAAATCGGGAATATTGTTTTTCACGGCATGAATATTTTGTAAAGGTATATTTAAACTCCCATCAATATGACCTTGACGGTACTCATCAACCGTTCTTACATCTAACAGAACGGCATCCGTTGTATTGCGCCATTCTTCCACACCCTTGTTGATATCCGGGCGTTTAAGAAAATCCATAAAACTCATTTTAACATCGCCTCCAAATTCGCTTTCGGCATAGCACCTATCTTCGTATTTGCTATTTTTCCGCCTTTCATAACAACAAACATAGGAATGCTTGCAACTGAGAAGGAAGCCGCCAGTTCAGGTTCTTCATCAACATTGACCTTACCTATAATTGCTTTGCCTTGATATTCATCCGCAAGTTCTGCAACCACCGACGACATCATGCGGCAAGGACCGCACCAAGTCGCCCAAAAGTCAATCAGCACAGGAATATCGCTTCTTAACACCTGCTCAATGTTTTCTTTTGTAATTTTCAGTTCAGACATATTGAAATCCTCCTTGGAAGTAAATTTATTTGTTTGTATTTCTATTATACTTGCAAGAGCATTCCGTTTCTGTAACTGAGTCTCATTCGGCAATATTTTTTAGTAATTCTATATTTTTGAGTATAACAATTCCACGGTTAAGTTCAATCAATCCGTCTGATTCAAACTGCCTGAGCATTCGTGCAACAACCTCACGGGCAGAATTGACCTCCTGCGCCATCGCCTCCTGCGTCATGCGAATGGTGCTGTCACCTGTTTTTTCATATCGGGATAAAAGAAATCTTGCCATTCGTTCATCAAAATGAGCAAAGAGTATTTGTTGCATAACCCAAACTACGGTTGAATACCGTTTAGCAGCCAACTCATAAATAAAACATTTGAAATGAATATTAGACTCCATCAACTTTGCAACGGTTCCGGCGTGAATTGCCAATAATTCTACTTCACTTTCAGCAACCATCTGCACATCAAGAGTGACGCCACCTATGACACAGGCAGACGAGAATACACAACAGTCGCCCTCAGATATATGAAAGAGAGTGACTTCCCGCCCTTCTTCGGAAGTGATAAAAACACGAATAGAGCCTTTTTGAATATACACCATACCCATGCAGGAATCGCTGTAATCAAAAATGTAAACGCCTTTCTCATAAGTACGGTGCGTTGCTCCACATTTTGTTAATGTTCTTTCCTGGTCCGATAAATTATCCCAAAACGGTAACTTTGTAAGAGTTGCTTCTATTTCCATCAATGACACCCTTTATTTCCATAGCTATAACTTTTGTTTTTGTATTCCGTTTTGTGATTTAATTTGTTTTAATACAAAATTTGTTGTAACAAAAAAATGTAAATATCTATATATATTATACTGTTCACACTGCATTATTTCAATAGCTTTTGAAATAATGCAATGCTTAAACAATGTGACAGTTTTGTGAAGCTAAAATTTCACTTAATGTGCATTTGATTTTGTAAATTATCTTCTTCCTTAAAGAATTAGAACTTGATTGTGCTTGAAAAATATGCTGATTGCTTTACGGAATATGCTTCGCCGATTGAGGCGCAGGCATTTGAAATAGGATTTAAGTTGGCAGTATGTATTTAACCAATAAGCAACAGACGGTGGCAAATGCGATGCAAAGCCTAATCACAGAAACTGAAAACAAACAAAAGAACAAGCTCATACATTTCTCGGCATAAATCAAAAGACATTCCTATCGATTTTGTTAGGAATGTCTATTTTTTCTATTCAAAAATTGCGTTGTGGTCAAATTGTGGTCAAAAGCCATATTTCAAGCGAATTTGTGTTGTAAGTCTTAACAAGATATTTTACAGATTATATACATTTATAATGGCAAGCTGAAATTGAATAAATAAAAATACGGAACAGATTTACTCTATGTCCCCTTGAAAGAGATGTGAAGTCTCTGCGTTCGTCACTCAGTATCGAAAGGTGCACTGCACCTTTCTCCCGAAAATCTGCGCCCTGCGGACTTAATTTTCGAACCCCCGATCTTCTGGTTCGTAGCAGTGTCGATAGCCATTAAATAAGCCCTAAACAGCGGTGTTTAGGGCTTTCCTCGTCCGATTTTTCTGCCTAATTTTCACTTGGCTCACTGTTTGACCGCCCTCGTTCTCCTGTGTAGCCGTCAGTTTAGGAGTCAAAACGCATACCTTTTTTCATAATATGTAGGAAAACAATACAAAAAATCAGTTTGTTCTCTCTGATAAAATTGAATTGCACGGATATTCTTATTATAAACTCTCAAA
>SAMEA3663039__coassemble_122_pt1 | contig 43666 bp, 34 predicted proteins | sample SAMEA3663039__metabat2_low_PE_029 | metagenome-assembled genome bin SAMEA3663039 (sample SAMEA3663039) | pig gut metagenome | biome: pig gut; feature: pig-associated habitat; material: faeces | place: France | collected 2012
TTATTATATTATTCTTTTTTATATTTTGCAATACTTTTATTTTATGAGAATATATTTTTTATGTGCAGGAAAAACAGGATTATATATGTGTAAAATAAACAAAAAAATCTTAAATTTTTAGCAAATAGTTAAAAAATCATATTATTATTGTTAAAATCCACATAAAAAATTGACAAGTGTTAGAAATTATTATACAATGTAAACAAATAATTTATTAAAGGCAAAGCCGTTTGGCTTTGAAAGAGGCGATTGAATAATTATGAAAACTTATGAAAGTGAAAACATCAGAAATATTGTTCTTGCAGGTCATGCTTCAAAGGGTAAAACAACTCTTGCAGAGGCTTTGCTTAATGTTGCAGGCGCAACGGAAAGGCTCGGTAAGGTAGCAGACGGAACAACCGTAACGGATTACGATTCCGAGGAAAAGAAAAGGCATATCTCCGTTTCAAGCGCAGTTGCTCCTGTTGAATATGAGGGTAAAAAGATTAATATTATAGACACTCCCGGTCTTTTCGATTTTGCAGAGGGTGCCGCAGAGGGTATGCGCGCCGCTGAAACGGCAGTAATTGTTGTTTCAGCCCGTTCAGGTCTTGCGGTAGGCGCCGAAAAGGCGTTCAAAAACGCAGGCTCAAGAAGAATGGCAAGAATTTTTGTTGCTTCAAAAATGGACGATGAAAGAGCCGATTTCTATAAATCCTTTAACGGTATGGTTGCAAAGTTCGGCACAATGGTTTGCCCCGTTGTTATCCCTGTTATAACAGACGGCAAGGTTGCTTCCTATTATAATATGATTAGCGGAAAGGCTTTTGCATATAACGGCTTTAAAGCGCAGGAGGTTGAGGCAAAGCCCGATGATCAAGCTCGCTTTGACGCAATTAAAGAGGTGTTTAACGAGGCTGTTGCGGGAACAGACGAGGATATTATGGAAAAATATTTCTCGGGCGAGGAGCTCACCGCAGAGGATAGGCTCAAAGGCATAAAGATCGGCGTTGCAGACGGCTCAATTATCCCCGTTTTTGCGCTCAGCGGTCAAAGCGGAGAGGCTTGCGATCAGCTTCTTGATTTCATTGCAAGCGCGTGCCCTGCACCTAAATCCGAATATGCTATCTGCGATGATGAGCCTGTTGAGTTAACTCCCGATGCAAACGGTCCTCTTGCGGCAGTTTGCTTCAAAACAGTTGCCGACCCATTTATCGGAAAGCTTTCGTTCTTTAAGGTTCTTTCGGGTAAAATAACCGCTAACACCGTTGCTTATAACGCTTCAACGGGCAATGAGGAGCGTATGGGCAAAATCGTAACTATGTTCGGCGCAAAGCAGATAGACGCGGGCGAGATTACCGCAGGAGATATAGGCGCGGTTGTTAAGCTTGCAGGCTTCAATACGGGCGACACTCTTTGCTCCGCTTCAAAGGTTATTAAGGCTGATGCAGTTGCAACTCCTCTGCCGACATATACTATGGCTGTTAAAGCCGTTAAGAAGGGCGACGAGGAAAAAATCGCTTCGGGCTTATCAAGGCTTTGCGAGGAGGACCCGAGCTTAAAATTTGTTGTTAATAATGAAACTCACGAGCAGTTAATTAAAGGCCTCGGCGAGCAGCAGATTGATGTTGCCGTTTCTAAGCTTAAATCTAAATTTGCGGTTGATGTTAATCTTGCCGCACCGAAGATTGCTTACAGAGAAACAATAACCGTTAAAGTTTCCGCACAGGGCAGACATAAAAAGCAAAGCGGCGGCCACGGTCAGTTCGGCGATGTATTTATTGAATTTGAGCCGTGTTCAAGTGAAAAGCTTGAATTTGCCGAAAGAATAGTAGGCGGCTCCGTTCCGAAGAACTTCTTCCCTGCGGTTGAAAAGGGGCTTAATGAATGTATGGAAAAGGGCGTTCTTGCAGGCTATCCTATGGTAGGTGTTAAGGCAACGCTTTATGACGGCTCATATCATCCCGTTGATTCAAGCGAAATGAGCTTTAAGATGGCGGCTTCTCTTGCATTTAAAGAGGGCGTTTCAAAGGCAATGCCGATTATTCTTGAACCGATTTCAACCGTTAAGGTTTCCTGTAATGATGAGGTTATGGGCGATGTTATCGGCGATATTAATAAACGCCGCGGAAGAGTTTTGGGTATGACCCCCTCTGGCGACGGAATGCAGGAAATTCTTGCAGAGGTTCCCGAAGCTGAAATGGCAACCTTCTCAACTGCGCTTCGCCAGATGACGCAGGGCAGAGGCTCGTTTACCGCAGATTTTGCAAGATATGAAAGATGTCCCGAGCATATTTCTCAAAAAATTATTGCTGAAAGCAATCAAGAGTAGTATAATATATTTGCGGGGCGAAGAATGTTTCGCCCCGCTTTTCAGTACGGTAACGGTAATAAACCGTGGTTCGCATTATTACCGTTACCCTAGTGTAAAAAAGATGGTGTTTAAATGAAAAAGCTTTTAACGGAAATAAAAAAATATTCGCTTATCGGAGCAATTGTTTTTGCAGTTTTGGGCGTTCTTTTGATTGTCGCACCGGGTAAAATGCTTCGCTACACGGCGTTCATTATCGGCGGTGTGTGCATTGCCTGCGGTGTTTATGCGATAATCAGCTATATAGTTAATAAGGCTTCGTCGTTTGTTTTAACGCTCGGAATTATTTCAACGATAACGGGCATTGTTATCTGCGCGGCATATCGGCAGATTGTGAGCATAATTATATTTATTCTCGGAATAATTCTCCTTGCGGGCGGCGTTGTGGATCTTGTTAATTCCGTTTATGTTGCCGTCAGCAGAAGACGCTCGTGGATTTTAACTGTTATACTTTCCGTTGCTTCAATTGTTCTCGGAATAATCAGTATAACAAATCCGTTTGACACACAGGAAAAAATAGTTCAGTTTGCGGGCGCAGGTCTTGTTGTTTTTGCCGTTGTTGATATAATTGCCTATATTCAGGTTATGGCAATTTCAAAAGAGGTTCAAAGCAAAATCAGCCGTTCGGGCGGCGAAAATTCTGCCGTTGAGGTTGATTATGAAGAGGTTGACGATAACTAATATTTTTCCGGGCATTTTTGCTCGGAATTTTTTGTTATTATATCAAGTAAATTCTTGAATTAATATATATTATAGTGTTATAATGACTTAAATTAACTTGCGGAGGTTTTCTTTATGGATTATAAAGAAAAATATGAAAGCTGGCTCGGCTTCGCCGATGAAGAAACAAAACAGGAGCTTCTCGGTATTTGCGGCAATGAAAAAGAAATCGAGGATAGGTTTTATAAGGATTTGGAGTTCGGCACCGGCGGTTTGAGAGGCGTTATGGGCGCAGGCTCAAACAGAATGAATAAATACACGGTTGGCAAAGCAACTCTCGGTCTTGCGAATTATCTTGAATCAAAATTCAGCGGAGAAATCAAGGTTGCCCTTGCGTACGACAGCAGAAATAATTCCGCATTCTTTGCTAAAACCGCTGCTGATATTTTTGCCAACTGCGGCTTCAAGGTTTTCCTTTATGAAATGCTTGTGCCTGTTCCCGTGCTTTCCTTTACAACTGCTCGCCTCGGCTGCAACGCAGGCGTTATGATAACTGCTTCTCATAATCCAAAGGAGTATAATGGCTATAAGGTTTATGACGAAAGAGGTTGTCAGTTCTGCACCGAGGACGCAAAAAACGCTATCGGCTTTATTAATCAAATAACCGATTTTTCACCAATTCCGTTCGGAAATGAAAACGAACAGAATATAACAATGCTCGGCGATGATATGCTTTGTGAATTTATAAATGAGGTTAAAAAGCAGAGCCTTTATGAAGAAAAATCCGATTTGAAAATTGTTTACACTCCGCTTCACGGAACGGGTAATATTCCCGTAAGGCGTGTTATTTCGGGCTTTGATGTAACGGTTGTTAAGGAGCAGGAGCTTCCCGACGGCAATTTTTCAACCGTAAGAAGCCCCAATCCCGAGGAAAAGGACGCGCTGAATATTGCTATTGAAAGGGCAAAGGAAATCGATGCAGACCTCGTTCTCGGAACAGACCCCGATTGCGACAGAGTGGGAATAGCCGTTAAAGATGAAAACGGCGAGTTCGTTTTGTTTACGGGAAATCAAACGGGAGCACTTCTTGTTAAATTTGTTCTTGAAATGAAAAAAAGCACGCTTAACGAAAAATCAACTCTTGTTAAAACCATTGTAACCTCCGAGCTCGGAGCGGAAATCGCAAGAAAATACGGCTTGATTGTTGAAGAAACCTTAACGGGCTTTAAATATATCGGCGATAAAATTAATAGGTATGAGGACAGCGGCGCGCAGGAATTTGTTATCGGCTATGAGGAGTCCTACGGCTATCTTGTCGGCACACACGCAAGAGATAAGGACGCCGTTGTTTCATCAATGCTTATCTGTCAGATGGCGGCTTGGTATAAGGCTCAGGGCAAAACGCTGATAGACGGCTTAAACGAAATTTATGCCGAATACGGCTATTACCTTGATTCTCTTGATTATTTCGTGCTGAAAGGTAAGGACGGCGCAGAAAAAATAAAGAGCCTTATGGATACCTTCCGCAAAAACGGCGCATCTCTTTTTGACGGCGTTTCGCAGATTATCGACTATTCAACGGGCGTTAAGGATTTGCCAAAGGAAAATGTTCTTAAATTTATATTTGGCGGCGGCTCATGGCTTGCCGTTCGCCCGAGCGGAACAGAGCCGAAAATCAAGGTTTATTACAGTATAAGAGAGGATAACCGCGAAAACGCACAGAAAAGGCTTCAAAAGATTAAAGGTGTTATTGCAGAAATAATTAAGTAATACGGGGAGAGCTTTATGAATACAGTTCAAGGCTATGTTGAAAATGTTTTACAGCCAAAGCTTCAAGGCGACGGCGGCTGGATAGAATTTGTTTCTCTTGATAACGGTATTTTAACCGTTATATTCAGAGGCGAATGTTCAAAATGCCTTATTTTGAATAGGTGCACCGAATGGATAGAGAGCGAAATAAAAAAAGATTTGGGCAAAACGGTTAAGGTTAATGCAATCCGCAAAAAGCCCTATTTTCAAGATATATAGGGGGGAATCTTATGGCTCATATTAAAGTTGTCCGCAGGTCTATGCGCCCTGAGGAGTGGACTGATTTGCGCTTTGGCTGGCTTAAAAGATATATCTATTCTTCAAAATGGGAAATAGAAAATCTTATGATAAGAGACGCCCGTCAGGTTTCAGAAATGGAATTTGAATATTATTCCGAGGATTACAGACCGCTCAAAAAGGGCGATATGTATTTCACTCCGGACGGAACGGCGTTTATAAAAGCCGATGTTGATATACCTAAGGAGTTGCAGGGTAAGGAGCTTTGGTTTTCTCTTAAAACAGCGGCTGAAATCTGCGTTAAGGTAAACGGAAAATATATAGGCGGAGTTGACCCAAACAGAGAGCGTGTGCTCCTTTCGCCGTATATTAACGATAAAGAAACGCTTCATTTTGATATGATGGGCTATAACAGAAGTAAGCCCGACGATGAAAGAAATCCCGAAAGCCTTTCCGTTCGCGGTTGCCGTCAGATTTTCGAGGGTGCTTATATTTGCACCATCAATCATCAGGTTCAGGATCTTGTTTGGGATTTTGAGCTTTTGCTTGATATTGCGAAAAGCGACCTTTTCAACGAGGATTACAGAGCCTTTTTAAATAAAGAACTGAGCAAGGCAATGGATTTCGTTGATTTTGAGAATGAAAACGGATTAACGGGCGTTGAGGACGCTCAAAAATATCTTAACGAGGTTGTTTTTGCCAATGATAATTATAAGGGCAACGGAGAGGTTGCGCTTATTGCTCATTCGCATCTTGATATAGCTTATTATTGGCGCAGAATACACGCTGTTCAAAAGAATTTAAGAACCGTTCTTATTCAGTTAAGATTGATGGACAGATACCCCGATTTTAAATATACACATACCCAGCCCTATGTTTATGAAACGCTTGAAAAGTATTATCCAGAGGTTTTTGATGAGCTCAAAGAAAAGGTTGCAGGCGGCCAGTTTGAGCCCGTGGGTGCAATGTATGTTGAGCCGGATTGCAACATTCCGTGTGCCGAAAGCCTTATCCGTCAGTGCCTTTACGGACAAAATACATATCAGCGTATGTTCGGCAAAAGAGTGAATAATGCGTGGCTTCCCGATGTTTTCGGCAACAGCTGGATTCTTCCGCAGATACTCAAAAAAAGCGGCGTTGATTATTTTGTTTCTAATAAAATGTCCACCTGGAACGACACAAACCGCTTCCCGCATAATAACTTTATTTGGCGAGGAATAGACGGCAGCGAGATTTATGCCTGCGTTCCGCCAACCCATTTCATAACCTGGAATATGCCAAGTCAAATTCAGGAAAATTGGGACGCTTATATTGATAAGGATTCGGGCGGACAGACTATGAATATGTTTGGCTACGGAGACGGAGGCTCGGGCTGTACGGAGGAAATGATAGAGCTTATGCACCGCTTTGATAAGCTTTCTGTTATGCCGAAATGCACCCATACCGGCGGAGCGGAATTTCTTGAAAAAAATCTTAAAGATAATGAAAATCTTGAGGTGTGGGACGGCGAGCTTTATCTTGAAATGCACCGCGGCACCTTTACAACAAAAAGCAATCTTAAAGCCGCAAACCGCACTCTTGAATTTAAATTAAGAAATGCGGAAATTATTTCCGTGCTTAAAGGCGAGGATAACACCGAAAGAATAACACGCCTTTATAAAAAGCTTCTTATTAATCAGTTTCACGATATTCTTCCCGGCTCGCATATTCATCCCGTTTATGAGGACGCAATGGCTGATTATGCCGAGATAGATAAGGAGCTTGACGAAATAATAGGAACAGGCTCAAAGTATTTCAACACTCTTAATTTTGAAAGAAATGCTTTAACCTTTGTTAAGTCCGAAAACGGCACATCAACAAGGCATTTTGAAAAGGGTAACTGGATAATTCCGTCAATACCTGCTCTTTCGGGTGCGAATCTTCGCAAATCCGCCTTCAACGCAGAATGGATTGAAATAGGCGAAAAAATCGAAACGCCGTTTTATTCTGTTCAATTAAATCCCGACGGCTCATTTGCTTCTCTTTATGATAAGGAGCTTTCGCGAGAATGGGTTAGCGGAGATTTTAATAAGCTTAAAATATACACGGATTGCCCGGGAAATTATGATGCTTGGGATATTCTTCCGAATTATAAGGATAAGGAAATCGAATTAACCGTTTCCTCGGAGCTTTCCTTGCTTGAACTTGACGGAGAGTGCGCTTCCTTTGTTTCAACTCTTAAAACGGAGAAATCCACCTGGACGCGAATTATTCGCCTGTTCAGAAGAAGCAGGGGCATAGAGGTTGAAAACATAGTTGACTGGAATGAAAAGCACAGGCTTGCAAAGGCTGAATTTGCCTGCAATGTTCTTTCAAGAAAAGCCCTTTGCGACACCTCGGCAGGCTTTATAGAGCGCGATACTCACAAAAACACCTCTTGGCAGCAGGCACGCTTTGAGGTTTGCCACCATAAATGGTGTGATATGTCCGAAACAGACGGCGGCGTTGCAATCATTAACGAGGGAAAATACGGAGTCGGCTTTGATAAAAATGTTATCAGCCTTTCTCTTCTTCGTGCAACAATTCGCCCCGATGTAACCTCTGATATGGGTAATCACGATTTCTGCTATATGATTATGCCTCATTCAAAGGGCGCGGTCGAAGCGGATATAAACAGGCTTGCGCTTCAATATAATAATGAGCTTATAAAGGCTGATGTTGAATGTCCTTTGCCCGATTTTTCGCCGCTTTATCTGCAAGCGCTTAAATTCAGCGAAAACGGCAAAATGATTGTTGTTCGTCTCAGTGAGCAAAACGGCACAAGAGGTCAAATTAAGCTTGATAAGCCCGTTAAGCTTCTTAATATGCTTGAAGATGAAGAGGGCGAAGCGTCTGTTATTGAATATAAACCGTTTGAAATTATAACGATAGGAATTGATAAAAATGGAGCCTTATAAAATCATTTTAATAATTGCCGCCGTGCTTGTTTTGGGAACGGTTGTTTTGCCTCTGTTTAACAGATGGCAGTTCAAGCGTCTTGCTCCCGAGCATCAGGTGCTTGCAATTATGAAGCAGGCAAAGGGGCTTGTTTTCTGGAAAAACATTTCAAACGGCAGAAGCGGAAATCTTTTCTTCGTTAAAAATAAAAGAAAAATTCTCGTCTATCCTTGGATTATAGACGAGAACGGCAGAATGGTTATAACAAAGAAAAACCCCTTTGATTTTTGGAATTATCCGGAGGAAAAGCCTGCTCTTAACGAGGATGAAATAAAGCAGGCTCGTGAGGAATTATATAAGTATTCAAAAAAGTCTGCGGTAAAAATCGTCTTTAATGACCCATTTAAAAATGACGAAGCAGGCGAAAAACCACAGGATTGAAAAGGGAAGGCATATCTGCCCCAAAACATTAAAAGGCTGATTTGAATAATCCCAAACCGCAAAGGAGTATTTAAGGTTGAATATACAGCCGAAAATAAATTCCGTTGCAGTAATAAAAACAGCTCCTAAAAGGCACTTCTCGAAAAGAGGTGCCTTTTTCATTTGCTCTGAAATTAAAATTAAATAAAGAAATATCAGCCCGGCAGCAAAAAACATACTGTAATGTGTTCTGCCCCGTGTGATAATTTCAACTGTGCAGTAGGCTTGTCCGCCAAGTAAAAACACAAATAAATAATAAAAAAAGTCTTTCATAATTGTATTATTCGGGCTTTTGTGGTAAAATAATCAAAATATTATTTGGCAGGTTTTTCTAATGATTATTGATGATAATGCAAAAAAAATCATATCGCTTCTTAATGCAGGCGGCTATAAGGCGTATGCCGTAGGCGGCTGCGTGCGTGATGCGCTTATGGGTAAGCCCTCGTGTGATATTGATATTGCAACAAATGCCCTGCCTGAAATAACCTCTCAAATAATGACTGCCGAAAATATCAAAATTGCCGAAACGGGCTTAAAGCACGGAACGGTAACTGCCGTTTTAAATCATAAGCCCTATGAAATAACAACATTTAGAAAAGACGGAGATTATAACGATTGTCGCCATCCCGAAAGCGTTTTCTTTGTCAGCAACATTCAAGAGGATTTAAGCCGCCGAGATTTCACAATCAATGCAATGGCTTATAATGAGGAAGAGGGAATAATCGACCTCTTCGGCGGCAAGGAGGATTTGAAAAACGGCGTTATCCGCGCAGTAGGAGATGCCGATACACGCTTTAACGAGGACGCTTTGCGCATTATGCGTGCGCTCCGCTTCGCCTCAGTTTTAGGCTTTAAGCTTGAAGAAAAAACAAAAAAAGCCGTTTTCGATAATAAAATGCTTCTTAAAAATATCGCTAATGAGCGTATATTTGCAGAGCTTTTAAAGCTCCTTTGCGGAGATAACGCTTTAAGCGTTCTTGATGAGTATAGGGAGATTATAGCGGTTATTATTCCCGAATTAGAGCCTGCAATGAATTGCGGGCAAAACACCCCTTGGCATATATATAATGTTTATGAGCATATTATCCACGCAGTTGACGCCGCGCCGAAAAATCCTGTTATAAGGCTGACTATGCTGCTCCACGATATAGGAAAGCCGTCTGTTAAAACAACGGATAAAAACGGCAAAGACCATTTTAGAACGCACGCGCAGGCAGGAGAAAAAATTGCTTATGAGGTATTAAAACGCTTTAAGGCGTCAAACGAAATAATCGAAACTGTAACGCAGATGGTTAAATATCATCAGTCGGTTGAGAATGTAGACGATATAAGAGTTAAACGCTGGCTTGCTCGGCTCGGAGCTGAAAAAACAAGAATGCTTTTTGATGTTCGCATAGCAGACCTTGAAGCCCATAACCCCGCAAAAATCGCCTATGAAATCAATAAGCTTAAGGAGCTTAAAGAGGAGCTTGAACAGGTTGTTGAAAGCGGCGAAGCGTATAGAATTTCCGACCTTGCCGTAAACGGAAACGATTTAATAAAAATCGGCTTGCAGGGCAGGGAAATAGGGGAAACGCTGAATGAAATCCTCTCTCTCGTGATAGACGGAAATCTCGAAAATTCAAAAGAGGCAATACTGAGTTATATAATTAATAAACATAATAATTGATATTTATGTTAAGCACACAATCGGTTTTCCGTTGTGTGCTTTTTTCGTTCAAAAATTATTAACTTTTTTAGTGTTGACATTTGGAAAATAAAGGCTATAATAGTAATTAGCACTCGAAAGCAAAGAGTGCTAATTTGCAAAAAATATTAAAATTCAGGTGATTAAAATGAGAAAAAAACAGTTTAAGGCGGAGTCAAAAAAGCTTCTTGATATGATGATTAATTCAATCTATACAAATAAAGAAATCTTTCTCCGCGAGCTTATTTCCAATGCGTCAGACGCTATTGATAAGCTTTATTTTAAGTCGCTTACCGATAACAGCGTAGGAATGTCCAAGGATGATTTTGAAATTATGCTTGATAGCGATAAGGAAGCAAGAACAATAACTATTTCCGATAACGGTATCGGAATGACGGGCGAGGAGCTTGAAGCAAACCTCGGCACCATCGCAAAATCAGGCTCTCTCAATTTTAAAAATGAGAACGAAGAGGCAAAGGAAAACGATATAGAGGTTATCGGTCAGTTCGGCGTTGGCTTTTATTCATCATTTATGGTTGCTAAAAAGGTTGAGGTTGTTTCAAAGGCGTTCGGCGAGGAGGTTGCTCATAAATGGGTTTCCGAGGGTGCAGACGGCTATCTTTTAACCGAATGTGAAAAGGAAAACGCCGGCACAACAATCACTCTTTATCTTAAAGACGATACGGATAATGAGGATTATTCTCATTTTCTTGAAGAGTATGAGATTACAGAGCTCGTTAAGAAATACAGTGATTATATCAGATATCCCATCAAAATGGAGCAAACCCATTCCGTTCCCGATCCAGAAAAAGAGGGCGAATATATCAATGAGGTAAGCGTTGATACTCTTAACTCAATGGTTCCGCTTTGGAGAAAGAATAAAAGGGAAATCAAAAAAGAGGATTATAACGAATTTTATAAAATGAAATTTATGGATTATGAGGATCCTCTTGATGTTATTCACTTTAAATCAGAGGGAACGGCAACCTTTGATTCTCTTATCTATATTCCGTCAAAGCCTCCGTATGATTATTATTCTAAGGAATACGAAAAGGGTCTTCAACTCTACACAAACGGCGTTTTAATTATGGATAAGTGCTCCGATCTTGTTCCCGATTATTTCAGCTTTGTTAAGGGCATTGTTGATTCTGCTGATTTAAATCTTAATATCAGCCGTGAAACGCTTCAACAGGATTATCAGGTTAAGATTATTGCAAAGGCTATTGATAAAAAGATTAAGTCAGAGCTCAAAACAATGCTTAAAAAAGACAGAGAAAAATATGAGCAGTTCTTCTCTGTTTTCGGAGTTCAGCTCAAATGGGGCGTTTATGCCGATTACGGCTCCGAAAAGGACGGCTTAAAGGATTTAATTATGTTTAAATCCTCAAAGGAAAATAAATATGTAACCCTCAAAGAATATGTGGATAATATGAAAGAGGGTCAGGACAAAATTTATTATGCCTGCGGCGACAGTGTTGAAAAAATCGCTCTTCTTCCTCAAACGGAAGCCGTTAAGGAAAAGGGATGTGAGGTTCTTTATTTCACAGACGATGTTGATGAGTTTGCCGTTCAAATGCTTATGGAGTATGACGGCAAGCATTTTGCAAATATCTGCAAGGATGATTTAGACCTCGCAACAGAGGACGAGAAAAAGGCACTCGACGAAAAGAACGAGGGCGCAAAGGAAATGCTTGAAGAAATGAAGGGCTGGCTTGGCGAGGATGTAACCGCCGTTAAGCTTTCCGATTCTCTCGGAAGCCACGCAGTTTGCCTTTCCTCCGAGGGATATGTTTCACTTGATATGGCAAAGGTTTTAAGCAAAATGCCGGGCGGAAATCAGGGTATGAAGGCTCAGCTTGTGCTTGAAATAAACGCAAGCCATCCCGTTTGCGAAAAGCTTTTCAAGCTCTTTGCCGAGGATAAGGAAAAGCTTGAACGCTACACCAAAATTCTTTATAACGAGGCGCGCCTTGTAAGCGGACTTGAAATAGACAATCCAACCGAGTTCGCCGATATGATAACGGAATTAATGTAAAAATTTTTTCTTGACTTTTAAAAAGCGTAAATCTGATTTCATCGGGTTTTCGCTTTTTTTATTGAAATTAACAATTTTTGATGACAAATCCTATAAAATGTGCTATTATGAATTATAAAGAAAAAATATTTCGTTACCCTATGAGGAGGGTTTTTTATGAAGTATAGTATTATAACCATCAGCCGTGAATTCGGAAGCGGAGGAAGATATATCGGCGAGCAGCTTGCCGAAAAGCTCGGCATTGCGTTTTATGATAAGGATATTATTTCCAAGGTTGCCGAGGAAACAGGTCTTAATGAGGAATTTGTTAAGGAAGCAGGCGAGTATTCGCCGTTTAAAAGCATCTTTTCTTACGGCTTCGTCAGCAGAGATGCAGACGGCTCCTCAATGGAGGATGTTGTGTTTAATGCTCAACGCAAAATTATCCTTGACCTTGCCGAAAAGGGTCCGTGTGTTATAGTCGGCAGATGTGCAGACCATATCCTTGCAGACAGAGACGATTGCCTTAATGTTTTTATTAACGGCAGTGAAGAGGATAAAATAAAGCGCATTATGAAATATAAGGGTGTTGCCGATATTGAGGCAAGAAGGCTTATGAAGGACACCGATAAGCGCAGAAGAATTAATTATAATTATTATACCGACAGGCAGTGGGGCAAACCGCAAAACTATGATGTTTGCCTAAACAGCACCTCTTTAACAACAGACAGATGCGTTGAAATCCTTTATGACGCAATTAAATAATCAAATCAAAATAACGCTTGGGATTGTTATTTTCCCAAGCGTTATTTTTTTGCAACACCTTGATTACAAAAGATTACAATATAAATAAGGGTGTTATTTTATCCTTTTTTTAATGACATATATTTGGGCTTATACACCTTAATAAAAACTTAATTATTTTTTATTTTTTTATTGTTGACTTTGATATAGTCGGTGTGATATATTCTATGTGTAAACTGTATTAATGGTAATAGTACAGTGAATACAGTTGCAGATGAAAAGAGAGGTAGTAAATTGAAAAATGTTCTTGAATTTTTAGAAAAAAGCGCTCGGCTTTATCCCGATAAAGCTGCTTTTTTCGATTTGAATATTTCTTTAACATATAAAGAACTGCTTGAAAGCTCGCAGAAGATAGGCTCTGCCTTAACGCGTCTTAATAAAAGGGGAAGTCCCGTTGCGATATATTTTGATAAAAGCCCGCTCACTGTTTCTGCAATGCTCGGCGTTGCATACAGCGGCAATTTTTATACGGTTATAGACAGTGAATCTCCTGCTTCAAGAATTAATAATATTTTTGAAACGCTCAAACCCATTTGCGTTATAACTGATAAAAAATATGCCGAAAGCGCAAAGGAGCTTTCCTTCTGCGGAGAAACGCTTTTAATTGAGGATTTGCTCAATGCCGATATTTTGCAGGACAGGCTCGGCGAAATAAGAGCCCTGCAAACTGATGCGGATATTCTTTATGCGCTATATACCTCAGGCTCAACAGGGCTTCCGAAGGGTGCCGTGATAAGCCACAAAAGCGTTATTGCTTACACAAAATGGGTTTCCGACGCGTTTGATATAACCGATAAAACGGTTTTTGCAAATCAAACTCCGTTTTATTTTTCAATGTCGGTAACAGATGTTTTTTCAACAATAAGAAACGGTGCCTCGCTCGGAATAATTCCAAAGGCGTATTTTTCGTTTCCGTTAAAGCTTGTTGAATTTATGAATAACTATGCGGTAAACACAATTTATTGGGTGCCGTCTGCGCTTTCAATTGTTGCAAATTTTGATGTTTTTTCCGTGCAAAAGCCCGTTTGGCTCAAAAAGGTTATGTTTGCAGGCGAGGTTATGCCCGTTAAGCAGTTGAATTACTGGATTAAAAACCTTCCCCAAGATGTTTTATTTGCTAATCTTTACGGACCAACCGAAACAACCGATATTTGCACTTATTATGTTGTTAACAGAGAGTTTGACGACGGCGATTCTCTTCCCATAGGCACTCATTGCGATAACTGCGCCGTTATGATAATCAATGAAAACGGCGAGGAGGCGAAGCCGGGGGAGGAGGGAGAGCTTTATGTTAAAGGCTCTTTTCTTGCAAACGGCTATTATAATGCCCCCGAAAAAACCGCCGAGGCATTCGTTCAAAATCCGCTTAATAAATCCTATCCCGAAACGGTCTATAAAACAGGCGATTTGGTGCGTATGAACGAAAGGGGAGAGCTTGTTTACATAACAAGAAAGGATTTTCAAATTAAGCGAATGGGCTATCGCATTGAGCTCGGCGAGATAGAGGCGTGCGCTTCTTCAATGGAAAGAATGAAGGAATGTGCCTGCGTTTACAGTAAAGAAAAGGATTTGATAGTTCTTTTTTACAGTGCTTCAAAAACTGGCGAGGAGGAGGTCGCTTCGTTTATACGAAATAAGCTTCCCGATTATCTTCAACCCGATAAATGCGTGAAAATCTCTTCAATGCCGAAAAATCAAAACGGCAAAACAGACAGATTAAAGCTATCCGAAAGGATTTAATAATTAAAATCAAGAAAGGTAATGTGATGAAAATGAACAGAATAATTGAAATACTTAACGAAATAAAGCCCGGCGAAAGCATTAACGAAAGCACTCGCCTTATTGATGATAAAATCATAGACAGTCTTGCAATGATTTCTCTTGTTGCAGAGCTTTCCGATGAATTTGATGTTGATATTACCGCGCAGGATATTATTCCGGAAAATTTTGAAACTCCTGCCGCAATTCTTAAAATGATAGAAAGGCTCGAAAACGAGGATTAATTTATAATGACCTACACCTCATTTGTGTTTTTTATTGCCTATTTCGGTATAACCTTTTTGCTTTACAGTATTGTTCCCAAAAAAGCAAAATGGTGTGTTCTTCTTGCAGGCTCTCTTGCCTTTTATACCGTTGCGGTTAAGGGGCATATTCTGCCGCTTATCATCTCCGCTCTTTCCGTTTGGCTTGCGGGAATTGCAATTCAAAGGATAAATGATGGCTTTTCGGCAAAAAAGAAAACGCTTGAAAAAAGCGAACGAAAGGCTCTAAAAGAAAAATGCGCAAAGAAAAAGCGCGCCGTGCTTGCCGTTTGCGTTATATTCAATCTTTCAATACTTGCCCTGCTCAAATATTACGGCTTTTTCAGCGAAGCCGCAGGCAGTATTTTCGGCTTAACCCTGCTTGAGCTCAATCTTATTCAGCCGCTCGGTATATCCTTTTATACGCTTCAAGCGGTAAGCTACATAACAGATGTTTACAGAGGCAAATATCCCGCAGTAAAAAATCCGCTTCGCATTGCGCTTTATCTTTCGTTTATGCTAACGGTTGTTGAGGGTCCTGTTGCAAGGTATGATGAGCTCGGAAGGCAGATAAACGAGGGTGCTGATTTCAGCTTTAAGAATTTAAGCCTCGGCGCTCAGCTTGTTATTTGGGGACTTTTCAAAAAGGTTGTTATTGCAGACAGAGTCAGTGAGCTTGCAGACAGCGTTTTCAACCATTTTGAAAGCTATGGCGGTGTTATTGTTATTGCCGCCGTGCTTGCCTATACGCTTCAGCTTTATTGCGATTTTTCGGGAATTATGGATGTTGTCAGCGGTCTTGCCGAAATGATGGGAATTAAAATGCCGGAGAATTTCCGCCGTCCGTTCTTTGCTAAAAGCATAAACGAGTTTTGGCAAAGATGGCATATAACCCTCGGTCAGTTTTTGCGTGATTATATTTTTTATCCCGTTTCGCTTTCAAAGCCGTTTATGAAATTAACAAAATCGGCAAGGAAAAAGTTTAATCCCTATTATGCAAATTTAATACCCACCGCCGCCGCTCTTTTCTTCGTTTGGTTTGCAAACGGTCTGTGGCACGGAGCAGGATATAAATATATTTTTTACGGACTTTATTATTACTGTTTAATGATGGCAGGTCTGTTCCTTGAACCGCTTTTTGCAAAAGTATGCAGTGCGCTTAAAATTAACAGAAAGTCAAAGCCCTATGCGCTTTTTCAAATGCTTCGCACCTTTGTTATCGTAAACGGCGGTATGCTTATTTTCAGAGCAAACGGGCTTCGCGCCGCATTCAAAATGCTTTTGTCTGTTTTCACAAAATTCGATTTAAGCGTTTTAAGGGTAGGAAGCAGAAACGGTCTCGGGCTGGATTTAAAGGATTATGCAATAATTTTTATCGGCGTTGCCGTTATTTTTGCAGTCGGAGTATTAAGAGAAAGAAATATCAATATCCGCGAATGGATATATTCAAAGCCGTTTGCCGTAAGATTTATCGTGTATATTGCAGGATTGTTGATAGTTGTTATCTTCGGTGCTTACGGCGAAAACTACGGCGCAGGCGACCTTCTTTATGCTAATTTTTAAGGAGTTAAAGTGAAAAGAATAAATATAAAAAAATCAGATATAAAGGGCTTTTTGCGTGTTGTTGCCGTTGCCTTGGTGTTTGTAATTATTTTGCAGGCACTGTCCTTCGGTTATTTTTCAAAGCTGAATGCAACAACATATAAAAATTATTTCACAAGGGCGTACAGCTTTTTAACAGAGCCCGATAATTCAATAGATGTTGCCGCAATAGGAAGCAGTGATTTGTATACGGCGTTTGTTCCCGGAATACTTTTTGAGGAAAAGGGGATAACCGCAACGGTCATTTCCTCTCCTCATCAATCAACGCTGAAATCATATAAGTTTTTAAAGGAGCTTCTTAAAACGCAGTCGCCGAAGCTTCTTATAATTGAAACGGATATGCTGTATGAAAACGCTCCCGAATTTAATCCAAGCGACGCAAAGCAAAGTCTTTACGATAAATACAGGCAAAGGCTTGAATCGCCTTTCATCAGTCTTGATTATCAGGAATTTGATAATTCCGTTGTGTCCAATTTCAGCGTTTTTCGCTTTCACGACGGCTGGAAAAAAGCAGATTTAAAAGCTCTTTTCAGCCCAAATAAAAAGGAAAAGCCCTCAACGATAGACCACGGCTATAATTTTAACGATAGTGTTAAAGCGGGCAAGGCTAATTCAAATATGGAAAAAACCGATATTGTCGAGCCTATTCCACAGGAGGATTTAAGGTATCTCAATAAAATACTTTCGCTTTGCGAGCAAAACGACATAAATGTTATTTTGATTGAAATGCCAACTCAAAATTCATGGAATTATTACAGGCATAATGCCGTCCAGGCTTATGCAGATGAAAACTCAATTGAATTTGTAGATTTTAATTTGCTTTTTGATGAGCTCGGCTTTGATATAACCGCAGATTATCGCGACGGAGGCGACCATTGCAATTATTACGGCGCTTCAAAGGTAACGCTTTATTTCTCGGATATAATCAAATCAAATTATTTTCCCGACGCTCAGGATAAGCGTCAAAATCCCGATTATGCTTACTGGACGGAAAGCATCAAGGAATTTAAAGAAAAGTATAAAGTATAATGATAAGTGAAAAACGCTTGGGATTGTTATTTTCCCAAGCGTTTTGCTATTCATTGTAATATTCTTCTAAAAATGTGTGTTCAACACCCTTTGATTTGTAGCCGGGCATTGTGTCAAGGCAAACGGCGTGAATACTGTTAAAAATGCTTTTTTCAATATCGGGCGAGGTCTTTCTCAGCTCTCGAAGAAGCTCCTTAACCTCCTGCCTTTTGCTCAGGCCGTTTTCATTGTCTGTTTCTGTGTACTCCTCTGTAAAGCGGCAGGCGCATTGAATAAATTCAAGATTGTTGTATCTGCACCAAGCCTTAATTGAGTCCTCGTGAACGCAGTACATAGGTCTGATAAGCTCCATCCCCTCAAAGTTTGTTGAGTGAAGCTTCGGCATCATTCCCTGAATTTGCGAGCCGTAAAACATACCTATAAGCGTTGTTTCAATAACATCGCTGAAATGATGTCCAAGCGCAATTTTGTTGCACCCAAGCTCCTGTGCTTTTGCGTAAAGAAAGCCTCTTCTCATTCTTGCACAAAGATAGCAGGGGGATTTTTCGGTGCTGTTTGCAACTGCAAATATATCGCTCTCAAAAACCTGAATGGGTATGTTAAGAAGCCTTGCGTTGTCCTCAATTTTCTTCCTGTTTTCTGCATTATAGCCCGGGTCCATAACGAGATAAACAAGGTCAAACTTAACCTCACTGTATTTTTGAAGGTGTTGCATAAGCTTTGCAAGAAGCATTGAATCCTTTCCGCCCGAAATGCAAACGGCAATTTTGTCGTTCTCCTGAATAAGCTCATATCTTTTCACGGCAGATATAAACGGATTCCATATATCCTTGCGAAATCTTTTAACTATGCTTCTTTCAATAAGCTGATGCGGTTCTAATTCTCTTGCCATTAATATATAACCTCTTTATATTTTAAAAGCTCCTCCTCCGTAACGAATGCGCTTAATGCGCCCGTTGCGGTAACTGCCTTTCCTCCCGTTATGTTTCCGAATTCTATGCAGTCTTTAAGCCTGTAATTGTGAAACAAGCCGTAGCAAAAGCCTGCAAGAAAGGCATCTCCCGCGCCTGTGGAGTCCTTGCATTTAAATTCCTTAACCTCGGGGCAGATAAACATTTCTCCGCCGTCAATTCCCAAGCAGCCGTCTCTGTCCAGCTTAACAACAACCCTTTCAAAGTATTTTTGAAGGCTCAAAGCCGCATCCTTCGGATTTGAACAGCCCGAAATCTGCATTGCTTCCTTTTGGTTGGGTGTGTAGTAATCTGCGGTAATCAAAAGCTCTTCGTATTTTTTATATGAAAGCTCCTCGTCCCAGCCTGTGTCAAGAACAAGAATTGTGCCCTCGGCTTTCAGCTTTTTATAAACCTCAATAAAGCCGCCGGGAGCCATAAGGCAGATTTTTGCACCGTGAGCAATTTTGTAAAATTCCTCCTTTGCTTCATCGTCGGGCTCAATGCTTCCCTTGCCGTAGGTAATGAAGCTTCTGTCGTGCTCCAAAATTATTGCCGAGGTAATATTCAGCGGAATGTTGCTTCCTTTATATAGGTTAAAAGGCTCTGCGCCCTCGCTCTTAAATTGCTTTTTTGCAAATTCGGAAAACATATCGTTTGAAAGCTCCGTTGCAATTTTGGTTTTTATGCCGAGCCTTGAAAGGTTAATAAGCGTTGCAGGCAGTCCTCCGCCTAATTGAAGCGAAAAGCTGTCTGTGTAAATCTCTTCTCCCACATCGGGAATTTTCGGCATGTTTTCATATAAAAGGTCTATGTTTGTTGCGCCTGCTCCTGCAATAAAATCCATTATTTCCACCCCTTTGTGTATTCCTTGTTGTGCTCAATATAACTGTCTGTCAGCTTAACGGCAAGACTGTAACTGTTAACAAGCGGATGAAGCGTGAGTGCCTGAATAGCCTTTGCCCTTGATTTAGTTCTTATAGCCTCGCTTGAAAGCCTTTCGTAGTTTTTAACCCGCCTGATAAGTTCAAGATTTTGTTCGTCAACCTCATTGAATTTGTGCGGAATTGCTTCTCCGTTTTTTATGTCGCAGGTGATTTCAACTATGTCCGTTTCACGCAGGCCGCCGATAGCGTCGCCGTTCGGAACGCATAAAATCATTGAATCCTCTTTGCCGCTTATCTCCGTTTCAATAAATTTAAGCGCAACTCCTGCATAGCCGCCGTCGTCCTTTTCGTATATGTCAAATTTCCACGGCTCGCTTCGCCTTATGCCCGTTTCGCTTGCCATATAATTGCTTTCACGCAAACCGTACCAATGCTCGAAAATTTCAAACGCTCTGTCGAAATCCCTGTCTATATCAACCGTTTCAAGCTCTGCGGTCATATTCCTGTTTATCTCTGCAATTTGCTCGCCCCTCGTTTGCGGTGCGTTCAGTATGTTTTTGATTGCTTCCTCGCGGTAGTAAAAATAATAAAGATATTCGTTAAGAATTGAGCCTCTGTCAAGCAAAAGAGATTTTTCAAAATATCTTAAATCCGTTTTTTCGTAGGCCTCATCATTGTTGATTATCTCATTAAGCATTTCCTTTCCGTTAATTTTAACGGATGTGAAATACGAAAGATGATTAAGCCCGTAAACCTCTCCCTTTGCAGAGCCCTCCTCTGCGCCGTAAAGCTTTTCAAAGGTGCGAAGCATTCCGCTCGGCGCGTCGCATATTCCGTATGTGAAATCATATCCCATATCACGAAGAGTTTGCGAAACAACACCCGCAGGGTTAGTAAAATTAAAAACCTTGCATCCTTTTTTTGCGTGCTTTTTTATAAGCTCGCAGTATTCGGCAAGTGCCTCAACGCTTCTCATTGCAAAGGAAAAGCCTGCCGCGCCTGTTGTTTCCTGACCCAAAAGCCCCGTATCAAGAGCAATTCTTTCGTCCTTAACGCGCATTTCGTCTGCGCCTACTCTTATTGTTGTTATAACATAATCGGCGTTTGAAACGGCTTCAACAGGGTCTGCCGTCAGCAAAAATTCCAAATCGGGATTAATCAAATTAGCCGTTTTCTGCGCCATTTTGCCGTATATGTTCAGCTTTTTTAAATCGTTGTCCATAAAAACAACGGTGTCTATTTTGAGAGAAAGCGATTTTTGCGCAATGCTTTTTGCAAGAAACATTGAGCGCACTCCGCCTCCGCCGATAACAGTCAGCTTCATAGGTTTATCTCCGTTTATCAAGTGTTTAGTTTGTTTAGTTTAGTGTATAAAATGAACAATAATGTTTCAATAAAAAAATAATCTTTGTAATAATTTTGTAATTGACTTAAATTAGTATATCATATATAATATCTTAAAACGAGAGGTATGATATTTATGACTTTGTTGATTAAGAACGCCTTGGTCTTTACAGGCGGAAAATTTCAAAGACTTGATGTTCTGATAAAAAATTCTAAAATTCATAGCCTTGGTATCTCCATTTCTTTTGATGGGGCAGATCGTGTTTTTGATTTTCAAAATAAGTATTTATTAATTCCGGGTTTCGTTGATGTTCACGTTCATCTTCGTCAGCCCGGTTTTTCTTATAAGGAAACAATCAAAAGCGCAACTCTTGCCGCCGCTTCGGCAGGCTATAACGCTCTTTGCGCAATGCCTAATCTTAATCCCGTTCCCGATTGCGAGGAAAATCTTCAACAGCAGCTTGATATTATAAAAAGAGACGCCGTTGTTGATGTTTTTCCGTTTGCTTCAATAACAAGGGGCAGAAAGGGCGAGGGCGAATGTGTTGATTTTGCAGGGCTTCAAAAAAATGTTATCGGCTTTTCGGATGACGGCTGCGGAGTTCAAAGCGATGAATTAATGAAAGAGGCAATGGAAAAATGCGCTCGGCTCGGCGCGGTAATAAGCGCACATTGCGAGGTGAACGATCTTTTAAACGGCGGATATATTCATCTCGGAAAATACTGCAAGGAGCATAACCATAAGGGTATATGCAGTGAAAGCGAGTGGAAGCAGATTGAAAGAGACTGCGCTCTTGCAGGGGAAACGGGCTGTAAATATCATGTTTGCCATATATCAACAAAGGAAAGCGTTGATATAATCAGAAGGGCAAAGGCGCAGGGCGTTAAGGTAACCTGCGAAACCGCTCCTCATTATTTAACGCTTTGCGATGAGGATTTGCAGGAGGACGGCAGATTTAAAATGAATCCGCCTCTTCGCGCACGGGAGGATATGCTTGCGCTTTTGCAGGGCGTTGCAGACGGCACAATAGATGTTATCGCAACAGACCACGCACCTCACAGTGCAGAGGAAAAATCAAAGGGGCTTGAAAAAAGCGCAATGGGAGTTGTCGGTCTTGAAACGGCTTTCCCCGTGCTATACACAAAGCTTGTTAAGCAGGGCGTAATCAGCCTTGAACGCCTTGTTGAAATGATGTCTGTTCGCCCAAGAGAGATATTCGGCATAGAGGGCGGAAAAATAGAGGAGGGCGCACCTGCCGATTTGTGCGCTCTTGATTTGGAAAAGGAATGGATTGTCCGCCCCGAAGAATTTTTAAGTATGGGCAGAGCAACGCCGTTTGAAAATGAAAAGCTTTTCGGCAAAAATGTTTTAACTGTTTTGAGAGGAGAGATTGTTTATGAAGCCATATAATAAAAAAATCGTGCTTGAAAACGGCTGTGAGTTTTACGGCTGGGGCTTCGGTGCAGATAAAGAAGCAATAAACGAAATAGTTTTCAACACCTCAATGGTTGGCTATCAGGAAATTGTTTCCGACCCGTCATATACCGACCAAATGGTTTGTATGACCTATCCGCTTATCGGAAATTACGGTATGACCGATGAGGATTACGAAACAAAGGTGCCCACTATGGGCGGACTTATCGTTCGTGAGTATAACGATTTGCCGTCTAATTTCAGATACACAAAAACGCTTTCAGAGGTGCTTGACGAATATTCAATCCCTGCAATCAGCGGAGTTGACACAAGAAAAATAACAAGAATTATTCGCGATGAGGGAAGCCAAAGGGTTATGATAACAGACGCTTCAACTCCTCTTGAAGAAGCACTCCAAAAGGTTAGGGCATATCAAATTCCAACCGATATGGTAAGCAGAGTATCCTGCAAAAAGCGTTGGTATTCAAGAACACCGAATCATAAATACGATGTTGTTGCAATAGATTGCGGCATTAAGCTTAATATCATTAGAAAGCTCAATGAAAAGGGCTGTAATGTAACAGTTGTTCCGTATAACACCACCTCGCAGGAAATTATGAAAATGAATCCGGACGGACTGTTTCTTTCAAACGGACCCGGCAACCCCGAGGATGTTGTTCCCGTAATCAATGTTGTTAAAGAGCTTAAAGGCAAGCTCCCCATTTTCGGTATCTGCCTTGGTCATCAAATGATTTCGCTTGCGCTCGGCGCTTCAACCTTTAAAATGAAATTCGGCCACAGAGGCGGAAACCACCCCGTTATGAATATGCAAACGGGCAAAATAGAAATCACCTCTCAAAACCATTCTTATGCGGTTGACTGCGATTCGCTCAAAGGCACGGAGCTTTCCTTAACCCATAAAAATCTGCTTGATAACACGGCAGAGGGTGTTGAAAGCGCAGAAAATAAAATTTTCTCCGTTCAGTATCATCCCGAAAGCGCCCCCGGTCCGCAGGACAGTGAATATCTTTTTGATAAGTTTATTGATTTAATGAGAAAGGAGGCTGAATAATATGCCAAAGCGCACTGATATACACAAGATACTCGTTATCGGCTCCGGCCCTATCGTTATAGGACAGGCTGCCGAATTTGACTATTCGGGAACGCAGGCTTGCCTTTCTCTTAAAGAAGAGGGCTACGAGGTTGTTCTCATCAACTCAAACCCTGCAACGATTATGACAGATACGCAGATTGCCGATAAGGTATATATGGAGCCTCTTAATCTTGAATATGTTGCAAGAATTATACGCCACGAGCGACCGGACGCTATTCTTCCGTCTCTCGGCGGTCAAACAGGTCTTAACCTTGCAGTTCAGCTTGCCAAAAAAGGCGTTCTTAAAGAATGTGATGTTGAAATTTTAGGAACTCGCTTTGAGGCTATTGAGCGCGCGGAGGACAGAGAGCTATTTAAAGAGCTTTGCGAAAAGCTCGGAGAGCCCGTTCTTCCTTCGGATATATGCGATAATCTTGAAGACGGTTTAAGAATTGCCGAGGAAATCGGCTATCCCGTTGTTCTCCGTCCTGCCTTTACCCTCGGCGGAACAGGCGGCGGCTTTGCTGATGATGAAGAGGAATGTTGCTTAATGCTCAAAAATGCGCTTGCGCTTTCTCCCGTTCATCAGGTTCTTGTTGAAAAAAGCATAAAGGGATATAAGGAAATTGAGTATGAGGTTATGCGCGACGCTAACGACACCGCCATAACAATTTGTAATATGGAAAATATCGACCCCGTCGGTATCCACACGGGCGACTCAATCGTTGTTTGCCCCTCGCAAACGCTTACTAATAAGGAATATCAAATGCTCCGTGATTCCGCTCTTCGCATTATCCGTGAGCTTAAAATTGAGGGCGGCTGTAATGTTCAGTTTGCGCTTGACCCTCATTCGTTCCAATATTATCTCATTGAGGTAAACCCCCGTGTTTCCCGTTCGTCTGCGCTTGCTTCAAAGGCTTCGGGATATCCTATCGCAAGGGTTTCCGCAAAAATCGCAGTCGGTATGCACCTTGATGAAATCCCGATTGCAAACACTCCTGCCTCCTTTGAGCCGACTCTTGACTATGTTGTTTCAAAGATTGCGCGCTTCCCGTTTGATAAGTTTTCAGACGCAAACAATAGCCTTAACACCCAAATGAAAGCAACGGGCGAGGTTATGGCAATCGGCAGAACTGTTGAGGAAAGCCTGCTTAAAGCAATCCGCTCTCTCGAAACGGGCGTTTGCCACCTTTATAATAAAAAGTTTGATGATTATACCGCCGATGAGCTTCTTGACTATATCAAAATCGGAACGGACGACAGAATTTATGCTATCGCCCAGCTTATCAGGCTTAATGTTGATTTAATTCATATCTATAACGCAACAAAAATAGATATGTTCTTTATAGAGAAATTCAAAAATATTGTTGAATTTGAAAAAACTCTCAAAGCCTCAAAGGGCGATGCTTCCGTTCTTAAAGACGCTAAAAAAATGGGCGTTTCCGATAAGTATATCGCAATGTGCTGGGATATGACGGAGGCTGAAATATTCCGTCTGCGCAAGGAAAATAAGGTTTTCCCTGTATATAAAATGATAGACACCTGCGCCTCCGAGTTTGATTCCTATGTTCCGTATTTCTATTCAACCTACGAGGAGGAAAACGAAAGCATAGTTTCCGATAAAAAGAAAATTATCGTTCTCGGCTCGGGTCCCATTCGTATCGGCCAGGGTGTTGAGTTTGACTATTCAACTGTTCACGCAATTTGGTCTATACGCGAGGCAGGCTATGAAGCAATCATAATTAATAATAATCCCGAAACGGTTTCAACAGATTATACAACCTCTGATAAGCTCTATTTTGAGCCGCTGACAGTTGAGGATGTTATGAATGTTATTGAGCTTGAAAAGCCTCTCGGTATTATCGTTTCCCTCGGCGGACAGACTGCTATCAACCTTGCGCCTCCTCTTGACGCGCTCGGAGTTCCGATTATAGGAACAGATGTTGAAGCAATCGACAGAGCGGAAAACAGAGACTCCTTTGAAAAGGTTATGAACGACCTCGGCATACCTCAGCCAAAGGGACTTGCAGTAACTGATATTGAAGAGGGTGTTCGCGTTGCCGAAAGCATCGGCTATCCCGTGCTTGTTCGTCCGTCCTTCGTTTTAGGCGGCAGAGCAATGCAGATTGTTGCAAATGAGGAAAGCCTGCGCCATTATCTTCAAACCGCAGTTGAAATCAATACAGAGCAGCCCGTTCTTGTTGATAAATATATTATGGGCAGAGAGCTTGAGGTAGACGCTATTTGCGACGGCAAGGATGTTTTCATTCCCGGCATTATGGAGCATGTTGAAAGAACAGGCGTTCACAGCGGCGACTCTATCTCGGTTTATCCAACCTTCTCTGTGCCGCAGTCCGTTAAGGATAAAATTATTGATTACACGGTTAAGCTCGGCAAGGCAATTAATATAATCGGTCTTTTCAATATTCAGTTTATAGCCGATGATAATGATGATGTTTATGTTATCGAGGTTAATCCCCGTTCATCAAGAACAGTACCGTTTCTTTCAAAGGCAACCACAATTCCTATGGCTGATATTGCAACTCAGGTTATCCTCGGAAAGAGCCTAAAAGAGCAGGGAATAACAGAGGTTTATCCTGCAGAAAAGAAACGCTGGTATGTTAAAGCTCCTGCGTTCTCATTCTCAAAATTGAAGGGAATGGATACCTATCTTTCTCCCGAAATGAAATCAACAGGCGAGGCAATAGGCTATGATAAATCATTAACCCGTGCGCTTTATAAGGCTATTCAGGCAAGCGGTATGAATGTTTCAAACTACGGAACAGTGCTTGTAACAATCGCCGATAACGATAAGCCGCGTGCGCTTCCTCTTATTAAACGATTTTATGATTTGGGCTTTAATATCGAGGCAACAGAGGGAACTGCAAAATTCCTTAAAAAGCACGGCATAAGAACAAGAGTGCGCGCAAAGCTCACTATTGACGACAGCGACGAAATCCTTATGGCGCTTCGTCAGGGTCATATTTCCTATGTTATCAACACTATTGATATAAGCCATGGCGACAGCCATTCGGATGGCTCGGAAATCCGCCGTGCCGCCGTTGAAAATAATGTAACTATGTTCACATCGCTTGACACGGTAAAGGTTCTTCTTGATGTTCTTGAAGAGATAACCCTCGGTGTGTCAACGATAGATGCGGAGTAATTATGTATAAGCAGGGAATTTATAAAATTATATCTAATGAGCCGTTAACAAAGGATGTTTATAAAGCTGTTCTTGAAGGCGACACACAGTATATAACCGCCCCCGGTCAGTTTATAAACATTCAGCTTTGCGGAAAATTTCTGCGCCGTCCCATATCCGTGTGCGATTATGACGGCAGCACCGTAACAATTATTTATAAGGTTGTTGGCGAGGGAACCGAGCAAATGAGCAAAATGCAGGCAGGCGAAGCGCTTGATTGCTTAACAGGGCTCGGCAACGGCTATGATATTTCAAAATCAAAAAGGCCGCTTGTTATCGGCGGCGGAGTAGGTGTTCCTCCTCTTTATAACCTAACTAAAAGGCTTATTGCGGATAATCAAAAGCCAACCGTTATTTTAGGCTTTAACACCGCTGATGAAATATTCTATGAGGAAGAATTTAAGGCTCTCGGCGCAGAGGTTATTGTTGCAACGGCAGACGGAAGCCACGGAGTAAAGGGCTTTGTAACAGATGCAATGCCCGAGGATTACGATTATTTTTACACCTGCGGACCTATGCCTATGTTTAAAGCAATAGAGAAAAAGGTTAAAACCTCAGGGCAGTACAGCTTTGAGGAAAGAATGGGCTGCGGCTTCGGTGCGTGTATGGGCTGCTCGTGCAAAACGAAGTACGGCAGTAAAAGAATTTGCAAGGACGGTCCCGTTCTTGTCAGAGAGGAGATTATATGGTAGATTTATCTGTTAATTTCTGCGGTCTTGAAATGGATAATCCCGTTGTTCCCGCAAGCGGAACCTTTGGCTTCGGAAAGGAATTTAAGGATTTTTACGATATAAATATTCTCGGTTCGTTCTCGTTTAAGGGCACAACAAGGGACGCCCGCTTCGGAAATGAAACACCGCGTATTGCCGAATGTAAAAACGGAATGATAAATGCCGTGGGGCTTCAAAATCCGGGAGTTCATCATGTTATAGAGCATGAGCTTTTCGAAATGAAGGAATATTTTCATAAAAAGGTTATTGCAAATGTCAGCGGCTTTTCCGTTGAGGATTATGCTTACACCTGTTCTCTGCTCGATAAGGAGGAGCAGGTCGGTCTGCTTGAAGTTAATGTAAGCTGTCCTAATGTTCACGGCGGCGGTATGAGCTTCGGCACTCAGCCCGAATGTGCCGCAGAGGTAACAAGGGCGGTTAAAGCGGTAACAACAAAGCCTGTTATAATTAAGCTTTCTCCGAATGTAACCGATATTGTTTCAATCGCCAAGGCGTGTGAGGAGGCGGGAGCAGACGGTATCTGCCTTATAAACACGCTTCTCGGTATGAGGATAGACACAAAACGCAGAAAGCCCGTTATTGCAAATAAAATGGGCGGATTTTCGGGCGACGCGGTTTTCCCGGTTGCCGTTCGTATGGTTTATCAGGTCTCAAAGGCTTGCAGTATTCCCGTTATGGGCTGCGGAGGAGTTTCAACCGCCGCAGATGTTATTGAAATGATGATGGCAGGTGCAACCGCCGTTCAGGTCGGTGCCGCAAATTTAGTTAATCCCTATGCCTGCAAGGATATTATAGAAGCGCTTCCCAAGGAGTGCGAAAGGCTCGGCATAGAAAAAATAAGTGATATAATAGGAGTGGTTGATTAATGGGAAAGGATGTTATTGTTGCCTGCGATTTCAGCAGTGCAGACGCTGTTTTCAGCTTTCTTGATAAGTTTGAAAACGAAAAAAGAAAGCCCTTTGTTAAAATCGGTATGGAGCTTTACTATGCAGAGGGACCATCAATTGTTAAGGAAATCAAAAAAAGAGGACACAAAATTTTTCTTGATTTAAAGCTTCACGATATACCTAATACAGTTAAAAAGGCTATGTCTGTTTTGTCCTCTCTTGATGTTGATATGACTAATCTTCACGCCGCAGGCACGGTTGAAATGATGAAGGCCGCTCTTGAAGGCTTAACAAAGGAGGACGGCACAAGGCCTATACTTATTGCCGTAACCCAGCTTACCTCAACAAGTGAGGAAAGAATGCAAAATGAGCTTCTTATAAACGCTTCAATTAATGACACTATCGTTAAATACGCTCAAAACACAAAGGAAGCAGGGCTTGACGGCGTTGTTTGCTCTCCGCTTGAAGCAGGAATGGTTAAGGACGCCTGCGGAAAGGGCTTCATAACCGTAACTCCCGGCGTGCGCTTTGCAGACGGAGATAAGGGCGATCAGGTTAGAATAACAACTCCCGCAAGGGCAAAGGAAACCGGCTCTGATTATATAGTAGTCGGCAGACCTATCACTCAGGCAGATGATCCTGTTGCCGCATACAGAAGATGCGTTAAAGAATTTGTTGATTAATAGTTAGGAGAAATAATATGAGTATCACAAAGGAACAAATTGCAAAGGATTTGCTTTCAATCAAAGCAGTATTTTTAAAACCCGAGGAGCCGTTTACCTGGGCTTCGGGTATTAAAAGCCCCATTTATTGCGACAACCGCTTAACTCTTTCTGCCCCCGAGGTCAGAAAGGATGTTGAAGCAGGTCTTGCAGAAACGGTTAAGGAGTATTTCCCCGAGGCAGAGGTGCTTATGGGAACCTCAACAGCAGGAATTGCACACGCCGCCATAACTGCAACTATTCTTGATATGCCTATGGGTTATGTTCGCTCGGGACATAAGGACCACGGCAGACAGAATCAGATTGAGGGAAGGCTTGAAAAGGGGCAAAAGGTTGTTGTTATAGAGGATTTAATTTCAACAGGCGGCTCGGTGCTTGAGGTTGTTGATGTTCTTCGCGAGGCAGGCGCAGATGTTCTCGGAGTTGCTTCAATCTTTACCTACGGTATGCAAAAGGGAAAAGACAGATTAAATGAAGCAAATGTTATTAACCATAGCCTTTGCGATTTTGAAACGCTTGTGGGCATTGCCGCCGAAGAGGGCTATATTAAGTCGGGCGATGTTGCAAAGCTTAAAGCCTTTATGGCTAATCCGCAGGATCCGTCTTGGATGAATTTATAAGAAAAACTGTTTAAAGGGAGTGGTTTTATGCGCCATTGTTTAGACACAACAGATTTAACCGTTAATGAAATTGATGAGCTTGTTGAGCTTGCAATGGACATTATTGCAAATAAGGATGAGTATTCCGAAATGTGCAGGGGCAAAAAGCTTGCAACGCTCTTTTTTGAGCCAAGCACACGAACAAGGCTTTCCTTTGAGGCGGCAATGATGGAGCTCGGCGGAAATGTTATCGGCTTTTCAGAGGCCAATTCCTCGTCTGCGTCAAAGGGCGAAAGTGTTGGCGACACTATAAGGGTTGTTTCCTGCTATGCAGATATAATCGCAATGCGTCATCCTGTTGAGGGTGCTCCGAGAGTTGCATCCTATAAAAGTCTTGTTCCCGTCATTAATGCTGGCGACGGAGGTCATAGCCACCCAACTCAAACGCTGACCGATTTGCTGACGGTTTATCGTGAAAAGGGCAGATTTGATAATTTAACAATCGGACTTTGCGGTGATTTAAAATTCGGCAGAACGGTACATAGCCTAATAAAAGCAATGTGCAGATACAGTAATATTAAATTTGTTCTTATCTCTCCAAAGGAGCTTGGCGTTCCCGATTATATCAAAACGGATTATTTAAACGAAAAGGGAATTGAATATATAGAAACGGAAAATATGGAGGAGGCCATGCCCTCGCTCGATATACTTTATATGACTCGTATTCAGCGTGAGCGCTTCTTCTCCGAGGATGAATATTTGAAGCATAAGGACGCATTCATTTTAAGCCCGGATAAGCTTGAAAACGCTAAAAGCGATTTAACTATTATGCATCCGCTCCCAAGAGTGAATGAGATAACCACCGAGGTTGATAACGATCCGCGTGCAAAATATTTTGAGCAGGCTATGAACGGAAAGTATATAAGAATGGCACTTATAATAACGCTTCTCAGGTGGGGAGGTGCTCTTAAATGAAAATTGATGAAATAGAAAATGGCTATGTGCTCGACCATATAACCGCCGGCAACGGTATGAGGGTTTATGAGGCACTCGGCCTTGATAAGCTTGATTGTCAGGTTGCAATAATTCAAAATGCAAAATCAAAAAAGCTCGGCGTTAAGGATATAATTAAGGTTAATGAGCTTATTGATTTGAATTTAGATGTTCTCGGATTTATCGACCCGAATATAACAGTTAATGTTATTAAAAATTCGGTGGCGGAAAAGAAAAAATTAACATTGCCCAAAAGAATAGTAAATGTTGTTAAATGCTCAAATCCGCGTTGCATTTCAAATGTTGAAGATGCCGTTGATTATGAATTTGTTTTAACCGATAATAAGGGCACTTATCGTTGTATATACTGCGAAACCAAGGCTAATTAATATCAAAGGAGCATATTCCTATGCCACAGGCTGTTAAAGAAAAGAAAAAATCTAAAAGCAAGGGGATGAAGGCGTTGATTATTGTTGTTGCCGTAATTGCCGCAATCGCGGTTATTGCCGCGTTGTTTATACATATAACAACCATGCCGAAATCCGAAGAAGATGAAAACGCAATCTATATCGGCGGTATGATTACCTCCGATACGGTTGATTATCAAAGCGAGGCAGCAGAGGGGCTTGATAAAAATGCCGTTGTAAAAATTATGCAGATGTTTTGGCGTTTTTGCGATGGCGGAGACAAGAAAAAACACGCCGCGCAAACTCCTCCCGATAATGTAACGGAGATTTCCGATATTGCTTATATTGACGACGGCAATCATTATCATAAGCTTGATGTTATGTATCCCTCAAACGCTTCTGCGCAGGATAAATTGCCCGTCATTATTGATATTCACGGCGGCGGCTGGATGTATGCCGATAAGGATTTAAACGATCATTATTGCCTCGGTCTTGCAAGCAGGGGATATGTTGTGTTTAATATCAGCTATCGTCTTGTGCCCGATGTAACGGTTGGGGAGCAGATACAGGATGTTGCCCTTGCGCTTCAATGGATTTCTCAAAATATGAGTAATTATCCCTGCGATACGGAAAATATTCTGCTAACGGGAGACAGTGCAGGCGGTCAGCTTGCTGTTTATTCTGCAATTATTCTCCAAAGCGATGAGCTTAAATCTGTTTTCAACACGGCTGATGTTGATATGGATATAACTGCTTTGTTGCTGACCTCGCCCGTTTCTTATATGAAGAGCGGCGGATTATTCGGCGTATACACAAAGCCTCTTTGGGGTAAGGATTATAAGGATAAGCCAACCTATAATTATATGGATCTTGACGAAATCATTGATTATGCAGAAAATATGCCTCCAACATATCTTATCACAAGCAGCGGAGACACTCTTGCACATTCGCAAACATTAAGAGCCTATGAGCTTTTGCAAAGCAAGGGAGTAAGGTGTGAGCTTGCAGATTATGATAAGCAGGCGTTCGGCAAAAGCCTGCCTCATGTTTTCAGCGTGCTTTATCCGTATGACGAAGCGGGAACAACCGCAACAGAGTCAGCACTTGATTTCTATCAGCAAATAATGTCGGAAAAGCAAAGCATTTCCGCAGAATAAATAACAAAAAACGAGCAGTTCGATTTTGAACTGCTCGTTTTTGTTAATTTAACCTTTAAGTCTGTCTGTTATTTTTTGCGCTTCATAGTAAATTTTCTCCGTGTCTGCTTCGGGGAATTCTCCGTTTTCGTAAAGAATTCTTCCGTTAACAACTGTCATATAAACATTTTCCTTTGAACCGCTGTAAACAAGATTTTTAACAATATTGTTAATCGGCTGCATATTCGGTCTGTTAAGATTAATCACGGTTAAATCAGCCTTTTTGCCTGTGTCAATAATATCGCAGTCATAAAGCCCCATACAGTGCGCCGAGCCAACAGTTGCCCATTTGATTATATCGTTTGCGTCGCAGGCAGAGGCGTCCTTTTGCGCAAGCTTTTGCATTGCCGCCGTTAAGTGCATTTCACGAAACATATCAAGCGCGTTGTTACTGCTCGGGCCGTCTGTTCCCATTGCTATCTTAATTCCTTTTTCAGCCATCTTGATAACAGGTGCCGTGCCCGAGGCAAGCTTTGCGTTTGAGCCGGAATTTAAAACGGCAAAAACACCGCGCTTTTTGTATGTTTCCATATCCTCGTCCGTCAGCCAAACGCTGTGATATGCTCCACCGCCGTAGTTGAAAAGTCCAAGCTCATCAAAAAGAGCCGTCGGCGTTTTGCCGTGCCTTTCAATACATTCCTTAACCTCGTTTTCCGTTTCCGAGGAGTGCATAAAAACAGGAGCTTCGTATTTTTCGGCAAGCTCTGCAATGCCTTTCATTCGCTCAATTGAGGTTGTGTATTCTGCGTGAAAGCCGAGCTTATATGAAACAAGGTCGCCGTAGGAATTATATCTTTTATAGTATTCTTCAAGCAGAGGTATGCTTTCCTTGAAATTGTTTAAGCCGCAGGTCATAACAGTTCTGAAACCGAAATCCTGCGAAGCCTTCGCCATATTTTCCGGGAAATAATACATATCAAAGCAGGCTGAAATTCCGCTTGTTAAATATTCAAGAAATGCAAGCTGAGAAAGCGTGTATATATCGTCGGGCAACAGCTTTGCTTCAAGCGGAAAAATCATATCGTAAAGCCACGGTTGAAGCGGTAAATCATCTGCAAGGCTTCTTGCAAAGGTCATTGCCGAATGAGTGTGCGCATTTTTAAATGCAGGCATAATCAGCTTGCCGTTAAGATTTATTTCTCTGTCTGCCTTTTTGTCATAGCCTTTGCCAACGAAGCAAATCTCCGAGCCGTCAACCCAAACCTCGTCGTCTGTTATTTCAAGTCCGTTTTTTAAGGCAAGAACTTTGCCGTTGTAAAATCTAATCAAAGCAATGCCTCCTTTAAATTTTTATCAAACGGGGGATAAACTATCCCTTTGTCTGTTATAATCGCCGTTATCAGCGAATGGTCGGTAACATCAAATGAGGGGTTAAAGCATTTCGTTTCGGGCAGTGCGGTCGGCTTTTCAAAAAACATATTTTTTATCTCGTCAGCCTCTCGCTCCTCTATAACAATTTCGTCTCCCGTTTTAATGCTGAAATCAACAGTTGAATAAGGCCCCAAAACATAAAAGGGTATGCCGTAATATTTTGCAAGCACGGCAACGGAGCTTGTGCCGATTTTATTAGCCGTGTCGCCGTTTGCCGCAACTCTGTCGCACCCAACAAGAACGGCGTTAATAAGCCCCTTTTTCATAACAAGACCTGCCATATTGTCGCATATCAGGGTAACATCAATGCCGTGCCTTTCAAGCTCGTAAGAGGTCAGCCTTGCACCTTGAAGAAGCGGTCGCGTTTCGTCTGAGTAAACCTTGAAATTATAACCCTTTTCCTTACCTAAAATAAGAGGTCCGAGCCCTGTTCCGTATTTTGAGGTTGCAAGCTCTCCTGCGTTGCAATGGGTCAGTATGCCGTCTCCGTCTTTAAGCAGAGATAGCCCGTATTCGCTGATTTTACGGCACATTTCAATATCTTCAAGATGAATAGCCTTTGCCTCTTCAATAAGGTCTTTTCCATCTTTGTAAGCGTTCAAAATTCTTGTTGTTGCCCACGAAAGATTAACTGCCGTCGGGCGCGAGGAGTCAAGATATTTTTTTGCCTTTTCAATGCTTTCTCCGTGAAAAAGCGCAAGAGAGTAGCCTGCAAAAATTCCTATCGCGGGCGCGCCTCTTACTTCAAGTCGCTTAATTGCGTTGTAGCAGTCCTCAATGCTTTTCATTTCCTTATATAGCTCTTCATTCGGAAGCCTCGTTTGGTCAAGAATAAAAAGCCTGTTGTTTTCAAATTTAATATTTTCCATCATTAATGCTCTCAATAGTTTTAATTAACAGTTCTTTGAATTTTAAAGCCGATTTATCAGCCGTCTCCGAAACCTCCTCGGCAGTAACGGGCTTATTCGTTAATCCGCACGCAAGGTTTGTTATAACGCTGATTGCGCAAACCTCAAAGCCACAATGCCTTCCTGCCTGCGCTTCAATTGCCGTGCTCATTCCAACCGCGTCTGCGCCCAAGCGGGCAAGCATTTTGATTTCCGCCTTTGTTTCAAAGGCAGGGCCTTTTAGCTGAACATAAGTTCCGCTTTTAATATCAATTCCCGCTTCAACGGCACATTTTGATATAACACCGCGAAGCCTTTTACTGTAAACATCGCTCATATCGGGGAATCGAGGGCCTATGCTTTCGTCGTTCGCACCGATAAGAGGGGAGTCAACAAAGCAGGAAATATGGTCGTCAATAATCATTAAATCACCTGCGTTTAAATCCTTGCTTATTCCTCCCGAGGCGTTGGTCAGTATAAGTGTTTTTGCTCCCAAGGCTCTCATCAGCCTAATGGGACTTGCAATCTGCTTTGCAGAATAGCCCTCATAAAAATGAACGCGCCCCTGCATACAAATAACCCTTGCGCCGTGAAGCGTTCCCATAACAAGCCTGCCTGCGTGAAGCGGAGCGGTTGAAACGGGAAAATCGGGGATGTCTTTGTAGTCAACCGAACAAATCTCATTAATTTCTTTTGCAAAATCTCCCAAGCCCGAGCCTAAAACAATAGCAATATCGGGAATAAAATCCGTTTTGCTTCTGATAAAATCAACCTGTTTTTTTAGCATAATATCACCGTAAATTCAAAATATGCTTTTATTATAATTTATTTTAATGATTAAATCAATAAAATGCTATTGCATTATTAAATTAATTTTGTTATTATTAATAAGTGATATTTTCATTTTGCGGAGGGTATTATGAAAAAAGCAGTTTCATTAATATTGTGTGCAGTTCTTGCACTTGCGGCTTTCACAGGCTGTTCAAAGGCAGAGGAGCTGTCCTACGATGTTGTACTTATTACCGACGGCGCAACGGTAACCGACGGTGCATATAATGAAAGCGCGTGGAACGGCGTTAAGGATTTCGCAGAGGAGGCAGGCGTAACATATCGCTATTATCAGCCGCCTGTTGAGGAAGACAGCGAATTAACAACCGATACCGCACTTAAATATATAGACCTTGCCGCTGACAAGGGAGCAAAATATATTGTTCTTCCGTCAGAGGTGTTTGAGGTTGCGGCTTTTGAGGCTTCAAGAAATTATCCCGAAATTAATTTCATTCTTGTTAACGGTAAGCCCCACGCAGAGAATGACGAAACAGACGCTTATATCGGCAATGTTATGTGCGTTTCATTTAACAGTCTCCAAAGCGGATTTCTTGCAGGCTATAATGCCGTTATTAGCGGCAACACAAAGCTTGGATATTTCGGCTCAATCTATTCCGACACTTCAAGCAGCTACGGCGCAGGCTTCGTTCAGGGAGCCGCCTATGCCGCAGATGAGCTCGGTATCCCCGTAACTCTTGATTATGCCGATTACGATTCTCCCTTCCTTGATTTTGATTATGATTTTACTTTAACCGCAAATTATGAAAAAATCGAAAATATCAATGAAGAATGTTATGTTGTTAAGGTTGAAAACGGAACAGGCTCGGGAACATACACAGAGGGCTCAAATGTAACCGTTAAGGCAGACCCTGCTCCCGAGGGAATGGTTTTTGACCACTGGGATTATAAGAGCGACACCGAGGGTGTTAAGGATAAAAAGGTTAATCTTTCAACAACGAAGAAAACCGAAACTAATCTCCTTGTTGAAAAATGCAGCTGCACAATAACCGCAGTTTATAAAGAGGCTGAGTCTCAAACATATCCCGTAACGGTAAACGCTCCCGAGGGCTATGAGGCAGAGGCTCAAACGCAGTATGTTGTTGCAGATGCCTCCTGCGAGGTTAAGGCTCCTGCCGCTCAATCCGGTATGAAATTCGATCATTGGGAAATCAGCACAGACGCCGAGGGCGTTATAGACGATATTTATGCGTCAACCACTTGGGTTCATATTTCCGAGGAAACGCAGGGCGTAACGCTCACTCCTGTTTATACAGAAAGCGAAAAGCCAACCTTTAAAGTAACGGTTGTTATGGGCGAGGGTGCCGCTTATGAGTCAACGCAAACAGGCTCTTATCTTCCCGGCGACTATGTTGAGGTTTCAGCCGCAGAGCCTATGGAGGGATATATCTTCACTCATTGGTCTAATGAGGATTCCGACGGCTACGGCGCAGGAATTGAAATGGAAAATGAGTTTTATCCAAACACAAGCTATGAAATGGTAAACCGTTATCAGGCAGTTGTTGAAAAAATGTATGACGCAGGCGATTCAATAGTTTTTGCAGGCGGTAATGATGAATGTAATGCAGTTGCAGATGCAACATGGAAATACAGCTATCAAAAGCTTGCAATCGGCGCAGAGAATTGGCAGTGCGGCTGGGATAATTATTTCTCAACGGCAGTTAAGGATTATGCCTCTGCCGTAAAGGCTTGCCTTGCAGACTTCAAGGGCGGATATACATATAACGGAGATTGCTCAAATAACGGTATTTATATGGATGTTGTTAATGAGGAAAATCAGCAGGCTTATGATAATGTTTATTCAAAGCTCGCTTCGGACGATATTCCTGTTATTAATGTTGCTCCCGGTGCGGATGTTAGGCTTGTTAATTCCTCAAAGTGCTTAACGCTTAATTACTGGATTGAGGTTCCGGAAAACACAATTGTTGTTGATATGTAATATGATTTAAAATTTTATATTATAATAATTAAGGCTTCAAAAGCATTTAGCTTTTGAAGCCTTTTTGCGTTTCTTAATATTCGATTTCTCCCGTGAAAACAAGGTTGCAGTCGCCCGTAAGGGTAACGGCTTCATCGGTGTAATTAACAATAAGGTCGCCGCCGCGAAGCTTAACGGTTATATCAACACCCTTTGAGCAAAAGCCGTTTTCAACTGCGGCAATCGCCGCCGCGCACGCGCCTGTTCCGCAGGCCTGTGTTTCGCCGTTTCCTCGCTCCCAAACACGCATTTTTATAGTTCTGTTGTTAACAACTCTAACAAATTCCGTGTTTATCCTTTCGGGGAAAATTTCAGCCGTTTCAAATTTCGGTCCTGTTTCTTCAATATTAATTTTATCAACATTGTCAACAAAAACAACGCAATGCGGATTGCCTACGGAAACGCAGGTAATTTCATATTCGCCTCCTGCAACGCTAACGGGCTTTGAAATTATCCTTTCTCCGTCAAGCAATGCAGGGATTTCCTGCGGATTAAACTGTGCTTTTCCCATATTAACGGTAACAGAGGAAACCTTTGAATTTCTCGTGAAAAGCTCAAGCTCCTTAATTCCGCTTGCCGTTTCAATCGTCATTCTTTCCTTTTTAACAATGCCGTTATCGTAAAGATATTTACCAACGCACCTAATTGAATTTCCTGCCATCTTGCCCTCGGAGCCGTCAAGGTTGAAAATTCTCATCTTTGCGTCTGCAATTTCGGAGCTTTCAATAAGAACAATTCCGTCTCCGCCGATGCCTCTGTGTCTGTCTGTAAATTCAATAGCAAAGCTTTCAGGGCAGGTGATAATACCGCATTGATTGTTAAAGAAAATATAATCGTCGCCCGTGCCGTGCATCTTGCTGAATTTCAGTATGCCCTTTTCCTTTCGCATATTGTTTATATCAACAAGCTCCGTGTTCGTTTGATTATATCTGCTTGCGATAATATCGGCAAGCGCGTTTGCCGTGTCAAGCGAGGTAAGCGTTGCAATTCCAAGCTGATTTGCTCTGTTAAAGAGCTTAATGTAATCGTCAATGCTCTTTTTGTCGCTCTTGCCGGTATAAACAATATAGTCAAGTTTTCCGCTTTCAACAAGCTCCATAATGGAGTTGTCCTCGCGGAGCTTGTTTACAACACTAACCTTTATGCCAAGGCTTTCGATAGCCCTTGCCGTTTCGGGCGTTGCCCAAATATCAGCTCCTATATCGTCAAGCTTTTTTGCAAGAGAAACAATTTCATATCTGTCCTGCTTCGTAACGGTAATAAGAACGCCGTGCCTTTCCTTTTTGTGAAATTCATCAACCTTGAAGCCAGCCGAAACAAGCCCCTTGAAAAGTGCTTCGTTAAGGTTTTTACCAACCCCGAGAACCTCTCCCGTTGATTTCATTTCAGGCCCTAATTTACTGTTAACATCATTAAGCTTTTCAAAGCTGAAAACGGGAACCTTAACCGCAAAATAGGGAGGTGCCTTGTAAAGACCTGTTCCGTAGCCGAGCTCTTCAAGGCTTGCGCCAACCATTATTTTTGATGCAAGCTCAACCATAGGAACGCCTGTTACCTTGCTGATATAAGGAATTGTTCTTGACGCCCTCGGATTAACCTCAATAACATAAAGCTCGTTTTGGTAAATAAGGTACTGAATGTTAACAAGTCCCTTTGTTCCGAGCGAAAGCGCAAGCTTTTCCGAAATATCACATATTTTGCGAAGCATTTTATCCTGAATGTTGTATGGCGGATAAACGGCAATTGAGTCGCCGCTGTGAACTCCTGCGCGCTCAATGTGCTCCATAATTCCGGGAATAAGAACATCCTTGCCGTCGGAAATGCAGTCAACCTCAAGCTCCGTTCCCATCATATATTTGTCAACAAGAACGGGATTTTCAATGCCCTGTTTAAGAATAATACCCATATACCGCTCAACATCTTCATCGGTGTAGGCAATGGTCATATTCTGTCCGCCGATAACATAGCTCGGTCTTAAAAGCACGGGATAGCCAAGCTCATTACCCGCTTTTATAGCATCTTCAAGAGTGGTAACAGAGGTGCCCTTCGGTCTGTAAATTCCGAATTTTTCAAGCAGAGCGTCAAACTTTTCTCTGTCCTCCGCAACATCAATACCCTCGGCAGAGGTGCCAAGAATTTTTATACCGTTATCATCAAGGAATTTAGTCAGCTTAATCGCAGTCTGACCGCCAAAGGCAACAACAACTCCCTCGGGCTTTTCAACCTTAATAACATTCATAACATCCTCGGGAGTAAGAGGCTCAAAATAAAGCCTGTCTGCCGTGTCAAAATCGGTTGAAACAGTTTCGGGATTGTTGTTTATTATAATAACCTCATAGCCGAGCTCTTTAAGCGTCCAAACGCAGTGAACGGAGGAATAGTCAAATTCAATTCCCTGACCGATACGAATGGGCCCGGAGCCGAGAACTATAATGCGCTTTTTATCTCCTCTTTCAAGCTCTCTGCTTTCACATTCGTTTTCATAAGCAGAATAAAAATAAGGCGTTTCAGCGGCAAATTCCGCGCCGCAGGTGTCAACCATTTTATAAACTGCGTTTTTGTGATAGGCAAGGGGAGAGCGGCTTATTCTTTCAATAGCCTCGTCCGTGTAGCCAAGCTTTTTTCCTTTAAGATATAGCTCATTAGAAACGGGTGTGTTTTCAATCTGCCTTTCATAATCGCAAAGATTTTTAAGCTTATATAAAAACCACTCGTCAATCATTGTTATGCGGTGTATTTCATCAACTGATATTCCGCTTTTGAGTGCCTTAAATACCGTGAAAAGCCTTAAATCATCTTGATTTTTTAATGCGCTTCTAATGTCTGCTTCGTCGGTTGCTTTTCTGTTTAAGGTGTCAAGCCCTATTTCAGCACCTCTGACTGCCTTCATCAGTGCCGCCTCAAAGCAGGGCGCAATGCTCATAACCTCGCCCGTTGCTTTCATTTGAGTGCCGAGCTTGCGCGAAGCGTTAACGAATTTGTCAAACGGCCATTTGGGCACCTTAACAACAACATAGTCAAGCGCAGGCTCGAAGCACGCGCAGGTTTTTCCCGTAATGTCGTTTTTAATTTCGTCAAGTGTGTAGCCAAGGGCAATCTTTGTTGTAACCTTTGCAATCGGATATCCCGTCGCCTTTGAAGCAAGCGCAGAAGAGCGCGAAACACGCGGATTAACCTCAATAACGCTGTATTCGAAGCTTTCGGGATTGAGCGCAAATTGGCAGTTGCAGCCGCCCTCAATGCCAAGCTCTGAAATAATATCAAGTGATGCAGAGCGCAGTGCTTGGTATTCCTTATCTGCAAGTGTAACGGCAGGCGCAATAACAATACTGTCGCCCGTGTGAACTCCAACGGGGTCAAAGTTTTCCATTGAGCAAACGGAAATAACATTACCTGCACCGTCGCGCATAACCTCAAATTCAATTTCCTTCCAGCCCGCAATGTATTTTTCAACAAGTATTTGATTAATCGGGCTCATCATAAGCCCTCTTTTTGCGGTGTCGTAAAGCTCCTTTTCATTGTTGGCAACACCGCCGCCTGCACCGCCGAGCGTAAACGCAGGGCGAATGATAACGGGAAAGCCAATCTCACGCGCAATTTTCTGCGCAGTCTCAATATCGTTTGCAATGTCGCTCGGAACAACAGGCTGACCGATTTTCAGCATTGTGTCTCTAAACATTTGCCTGTCCTCAGCCTTGTCTATTGCCTCGGCGTTTGTGCCGAGCAGGCGCACTCCCATTTCTTCAAGATAGCCGTCTGCCGCAAGCTGCATTGATATTGTAAGCCCCGTCTGTCCTCCGAGACCGCCCAAAATACTGTCGGGCCTTTCCTTTTCGATAATTCTTTTAACTGTTTGAACTGTTAGCGGTTCAAGATAAATTCTGTCTGCAAGTGCTCTGTCTGTCATAATGGTGGCAGGGTTTGAGTTAACAAGAACAACCTCAATCCCTTCCTCCTTTAAAACTCTGCACGCCTGCGCGCCTGCATAGTCAAACTCGGCCGCCTGTCCTATAACAATAGGACCCGAGCCGATAACAAGCACCTTTTTTATATCCTTATTAAGAGGCATTATTCGTTACCTCCCATCATATTTATAAATTTGTCAAATAAAAATCTTGTGTCGTGAGGGCCACTGCACGCTTCGGGATGAAACTGAACGGAAAACGCTTTTTTATCGGGATAATTAATTCCCTCGTTTGTGCCGTCATTTGCATTGATGTAGCTGATTTCTCCGCCGATTTCCTCAACAGTTTCGTTTATAACTGCATAGCCGTGATTTTGAGAGGAGATATAAGTTCTTCCCGTTTCAAGATTTTTAACGGGTTGATTAACGCCCCTGTGTCCGTATTTCAGCTTTTCGGTTTTTGCTCCCATAGCAAGCGCAAGAAGCTGATGGCCGAGGCATATTCCGAAAATAGGTTTTTCGCCGACAAGCTTTTTAAGCTCCTCAATGCATTCCTTGTTATCGTCGGGGTCTCCCGGTCCGTTTGAAAGCATAATTCCGTCAGGATTAAGCTTTAAAATATCCTCCGCCTTTGTTGAGCTTGGCATAACCGCAACATTGCAGTTCCTTTTAGTAAGCTCTCTGACTATGTTTTCCTTTTTGCCGTAGTCAATAAGAACAACATTGTGCTTCGGATTTTCGCACGCAACAGGGTAGGGGTGCTTAACGGAAACGGCTTCAACCGCTCCCTCAATTTTGTATTCCTGCGTTTTCTCAATGCTGAAATCCTTTGGGTTAGAGCAGATTGTTGCGTTCATAACTCCGCTTTCGCGAATGATTTTTGTTATTTCGCGCGTGTCAACTCCGTAAACGCCGATAATGGAGTTCTTTTTCATATACTCTTCAAGTGTACTGTTGCATCTAAAATTTGATGGGCAGTCGCATTTTTCGTGAACAATATATGCGCTCACAAAGCTTTTTGCGCTTTCACAGTCCTCGTCAATAAAGCCGTAGTTTCCGATAAGCGGAAAGGTTTGCATAACTATTTGACCGTAATAGCTCGGGTCTGTAAGCGTTTCAATGTAGCCGCCCATACCTGTTGTAAAAACAAGCTCGCCCGTAATATCTCCGCCTGCGCCAAAGCGTGTTCCCTCAAAGATTTTACCGTTTGCAAGGCAAATATAAGCCTTTTCTTCATTCATATAAATCACCGTAACCGATTAGGCTTAATGCCTTTTTATCCTAAAAGTTTAACCAAAACTGCCTTTTGTGCGTGAAGCCTGTTTTCAGCCTCGTCAAAAATCTCGTCTGCGTGCTCCTCAAAAACCTTTGCCGTTATTTCTTCCTCGCGATGAGCCGGCAGGCAGTGAAGCACCATAGCGTCATTATTTGCAACAGCCATAACCGAATCGTTAATTTGATAGCCGTTGAAAATCTTTTCTCTCTCTGCCTTTTCTTCCTCTTGACCCATAGAAGCCCAAACGTCTGTATATAAAATATCAGCGTCCTTTGCACAGGCAAGTATGTCGGGCGAGCAGGTGAACCTTCCGTTTTCGCTTGCCCATTTCATTATTTCGGCGTCGGGGGTGTAGCCCTCTGGGCACGCAATTGCACATTCCATACCCATTGTTATTGCACCAACTATAAGACTGTTTGCCATATTGTTTCCGTCGCCGATAAAGCAGAATTTAAGTCCGTCAAAGGTCTTTTTGTATTCTCTTATCGTCATTAAATCCGCAAGCACCTGGCAGGGATGGCAGTAATCCGTTAAGCCGTTAATAATCGGAATAGAGCCGTATTTTGCAAGGTCCTCAACCTCTTTTTGCTCAAAGGTTCTTATCATAATTCCGTCAAGATAACGAGATAAAACCCTTGCAGTGTCCTCAACAGGCTCGCCTCTGCCTATCTGCAAATCCCTGTTTGAAAGGAAAAGTGCCTGTCCGCCGAGCTGATACATTCCCGTTTCAAAGGAAACCCTTGTTCTTGTTGAGCTTTTTTGGAAAATCATACCAAGCGTTTTGCCTTTAAGATGATGATGCTCAATGCCGTGGTGCGTTTCATATTTAAGCTGGTCTGCAAGATTTAAAATATCAAGAATATCTTCCTTTGATAAGTCTGCTAATTTAAGTAAATGCTTCATTTTTCAATAACCTCTTTCAAAATTTTTAATCCCTCATCAAGCTCGCCGTAGCTGATATTCAGCGCAGGCAAAAGCCTAACCTTGCTTTTTGCAGTTAAAACAAGAAGCCCTTTTTCAAGGCATTCGTTTGCAATTTCCTTTGAGTCTCTTTCGGTTTCAATTCCGAGCATAAGCCCCATTCCCGAAATACCTTTAACACCCTTAACCGCTTTAAGATAATTTTTTATGTATTCGCTTTTTTCGCTGACCTCTTTAAGAAAATCATCGTCAATGCGATTAACAATGCTTATTGCTCCTGCAGCTGAAATCGGGTTTCCGCCAAAGGTTGAGCCGTGCGAGCCGGGTGTTACCGTGTCTTTAAGCTTATCTCCGAAAAGAGTTGCTCCCATCGGCAAGCCTCCTGCAAGTCCCTTTGCGGTTGAAGCAATGTCCGGCTTAATGCCGTAATTCATATAAGCAAAATA
>SAMEA3663039__coassemble_124_pt1 | contig 41511 bp, 35 predicted proteins | sample SAMEA3663039__metabat2_low_PE_029 | metagenome-assembled genome bin SAMEA3663039 (sample SAMEA3663039) | pig gut metagenome | biome: pig gut; feature: pig-associated habitat; material: faeces | place: France | collected 2012
TTATAACTGCCGAAGCGGGTATAAAATCATATAAACGCCTTCATCGCATTGCGTATTCCTGCGGAGGAAAAACAAAAATAATCAAAAAAAGCGGCTTGCCGTTTATTTTAAGTCCTCTTAAAAACAGGTGGGGTATATGTGCAGGAGCGCTCTTTTTTGTTCTTTTCACTTCATTTATGAGCGGCTTTATATGGAATATAACCGTAACGGGAAGCGATGTTCTTTCGCAGGCAAGGGTTGTTGATTATCTTGCAAAAAACGGCTTTACTGTCGGCACTCGTTGGGCAAACACGGATAAGGAAAACCTTGAATTTCAAATTATGGCTGATTTTGACGAGGTTGCCTGGGTTTCAATTAATCAAATAGGCTGTCTTGCGCAGATAGAAATTTACGATTCCGTTGAAAAGCCGGAAATAATAAATGATGATATCGTTACAAATGTAACCGCAAAATGCGACGGCGTTATAGTTCATATAACGGCTCTCGGCGGAATACAGCAGGCGAAAAACGGCGATGCCGTAACAAAGGGCGATTTGCTTATTTCGGGTGTGTATGAAAGTGAGGTTGACAAGCAAAATCATTATATGCACGCCCACGGCAGAGCTATCGCAAAAACTCAAAGGGAGCTGACGGTTCATATCGGCAGGGAGCAAACAGAAAAGAATTATTATGAAAGAAAAGAATATAAAACGCTTTATTTTTTCGGCATAAAAATTCCGCTTTATCTTAAAAATGAAACGGAAAACGCAGACGAAAAAACTGAAAAAACTTATCTTGCAATAAATTCCTTTCGATTGCCGATAGGAGTTTTTAAAGAAAATTATGATTATTTTACCCCCGAAAAGAAAACACTTAATGATGAAGAGCTTGAAGCACTTGCCCGTCAGGAGCTTGAACAGAAAAAGGAGCAGGAGCTTGCAGAGTGTGAAATAATTTCAGAAAATATTCAGATTTCCTCCGATGAAAACGGCTGCACCTTAATTGCCGAATATTCCGTTTTGGAGGATATTGCACAGGAAACGGAAATAAAAATAATAAATTAAATATATATTCATCAATAAATTCTTGAAACAATAAATAATGTGTGATAAAATTGTTTTGAATTTAAAAATAAGGAGGTTATATTATGCAAATGACTTTCCGCTGGTTCGGAAGCAAGCTTGACACTATCACTCTTGAACAGATTAAGCAGATTCCGAATGTTGTTGGTGTTGTTCCGGCACTTCACGATTTGCCTGCCGGCGAGGCGTGGACAATGGACAGAGTTCAGAAAATGTATGACGAAATAACTGCGGCAGGGCTGACTATGGAATGTATCGAGAGCGTTAATGTTCACGAGGATATAAAAATCGGCTTGCCCACCCGTGATAAGTATATCGAGAATTATAAGGCTTCTATCAGAAATCTTGCAAAGGTAGGAGTTAAATGTATCTGCTATAATTTTATGCCTGTTTTCGATTGGACTCGAACAGACCTTTATATGCCTCTTCCCGATGGTTCAACCTGCCTTTGCTATGACGGAAAGCAGGTTGAGGGAAAATCCCCCGAGGATATGTTCCGTGAGATAGACGATAATTCAAACGGCTATGCAATGCCCGGATGGGAAACGGAAAGAATGGGCGAAATAAAAGAGCTTTTTGAAAAATATAAGGGCGTAACGGCAGACGATTTGTGGGCTAATCTTAAATATTTCCTTGAAGCAATTATGCCCGTCTGCGAGGAATGTGATATTAAAATGGCAATCCATCCGGATGATCCGCCGTGGGGAATCTTCGGCTTGCCGAGAATTATAACGGGCAAAGAAGCACTTCAAAAGCTTTTAACTATGGTTCCAAGCAAGTATAACGGCGTAACGCTCTGCACGGGCTCGCTCGGTGCAAGCCCTGCAAACAATATGCCCGAAATTATCAGAGATCCGATTATCAGCAAAAGAATTTATTTTGCTCATCTTCGCAATGTTTCAATTAACGATCAATGGTTTAACGAAACCTCTCATGAAAGCGGTGCAGGCTCACTTGATATGTATGAGATTGTTAAAGCGCTTCAAGAGGTTGGATTTGACGGATATATCCGTCCCGACCACGGCAGAATGATTTGGGATGAGGTTGCCCGACCCGGCTACGGTCTTTACGACAGAGCCCTTGGAGTAAGCTATCTTAACGGCTTGTGGGAAGCAGTTGAAAAAAGCAGAAAGGAAAAATAAATAATGACTCACGAAAATTTAAAAGGCAGAGTTGCCGTTGTAACAGGCGGTGGCGGAGTGCTTTGCGGCTCATTCGCAAAAACTCTTGCAAGGCAGGGCTGTAAGGTTGCGGTTCTTGATTTAAACGGCGAGGCGGCTCAGCAGTGCGCCGATGAAATAACGGCAGAGGGCGGAACGGCAATTGCCGTTGCCTGCAATGTTCTTGAAATTGAATCAATGCAAAAAGCACGCGATATTATTGCCGAAAAGCTCGGCACCTGCGATATTCTTTTAAACGGCGCAGGCGGAAATAATCCAAAGGGCACAACAACAAAGGACACCCTTGAAAAAATAGACCTTGTTCAAAAGGATGAAAATATCAAAACCTTTTTTGACCTTGACCCTCAGGGAATCAGCTTTGTTTTTAATCTTAATTTCCTCGGCACGCTTATTCCCACTCAGGTTTTCGCTCGCGATATGGTTGAAAAGAAAAATGCCTGTATCGTTATGGTAACCTCAATGAATGCTTTCAGACCGCTCACAAGAATACCCGCATATTCTGCGGCAAAGGCGGCCGTTAAGAATTTCACGGAATGGATGGCAGTTCATTTTGCGCCTATGGGTATCCGCGTTAATGCTATCGCTCCCGGCTTCTTCTCAACAAAGCAGAACAAAACTCTTCTTTGGAATGAGGACGGAACACCCACTCAAAGAACGGAAAAAATTCTTGCTGCAACTCCTATGAATCGCTTCGGCGAGGCAGATGAGCTTGACGGAACGCTTCTTTTCCTCTGCGATGAGGCATACAGCGGATTCATAACAGGCGTAAACATTCCTGTTGACGGCGGATTTAATGCTTATTCGGGTGTATAATACAATCAAACAAATATAAAAAAGAACGCCGAGGACGGCGTTCTTTTTTCGTAAATTATTTAATACTATATCAATCTCCGCTGTATGTCGGGGCATTTTTCGGCGATTTGCCCTTGATAACATTGTGGTAGTATGAATATGTCATCGGTGTATCATCGTTAAGAAAATCTGCGTCTGTAACCTCGCCGAGGAAAACGGTGTGGGTTGAGGTTTCCATTTTGTCGATAACCTTGCAGGTTATATATGCCGAAGCCTCGGGAACAATCGGGAGCATAGATTTGATAAGCGGCTTTGAGTTTTCAAATTTATCGTTGTCTCTTCCCGATTTAAAGCCGAAATTTCCGATAACAAGCGGATCGCAGCCTTCGCCTAAAATGTTTATTGCAAAAACGCCCGTGTCTTTAATACATCCGTTTGTGAAATTATCGTGGTTGATTGAAACGGCAATTGTTGCAGGGGAGGAGGTTATCTGCATTGCAGAGTTTGCAGTGCAGCCCGTCGGTCTGCCGTCTGCCCACGAGGTAACAACATAAACACCGTAAGATAATTTAAAAAGCGCTTCCTTTCTCATTTAAAACCTTATCCTTTCAAATGCTTTTTAGAAAAGGCTGAGCAAATGCTCAGCCTTATGTTGTTTGGTTATTAGCCGAAATATCTCTCTAAAAGACCCTTGAATGCCTTGCCGTGTCTTGCTTCGTCGCGAGCCATTTCATGAACTGTGTCGTGAATAGCGTCAAGGCCGTCTTCCTTAGCCATCTTTGCAAGCTCGAATTTGCCGAGTGTTGCGCCGTTTTCTGCGGCAACTCTCATTTCAAGGTTTTTCTTTGTTGAGTCTGTTACAACCTCGCCAAGCATTTCTGCAAATTTAGCAGCGTGCTCTGCCTCTTCGTAAGCAGCCTTTTCCCAGTAAAGACCGATTTCCGGATAGCCCTCTCTGTGTGCAACTCTTGCCATTGCAAGATACATACCAACCTCTGAGCATTCGCCGTTGAAATTGTCGCGAAGGCCCTGAACGATTTCTTCTCTAACGCCGTCTGTGATGCCAACAACATGCTCGGCAGCCCAGCTCATCTCTGCGTTATCCTCACGAACTGCCATCTTTGCCTTGCAAATCGGGCAAATCTCAATCGGTTCGTCGCTTTCGTATCCGCATACGGGACAGTAATACTTTTTAGCCATAATGGTTTCTCCTTTAAAATTAATTATTTTTATTATAACAGCTTGGACATAAGCCACTGTAATAAACATCTCTGTGCGCAATTGAAAATCCGTCAAGCCCTTTTTCGTTGCAGGCAGGCACATCAAAATCAAAAATTTTTGAGCAGCAGCTGCATTTGAAATGGCCGTGAAAACCAACATTAGCGTCATAATGCGTTCTTGTTTCGTCTATTGTAACGGGAATAACAAACCCGTTTTCGCAAAGAGCACGCAGGGCATTATAAACAGTTGTTTTTGAAAAGCCCGGATGATTTTTTATTACGCTTTTATAAATTGAATCGGCGTCAGGGTGTATTCTGTTTTCAAAAAGATATTCAAAAACGGCAACACGCTGGGGAGTTGCACGAAAGCCCTTTTCCCTGAACATATCAATTATCTGTTCCTGCCTCATCAATTCACCACCTTGTAATCATTATTAATTTGTATTGATTACAATTTAATTATAACATATAACTTAAATTTGTCAACACCTATTTTAAAAATTTGACTAATTATTTTAAATCTGTTATGGTAGTAGCATATATAAGTTACATATTATATGAGGTATATATATGATAAACGTTAATTGGGAAAAAATCAAGCCATACGAAAAGAAAAGCTTTGCCGTTCCGGTAACGGTTATTCTTTTCGCGGTGCTGATTGCTTCTTTTGTTGTATCGGCGTTTGTTCCGCTTCTTTTTAAGCCGTTAAAATTTTTAACAGGCTTGTTTCTTGTTTTAACAGTTGCGTTTAAAATTCATATTGAATCAAGAATGCTCCAGCTGTATATGCTCCTCGGCATTGCGGATATTTCGTTTATGTGCGCGGCGCTTATTCCCGTTTCAAAGGGCTTAACGGTCTTTTTCTTCGTTGTTTCTTTAATTGCATTTCTTTTAGGCATTGTGCTGACGGTTATTTCAGAGGTAACGATGAAAAAGGAAACCGCCTATGATTTCCCCGAAGCGAAAAGAGATAATCTGTTTGCCGAAAAAAGCGTTATGCTTTTCGCTCCTCACGAGGATGATGAAATAAATCTTTACGGCGGAGTTATCGAGCAGTATGTTAAAAACGGCAGTGAGGTTAAAATTGTTTTTTTAACAAACGGAGATTATTACGGCTTGGGCGGGTTAAGGCTTCGCGAGGCGCTTAACGCTTCAAAAAAATATAATATCCCTGCTGAAAATGTGATTTTTCTCGGCTATTCGGACAGTCTTAAAAACGAAAATGCGCTTCATATATATAATGCCGAAAAAGGAGAGCTTGTTAAATCAAGGCTCGGCAGGGGCGAAACCTACGGTATTAAGAGCAAGGCGCCGTATTCGCAAAGAAGCTTCACAAGGGATAATATTGTTTGCGATATTAAGAATATTATTACGGAAAATAAGCCCGATATTCTTTTCTGCTGCGATTATGATTCCCACCCCGACCACCGTGCGCTCAGCCTTTTCTTTGAGGAGGCACTCGGTAAAATCCTTAAAGAGAACGATGAATACCGCCCCTGCGTTTATAAGGGCTTTGCTTATTCAACCGCGTGGGACGGCAAAAACGATTATTATGCGCCGAATATCATTTCAACGGCTTTGAAAAATCCTTCATCATTTATGGAGGAAATGAAGCCGTTTGAATGGGATAAAAGAGTGCGCTTTCCCGTTGCGCGCGAATATCTTTCAAGGGTAATGCGCAATTCATCAAGCTATATTGCAATGGCGGAATATTCAAGCCAAACCTCAACAGACCACGCAAACGGAATTTTAAACGGCGACAAGGTCTTTTGGAAAAGACGAACAGACAGCTTGCTCTATTCAGCCGAAGTGGCTTCGTCAAGCGGAAATGCGTCTGCGCTCGGCTCGTTTAAGCTTGCTGAAAGCGGAGATATAACGGGCGATAGAGAGCCTTACGAAAACGCTTGGATTGCCGAGGACGGCGACGAAATGCGAGCTGTTGCATTTAAGCTGAAAAAGGCGGAAAAAATCAGCAGTGTTGTAATTTATGAAAATCCCGATGAGGACAGCCATATCGTTAATGCCGTTCTTCAAATCGGCTCTGTTAGGTACAACACGGGAGAATTAAAGCCAAACGGCGCGCCGACTGTTTTTGAATTTCCGCCCGTAACCTCTGATTATATTGCAGTAAAGGTAACCGCCTTTACAGGCAAATGCTCGCTTTTAAAGGTTGAAGCCTTTGAAAAGCCCGAAAGCGCAAAAACGGAATTTATTAAGCTTGAAAATCAAAACGGCGATTTCTGCTATGATTATATCGTTTCAAAATCGGGCAGGGAGGATTTTTTTGTTTATTCCTATCCGCCTGATGAAAGGGCGGAATTAGAGGCGTTTTGCGATAACGAGGGCGTCGGCGTTTTGTGTGAGGGCGGAAAAATTCGTGTAAACTGTCCGCTCGGCGAAGCGGCGGTTATAACCGTTAGGTTAAAGGATAATCCCGAAATTTATGATTGCATAACGGTGCGCAATCCCGATGAAAGAGAAAGATATGTCCTTTCCGCAAAGGAACGGTATGAGCAAAGGCTTCCGTCGTTTGAAATGCTTTGGGATTATTACAGAGGCTTGATTCGCCGACTTGCCGTTTATTTAAAATAACATTATTATTGAAAAATACGCACTCCGCAGGGAAATTAATTCCTTTGCGGAGTTTTTTTGTTGCAAGTGGGCTCCCTTTTCGCTATAATTAAAATAAGGGGGAATATTTATGGAAAAATATGTTTCAAATAAAGAATGGATGGCGTATGCCGTAGGTGCTCTCGGGCAGGGAATGGTTTATGCCATAATGAGCTCTTATATATCCGATTTCTATTTAAGCGTTTTAAAGCTAACACCGCTTTTTGTTCTTTTCCTTATGCTTTTGGCAAGAGTGTGGGACGCAGTTAATGACCCGATTATGGGCTATATTGTTGACAGAACAAATCTTAAAATGGGAAAAATGCGTCCGTATCTGCTTTTCACTCCGATACCGATTGCAATTTTAACCGTTCTTCTTTTCTATTCTCCCGATTTATCGGGCACTCAGCTTATGATTTATGCGGCGGTAACCTATGTTGCGTGGGGTATGATTTATACCGCCTCCGATGTTCCGTTTTGGAGCCTGCCTAATATTATGACACCTAATCCCGATGAGCGCGGAAGCATAATCAGCAAGGCAAGAACCGCAAACGGAGTAGGCTCTGCCGTTCCTATGGCGATTTTTATGCTTCTCGGCTTTGTGTTGCCTAAAATGGGTCTTGCAGGCACGGAGCTTGAAAAAACAAAGTATATGACCATCGCGCTTATCTGTGCGATTTTCGGTAATCTTCTTTTCATCAGAGTTTATTTTAAAACAAAGGAACGCGTTAATATTCCTATCCCGAAGGAAAGGGAAAAGGGCGAGCCGAGCTCAATTAAGCTGATATTAACCTGCAAGCCGCTTATCTTAACCGCCGTTATGGGTATTCTTTCGTCTGCAAGATATATGTATCAGGCAGGCGCAGTTCATGTTGCAAGATACAGCTTTTACATAGGCAAGGATTTAACAGGTCTTTCAGCCGCAGAAAAGGAAGCCGCGCTTCAATCAAATATAAGCCTTGTTTCAACGGTGTTTTCCGTTGCAACGGCTCTCGGTATGTTCGGCGCAATGCTTCTTATGCCCGTGCTTTTCAAAAAGTTTAATTATAAGCAAATTATTATAGGCACCTCTCTTATAGGCTTCGTAGCTTCTATGGCTATGTGGTTTATCGGCTATGAGCATTTCTGGGCATGCGTGCCGTTCCTCGTTCTTTCGTGTATCCCGTGCGGTGCAATAAATATCTGCGCATTTGCTATGGTTGGCGATTGCCTTGATTATATGGAATGGAAAACGGGAGTAAGATTAACGGGAATGGGAAGCGCAATCCAAAGCTTTGTAACAAAGCTCGGCAATGCTATTTCAACCTCGTTTATCGTGCTTATGTATATGATTGTTAATCTTGATGTTGCAAGCATAAGCGCAAAGGTAACCGCAAATCCGCTCGAAATGAGCACAGGCATAAGAACGGGAATGTTCAGCCTTGTTTCGTTGATACCCGGCATTTCGCTTCTTATCTGCATAATCCCTCTGTTCTTCTATGATTTGGTTGGGGAAAAGAAAAAGAAGGTAACCGAGGAGCTCGAAGAGCAAAGAAAAGCCAAGGGAATAGTTATTGAATAAAAAAATGCAAAATGCATAGGGTTTTCACTCTCTGCATTTTTTGCACAAAAGATTTGTACAATCAGGGACTGTCCCTAATTGTACATTGTTGTAATACATAGATTTACAAATAGTATAATGTTACGGCAAAAAAGTAGTAATCAGATAGTTTATAAATTCTAATCATTATGAATAGGTGTAATAATATGAGTAAGAAAAAGAAATCATTTAAGAAAATATTAGGATTATTGTTGTTCATTGCTTTGATATTATATATTTTAGGAACAATACTTTTTGTATGTGTTTTTCCAAAAATGTATTTATCCCATAAGTATAACACAAAAATGAGCGATTATAAGGTTTGTGATTATTATCCGGGACATTTTGCTTATGATATAAATTATTGGGATGTTGTGTGGCACGATTCTCATTTGGTATATGAAGCAAAAGATGACGGTCGTATATTTAAAGTGAAATTTATGAATTTTCAGTATTATGATGCTTACCAAATGAAAGAAGTTTCAGAATGGATAACAGAAGAGTTGCAAAACAATGTAGATGAAAACATTGATATGGTAAATGTTTCGGATGCAAGTGTTTATGGTATTTATGACAAAGAAAAGGATAAATACAAAAATGTTGTTTGGACGAAAGATAATGTCGGCGAAATAATCAGAACTGGAAGAATTGGCGCTGTTTTTATTAAAATCGATGATATTCAACAGTATTTGTTGAATAATTCCGCCGAGATTACTTATTATAATTCAGGAAATACAAACTCAAATTTTGATGAGTATATGAGCGATATTAGAAATAAATTTAACGACAAATATAAATCAGATTATAGCACATTGTATTTGCATGAACCTAAATTCCCAACATTTTCCGGATGTAGTTTTTATGGAATAGATATAAATGAGATAACTTATAAGCAAATGAAGTATATGATAGTAGATGAGATATATTAACTTAAGCTTTTAGAAAGGATAAGAATTTTATGAAATATACAAAATGCGTTACAATAAATTCAAAGGATTTTTTTCAGTAACTAATTTAGGAGCATATGATCATTCAGATTTATGATATTATAGGTATAAAGTATTTAGTGAGACTTTAATATGGATAATCATACGCCTGAACAGCGACATAAGAATATGCAAGCCGTAAAAAACAAGAATACAAAAATCGAAGTTTTGCTGAGAAAAGAACTTTGGTCAAGAGGTTTGCGTTACCAAAAGAATTCTAAAAAGGTTTTCGGAAAGCCTGATATTGTCTTTATTGTAGATATTTTATATAATTTTGTAAGAATAATATGCATTTTTGCACAAAAGATTTACAAAACATATTAAATATGATAAGCAGATAATGAACAAAAAAATTAAGGAGTTGATATTATGAAAGAAAGTAAAAGGTCAAAGAAAGCATTTATAATAGCTTTTTCCTTGCTTGTGGCAGTTTTAATTATATTCATAGTATTCAGAGCATTGATGGTAAGCACCTTGCCGAAATTGTATCTAACAAATAAATATGACGATATGAATTATGAGCAGATAGAGCCTGTTAGCTATAATCCGAATAAGATTGATAAAAATCTTTTCTTTTTGGAAGAGGTTTATATCAGAATTTATCCGCAGCAATGGAGATTTAAGTATAACGATAAAGAATTTAATGTTGAGTTTGGCAAAATGCATTTTGCAGATGATTATCAGCTTGAGGAGCTCGAAGCATTGTGCACGGAATATTTGCAGGAGAATGTTGATGATAATATTCAAGGCGTTATTATATACAGCGACACAATTTATTCCTCACACGCATTATTTGAAGAGGATAGCACGGATAAATATAAAATAACCTATGATGATAATATCCTGTGGACAAGTGAAAACATAGAGGAGTATATAAACGCCTATATAAACAGAAATTATCAAACTAACTATTGCACCGTATATATCTATTATGACAATACCTCGGCAGAAATAATTTCAAAAGAAATGAGCAGTACGTTTCCGAATTTGAGCAATTATTACTTGATTAAATTAAACGGTACACCGTTAACCCTCGAACGATACGGCAATCAATGTGCTTTTAATGAGCTTTACAGGCAGGAAGCTTATGGGTATATGCCAAGCGAATATGTGAAAGAAAACATAATTAACGAAACAGAAATCAAAGATAAGGAGATAATGGATCAATAATGAAAAGAATAGTATCAATGTTACTAGCAATTGTTATGGTATTTTCTAATAGTATTGTTTTGTTTAACGCATTAGCAGAAGATGATGTTTTGGCTATATATTCAGGGTCTACTCAGGCGGATTATGGCTTCACTCCAAATTGTACATTTAGAATTAATAAAGTCGTAGGTAATGAGTTTAGAGGAAGTTTTGCCGCCGAAAATTTGAGTGTGTATAGCTTTGATGAAAGTGTTAGTGGGAAAATATATTATGCAGAAGATAGTTTTACTTGTTGTTTTACTGTCTTTTTCAATAATGACAGGTATTATTCCGATATGTGTATTACTATTTATCCATTAAATGGCATTGCTGATTGCGAATGTAATGGCTCATATCATATGGAATCCTTTAAAATGACGGGTACAGTTTTTGATTTTAGCGATCATCTAGGGAAAATAACGGATTTATATAACTTGTATAATGAAGAAAACATGAAGACTTGTATGAGTTTATCTTATGCAGCTTATTTTGATTTTGAAGAATCAAATGCTTTAATAAGAAACGCAATGCTTGAAGATGAAAAATATGTAACAGTATTAACGGATGAGTATATTAATATCTGCATAAATAGAGGACTTGAAACAGATAATATTTTTACAATGAACTACTCTGATACTAATCCGAATAATGTGGCATTTTCAATTACTTACAGAAAACCAAAAGATAACAGTAATATAGTTGATATGTTTGTTGTTCTTCGTGGTACATTAGATGATGAATGGCAAGGAAATGCTCAAATTACAGGTTCGTCATATAATAATTCTATTATGCATAAGAATTTTGAATTAGCAAAAGACAGTATTAAGGATTATGTATTTAGATATTACAACACACTTAAAGAAACATATAGTGACGTTAATTTAATCATTACTGGACATAGTAGAGGAGCAGCAGTAGCAAATTTATATGCAAAAGAGGCTACCGACAAACTAGATAATAATACAATTCCTGATTTTAATAAGGTTACGGCATATACATTTGCAACCCCAAATGTTGCCAAATATAATAATGAAATGGAAAGTTACACAAATATTTTTAACTTTTGCTTTATTGAAGATGTTGTGCCAACGGTTCCACTAACTAATCCAACAAGTGGCTGGAATTATTGGAAATATGGTGTAACATATTGTTCCAATCTGTCGAAAATGGCATTACCACATAAAATTGTTAGTGAAAATGCCATCAAAAGAATACATAGTGGGTTTTGGTATTGGCCCAATGTTAGAGATTATTATGAAAAGGAATTAAATGGTGTTTTTGATTCATCAACTACATTGTACAACACAATTTATGATGTGTTAGGCGGAGTGAAATCAAAAGATGGATATAGCAGATATATGGCAAAGCAAAATATTTTTAATCGGATTGGAACCTATCCTCAACTTGCTCCGTTAATTTGTGGCGCAATTTTTTCAAATGTTTTCGCCATAGGCAATGCTCATAGTCAAGAAACATATAACAATATAATATCCATATCTGGTTCAGCCACATTTAATAGATATACATATCTCAACTGTACCACTGACGAGTATTTTTCTATTTCACAGAGGTTAATTGGAAATGAAGCCAAATTAGGAACTTTCAGTTCAGGATATAATGCAATAGAAGTATCATTATTAACATGTTTTTATAACCAAAATAACAATTCAAATAAGCTTGATTGGGACATTGAAGATGCTTCGACTTGGAACGGAGTAATATGGGATTCAAGTGGCAATGTAACAGAAATAGATTTAGCATATCTAGATTTAGATGGCTCGTTGGATTTGTCAAATTTTTCTTCACTTCAAAGAGTTGATATATCAGGAAATAATATTACAAATATAGATGTTTCAGGTTGTTCATCTCTAACAAGTCTAAATGTTTCGGCTAATAAGATTGAATTACTTGATATTTCCGATTGCACAAGTCTTACGGAGTTTGATTGCAGCTTTAACGATTTATCAACTAATGGTATAGATGTTTCTTCAAACACGGATTTAACATCATTTATCTGCGATGGTTGCTCTCTGAATAGTATTGATATTTCTTCACTGGTTTATTTACAGGAATTTAGTTGTTCATTTAATAGCTTAACTACACTTTCATTAGACAATAATAATGCTCTGTCCTCCATAATTTGTTGTTATAACTATCTTGATACACACGAAGGCTCTGCTTTATACAACACATTAGATGATTTGATGTTTGATGATGTATATGTAAACTATTACCCACAATCAGTTCCCGATAATGCAACATTTAACACGGCGGAACTAAATGCATTAAAGATATTTGCAAATATTGATAGCAATAATTCGGTTTTGGATTGGCTTGATGAAGACGGCAATATTGATACAAATAAATTGCAGAATAATGTTTTGTTTGAATATGACGGAAACAATTACAGAATTGCTGCAATTGATATAAGCGAGCTTGAAATCACAGGTTCACTTGATTTAACGGCCTTTGCACAACTCAAAGAGCTTTATTGCTCGCAAACCGGCATAACATCTGTTAATGTGAATAACTGCACAAAGCTTGAAATTATCGACTGCTCCGACAGTCAGCTATCAATGCTGACATTACCGTCTAATTCCAGCGACAAAAACACCCCGCTTTATAAAGTGATGTGTGAAAATAATCATCTTGATATAAATATTTTTACAGATGATATTATAAAATATGTAACCTTTAAAGCAGGCTCACAGCTTGATTATAAGCATCAAATCATTAATGCCTCGGCAGATGAATTTGATGAAAACGATTACAACGCTCTCTGCGCCTTTGCAAATCAAAAGGATAATCTTTCTTCGCTTGATTGGGATTTGACTGCTCCCGGTGAATGGGATTATGTTAATTGGAAATTGGATACGGTAAGCGGCAAGTATAAATTGCTTGATTGTTATTTTGATTGCCTTGATATAACAGGCGATATTGATTTGTCAGGCTGTACCGCACTGGAATATGCAAGCTTTTCGGGCAGTGATATTGAAACGGCAAAGCTTCCTGTTTTAACGGAAAAGCGTTATGCCGCAGGCACGGTTGAAACCGCTTCCTTAGGAGCAAATGAAAATGCCTTTTATGACTGCCCCAAGCTTGAAGCTGTTGTTATAAGCCCGTTGGCTGAAAAAATTGAAAGTGGTGCGTTTTATAACTGCAAAGCGCTTCAAGCCGTTTATGTTCCTGAAAGTGTAATTTCAATTGCCGATAACTCATTCGGAAATTGTCCTAATCTTACTCTGGCAGGTGCGGATGAAACAACAGTATCGGAATATGCTTTTGAAAACAGCATTTCGTTTGAAGAAGGATATTTCCTTTGTGCAAGAGTAAACTGTCAGGAAAACACAAGCGGAACATTTTCTGCTTATTATCCTATTGAAGACGCCCAAATTATCAACGGAGACACTGTTTGTGCGCAAACCGACGAATACGGCTTCTTTACAGTGTTTGGTCTTGAAGACGGCCAGTATTCATACACCGTTTCGTATAAATTCGGTTTTAATGTTCCGCTGATTGCTTCGATATCCGGTGGGTGCAAAACGGTAACTCCTCCGATTGCAATGCCTGCACTTAATTTTAACCGTGATGGTTATATTACGGTGAGAGATTATACCATGCTCGTTAGGATAACGCAGGATAGTGAGGATTTTAAGTATTATGATATTAACAGAGATTCGGTAATTGATGATGTTGAAAAGAATTTGTTTACAGGCTTATGGAATATGGCTGCATCCGATGTTATCAGCTATAATGTTTAAAAAATATTAATCTGTTACAAAAAACAACCGCTTTGCAGGGGTTCTGCAAAGCGGTAGTTTTTATTCATCATAATTCGGCATATCAACTATTATCGGTGTGTGGTTGACTGCCGGAAGGAATTTTTCCAAAACATCCTTTGTTTTCATTTTAAGGCTTGAAGTACTGACGCACGGATGGCAGCCGAGTGTTTCGCTTTCAATAACGGGCTTATCTATCAAAAGCTGAACCTTACCTTCTGTATCGTTCATAAGCCCCATTATTGAAACTGCACCGGGCTTGATATTCAAGTATTTTTCCATATCCTCTGCGCCTGCAAAGGAAAGGCGCGAGCAGCCTATCTGCTTTGTTATGTCCTTCGTTTTAAACGGCTTGTCGCCGGGCATCATCAAAAGATAAAAATCCGTTTTCTGCCTGTTGCACAGAAAAAGATTTTTGCAGATAACCGTGCCTAAAATACTGTCTATTTCAAGGCAGGCTTCCATTGTGTTTGCTTCCTCGTGGTCTGTTCGCTCAAACTCAATGCCAAGCTCATCAAGCAAATCATAAACCCTTATTTCCTTTTCAAGCCGTCCGCCTTCGTTTTGCGGTCTGCCCTTTTGTAGCTCCATATTTAATAATCCTCTTAATACATATAGTTTGAAGTATCAATGGCTTTTCCGTCTTTATAATACACTCTCACAACACGCCTTGCAACACGGCAGGGGAGCTCATAATTAAAGGAATATGCCTCCTCGGAAACCTCCTCCATAGTAAGCTCGTTATTACCGCTTTTGCCGATTAAAACAACCTCGCTTCCGACCTCAACATTCGGAATATCCGTAACGTCTATCATAAACTGGTCCATACAAACTCTGCCGACTATATCTGCATATTCGCCGTTAACAAGCACTCTGCCCTTGTTTGAAAGACACCTCGGATATCCGTCTGCGTAGCCGACGGGAACGGTTGCAATAATTCTGCTTTCCTTTGTTTTGTATGTTCCGCCGTAGGAGATTTCTCTGCCCGCTTCAAGCGTTTTTATATGAGAAATTCTCGCCCTCCAGCTCATAACGGGTTTAAGAGGTAAAAGCGATTTATCAACCTCGTCAGAGGGGTAAAGCCCGTAAAGTATAATTCCCATACGGCACATATCGAAATACTCGTCAAAATTCATTATGCCTGCGGAGTTGTTAAGGTGCTTAACGGGAATGTTAATTCCTCTTTCTTCAAGCAGAGAAACGAATTTTTTGTATTTCTCTCTCTGGGCTTTTGCGCGCGTCAGGTCTGCGCAGTCAGCAGTTGCAAAGTGAGAGAAAAGTCCCTCTGCTTCAATAGACGGAAGCTCGGTTATTTTCCTGCATATATCTGCGCTCTCTTCGTTAACCTGAAAGCCTATTCTGCTCATACCCGTATCAATGCAAAAATGAAAGGGAACAGTTTTACCCTGCTTAACTGCTTCGTCGGAAAGAGCCTTTGCCGAATCGTAAGAAAAAATCGGTATGCGTATATCGTATTTAACAACCAAATCATACGCCTCGGGAAAAACATATCCCAAAATCAAAACGGGATTTTTTATTCCTGCTTTTTTAAGCTCAACTGCTTCCTCAATGCAGGCAACGCCGAAGAAATCGCACCTGCCGTCTAAATATTCGGCAAGCTTAACTGCGCCGTGTCCGTAAGCGTCTGCCTTTATAACGCAAAGCAGCTTAACGCCCTCGGGAAGCTTTGCCCTTGTGTTTTTAAAGTTATATTCAACCGCGTCTAAATCAATTGCGGCGTGAGTTCTGAATTTCATTATCCGATTACCTCTTGAATTGAAGCTGTTTTTATGCCGTTATTTTCAAATGCTCTGTTGAGCGCCTTAACAAATTCAAGCGCCTTTGCGCCGTCGCCGTGAACACAAACGGAGTGCGCTTCAATATCAATATCCTCTCCCGTGTAGGCGGTAACCCTGCCGTCCTTTATCATTCGTATAACTCTTTCGATTGCAAGCTGTTCATCTTCAATCATTGAGCCTTCAAGGCTTCTTGCTCTCAAGGTGCCGTCTGCCTCATAAGCCCTGTCTGCAAAAACCTCGCTTGCATATTTCAGCCCGATTGCCTTTGCGGCTTTAATCATTTCAGAGCCCGAAAGCGCAAGCAAAATAAGGCTTTTATCATAATCGTAAACAGCATTTGCAATTGCGTCTGCAAGTGCTCTGTCCTTCGCCGCCATATTATACATAGCGCCGTGTGGCTTAACATGATTAATTTTAACGCCCTTTGAGCCTGCAATCGCTCCTATTGCGCCGAGCTGATACATTGTAAAATTATAAACCTCGTCGGGAGTAACGGGCATATTTGTTCTTCCGAAATTCTCTTTATCGGGATAGCCGGGGTGCGCTCCTGCCGAAACAGAGTTGATTTTGCAAAGCTCAATCGTTTGAGCCATCATATTGCTGTCTCCTGCGTGAAATCCGCAGGCAATGTTTGCGCTCGTTATAAGCGGAATTATATTTTTATCTGCTCCTGCACCTTCGCCGAGGTCGGAGTTAAGGTCAACCTTAAACACTATGCTCACTCCTTTTTAATATTTCAGGCTTGTGTTTTTAATATCTGTTATAAACATGTGCCCGGGCGAATGAGTAATCGCAATTTCGGGCTTTGTTGCCATAACGATATTCTGCGGAGTAACGCCGCACGGCCAGAAAACAGGCACTTCGCCTTCTTTAACCGTAACGCTGTCGCCGTAATCGGGCTTCATAATGTCTGCAATTCCTATTTCCTCGGGTGATCCTATATGTATCGGCGCGCCGTGCACCTTCGGCATTGCCGCAGTAACATTAACTGCTTTAACAACTTGGTCATAAGGAATGGGGCGCATTGAAACAACCATATTGCCGTGAAAAACACCTGCCGAGGCAAGCCTTATATTCGTGTTAAACATAGGAACATTTTTGCCCTCTTCAATGTGGCGAACGGGAAGCCCGGCTTCAAGCATTTCCGCTTCAAACGAAAAAGAACAGCCGATAAGAAAATAAACAAAATCGTCCTGCCAGTAATCCGTAATATCGCAAACCTCTTTTTCAAGAACTCCGTTTTTCCAAATTCTGTATTTCGGAAAATCGGTGCAAATATCTCCGTATTCGGCCATTGACTTTATTTCCTTTGAGCCAACCTCGCCCACCTCAAGAATAGGGCAGGGCTTTGGGTTTCTCATACATAAAAGCAAAAAATCAAAGGCATATTCCTTTGGCAAAATGCAAAGGTTTGCCTGCGCATAGCCGTTGCACATTCCCGAGGTTTGCCCAGTTATTTTCTGCTCTCTTATAAGCCTTTTAACCTCCTGAGGAGCCATTGATGAATAATCCATAAATTATTTCTCCTTTGAATTTAATAGAAAAATAAATTATCAAAATATTTCTTTTCCTTTCTTGAAAGCCTTTCGGCTTCAAAAACGGAAACCTGATGAAATCTTATTTTCGTTTTCGGCTTTGCCTGTGCAAGCAGGGGAAGGTCTGCTGAAATAACAGTTGCAATTTTTGCGTATCCGCCTGTTGTTTGGTGGTCTGCCATAAGGATAATCGGCTTTCCGTTTTTCGGGATTTGAACAGAGCCGAAAACAATGCCGTCGGATATAATATCCATTCCGTCCTTTCCCTCCATAGCGGCGCCGTCAAGGCGTATTCCCATTCGGTCGGACTGAGGAGTAACCTCATATTCCGCGGAAAAGAAGGTTTTTATATCCTTGTCGGTAAACATAAAATCCTGCGGTCCCGCAACTGCACGAACCGTTATTTTGTTTTCATATTCCTCTTCGGGAAGCTCCCATTTGTCTATTTCGTCAAACGGCAAATCAAAATTATCGCATCCCGTTTCAAGAATATCTCCGCTCATCAGCTTTCGTCCGCAAAAGCCGCCGATACCTGATTTAAGATTAGTTGAACGGCTTCCCATAACGGGCTCAACATCTATTCCGCCGCTGACGGCAAGATAAGCACGAAGCCCCGTTTTTGCATAGCCCATAGCAAGAACGCTTCCCGCCTGCGCCTTGTATGCCTTGTTTGTTCTTATCGGCTTTGAGTTGAGCGAAGCACCGAAATCTCCACCCGAAAGCGCAATAATGCAGTCCTCTGTAAGCTCTGCCGTTATTCCCGTCATTGTCATTTCAATAACGGCGCAGTTAAGCGCGTTGCCAACAAGCCTATTCGCCTTTTTAACGGCTCGCGAGTCCATTGCTCCGCTTTGCGTAAAGCCGTTTTTCATAACTCCGAATCTGCCCAAATCCTGAACGGTTGAAAGCATACCCGGCTGAATGATTTTAATGCTCATCTGCGCACCTCCTCGGTTTGCACGGTGTAGGTGCCGCTTTGAACAGCCTTTTCAATCTCAAAATATTCATTCCTCGTTATCGGAACAAATCTTATGTAATCTCCCGATTTATACAAAATCGGATTTTCTCTTTCCCTGTCGTAAACAAGAATCGGTGTTCTGCCGATTAGCTGCCAGCCGCCGGGGGAGGCAACGGGGTAGATTCCCGTCTGTTCTCCGCCTATTCCAACTGCGCCTCTGCTTATCTCAACCCTCGGAGAGTCAAGCCTCGGCGTTGCAAGCCTTTTGTCCATCTCGCCGAGATATGCAAAGCCGGGAAGAAAGCCGAGCATATAAATAAGATAATCAGTTGAAGAATGAATTTCAATTATCTCTTCTCTTGAAAGCCCCGTGTGCGCCTCAACATTTTTCATATCGGGCGAAAATTCCTCCTCATAGCAAACGGGAATTTTATAAAGAACTGCGCTTGACTGCTGTGAATTGCCTAATTTCTTTATAATTCTTTCAAGCTTAATTTTAAGTGTGCCGGCGGAAGTAACAGTTGAATCATAAAGCACCGTAACGGAATTAAAAGCAGGAATAAGCTCAATAACTCCCTTAATGCCCTTTTGCTCAACGGCACAAGTAAAAGAGGTAACGAAGCCGTTAACCTCTTTGCTTATTTCATTTTCAAAGCAAACGGTTATTGCCGTGTCTCCGTTTTGCAGAAATGAGTGTTTCATTTTGTAAAAAATCCTTTTTTCAAAGTGTTTTCAAACCAAGCGGTTGTTTTGTCCTCAACCGTTGGCGGATATTCAATAAGTGCCTTCATCATTGCAACAAGCGGAAGATTGATGTTTTTGCCGAAGCCGTCAATATACGGCTTTGGCTCTCCGTACATATCAAGCATTCCTGCGCCTGCCGCCGCGTCCATTGCCGAGGCCTGCTCGTCAATCGAATGGAAAAGCTCGGGCTTTCCGAGAAGAAACGCCGTTGCCGCCATAAGTGCATCACAGCCCCAGTCGGAAACGGTTGCGGTTATAATGTTGTCCGCCGCCGTGTCTGCAAGAATACCGAAGCCCGTGCCTGCCTTGCAGCCGCCCTCCTCGGCGTAGGGAACAAATCTTCTTATGTGGTCCTCAATTGCCGCCATACCGATTTCGTTGCCGAGGTCGCCAATGGAAAGGTTGTAAATTCCGAGCTTTTGGCATTTTTTGAATAAAACATCATATTTTGCCTCGCAGTCAGAGGTGTTAACTCCAACTGCATTGTGGTAATATCCGTTTTTGTTTCGTCCCGGCGCTTCGTTTGAAATAATTGCGCAGGGCGTTGTGTGAGATAAAATCTCGTCTGCCTGTGCGTCTGCCTTGCCTGCGTCCTTTGTAAATTCAATCATACAAACGGTGTTTTCGCCGATATTGTCTATATCAGTTGTTGTTTTAAAGGATAAAACATTGCTCATTGCCTTAATGGCTTTTATGCTTTGCTCGGGAACAATCATAACGGGCTTTGCACCAAACGCCTTCATAATAAACCCGGCAAGAAGCATCGAGGAAATAATTCCGTCTGTTTCTGCTTCATTCCACGGAAGAAGAACAAATCCCGTAAGAATAAAAACGGTTTCTCCCTCTTTAATATTTTTAATAAGTCCCTTTGCCGCGTGAGTTGAAAGAGGCTCGCCCGTAAATTCTCTTGCGCCCTCGTAAAGTATTCTGCAAACTCCGTAGCCGCGAGGGTCTAAATTCATAAGAGTGTCAAGATTACAGCCAACATTATATTCGGTTAATTCTTCTCTTGTCATACCTTAGCTTTGCCTTTCCGATTTTTAATCAGTCTGCCTTGCACTGCGCCTCAAAGTCGGCAACAAGTGCGTCTTGAATTGTTTTAAGCATTTCGGGTGCTTTTCCGCCAACGGGCTTTCCGTCAACAGTTTTAACGGGTATGCAGAAGGAGCCTGTTGAGTGAACAACAACCTCGTCGGCGTTCATAAGCTCATCAAGAGTGTAATCTCTTTCCTCAACCTTGTAGCCAAGCTTTTCTGCAAATGCAAGCAGGCGAAGTCTTGCCGTTCCGGGAAGAATTCTGTCGTCAAGCTGATGAGTTATAACACAGCCGTCTTTAAAAATCGAGCAGTTGGAATGAGCACATTCCGTAACAATATCGCCTCTGTGGAAAATAGCCTCCTGGCAGCCTGCTCTGTCTGCCGCCGTTGCCGCAAGGCAGGAGGGAATAAGATTAAGAGTTTTAACATTGCAGTAATAAAATCTTTTATCTTCAAAGGTTATAACATCAATCGGCTTGTATGTGTCTGCCACAGGGCAGGGGGTAAGCGTTATCCAAAGATTTGCTTTAATGTCCTCTGCGTAAATGTGTCCTCTAAGTCCCGAGCCTCTTGTAATCTGCATATAAACAAATTGGTCGCCGCTGTCAACCTTTTGAACAAGGTCGTTTAAAAGCTTTTCAAGCTCTGACCTTTCAATAGGCATATTCATATCAAGAAGCCTTGCACTGTTATAAAATCTGTTTAAATGAGCGTCCATATCGAAAATTTTGTGATTGTGAGCGTATGTTGCGTCGTATATACCGTCGCCGAACCAGCACACTCTGTCAAGCATAGGAATCTGCATTTCCTCGATAAGTCCGTATTTGCCGTTATAATAACCTAAATTTTCCATAATAGTCCTCCTCATTAGGCTCTAAAATAAAATGGGCATAGGAACTCCCTTTTTCGCTCCGTTGCCCATCCTTTACATTTTAATACATTTAACTAAAAAAGTAAATACGTTTTTAAAAATATATGTATATAAATTATATTTTTACTTTGGTTCAAAAATTCAAATCTGTAAATTATCACTAAACAGTTTAAATGAATAGGATATAATAAACTGATTTAATAAGGTGATAATTTTGTATTCAGAGGTTATAAAAGGAATACTTATTCCTTTTTTGGGAACATCTATCGGAAGCGCGGCGGTTTTCATAATGAAAAACGAGCTCAAAAGAAGCGTTCACCGCGCGCTCACCGGCTTTGCCGCAGGAGTTATGACGGCGGCAAGCGTTTGGAGCCTTTTGCTTCCTGCAATTGAGAAAAGCGCTTATCTTAAAAGCCTTTCGTTTATTCCTGCGGTTGTTGGCTTTTGGGCGGGAGTTTTATTTCTGATAATCATAGATAAGCTGACTCCGCTAATCTATTCGGAAAATTCCTCCGCCCTGCGCTCCTCGCAGACATCAAGGCTTGTTTTTGCCGTTACGCTTCACAACATACCCGAGGGTATGGCAATAGGTGTTGCCTATGCGGCATGCCTTGCCAATAAATCGCAGGTGTCAACTGCGGGGGCATTTGCCCTTGCGCTTGGCATTGCTATTCAGAATTTTCCCGAGGGCGCAATCGTTTCAATGCCGATACACGCAAACGGGAAAACAAAGCTTAAATCGTTTATATGCGGGGTTTTATCGGGCGTGGTTGAGCCGATTGCGTCTGTTATAACAATAATATTTGCAGGTCTTTTCACAGCCGTTTTGCCGTACGCTTTAAGCTTTGCGTCGGGTGCAATGATTTATGTTGTTATAAGAGAGCTTGTTCCTGAGGGGGAAAGAGGTAATCCGTCATATATTAACTCCGTTTTTTTCACGCTCGGCTTTACCGTTATGATGAGCCTTGATGTTGCACTTGGATAACATTCAAAAAATATTTTAAAAAGGCTATTGACTTTTGCCGTTTTTATGGTAAAATAAATAGCACTTGGGAGCATAGCTCAGCTGGGAGAGCATCTGCCTTACAAGCAGAGGGTCACAGGTTCGAGCCCTGTTGTTCCCACCAAAAAATGAAGCCACACTTTTGTGTGGCTTTATTTTTTTATATGATTAAGGACTCGAAATGTGGTTTCGAATTTTGAAGTCAAAGGCTGAAAAAATTCGGGAGAAAGGTCCGGTGGACCTTTCGATAACAAATAGAGAGCCCTGTTGTTCCCACCAAAAAGAAGAACACACTTTTCAGTGTGTTCTTTTTTTGTTTATGCTCTGTATTTTTCGGCTTGAAGATTAAACATATATGCGTATTTGCCGTTTTTCGCCATAAGCTCCTCGTGTGTGCCCGATTCGGCTATTGAGCCGTTTTCCATAACATAAATTCTGTCTGCGTGCCGAGTTGTTGAAAGGCGGTGCGAAATAAATATAACCGTTTTGTTTTTTGCCGCCTCCATCATCGCTTTGTTTAGGTTATATTCTGCAATCGGGTCAAGATTTGCAGACGGCTCATCCATAATAACATAGGGGCAGCTTTTATAAAATGCTCTTGAAACGGCAACCTTTTGTGCTTCTCCGCCCGAAAGCATAGCTCCGTCATCGTCAAATTCGCGTAAAAGCTCCGTGTCTGTGCCGTTTTTTAGCTTCTTTGAAAAGCCTCCGTTTTTGAGTGCCTCTTCAACTCTTTCTTTGTCGGGATTAATGTCAAGCGCAACATTTTCACCAAGCGTTGCGGCAAAAAGCCGGAAATCCTGAAAAACTGCGGAAAATCTGTTTCGATGGCTTTCAAGCGTTTCCTCCTTTATGCTTTTCCCGCCTATCAGGATTTCTCCGTCGGTTGCGTCATAAAGCCTCAAAAGCAGGTTGGTTAGCGTCGTTTTTCCTGCGCCGTTGTAGCCAACAAGTGCAATTTTTTCATACGGCTTAATCGTTAGGCTTATGTTGTTTAAGGTCGGCTCGCTGTTGTTCGGATATGTGAAGCAAACATTTTTAAGCTCAATTTCCTCGGGCTTTTCGCATTCAGCCGTGTGCTCTCCCGATATAATGTTGTTTTCTCTGCCGAGAAATTCACGGAATTTATTTATCATTTTAGCCTGCTCAGAGAAATTTCTTGCAACCCAAACTGTTAAAAACGAAAACGAGGAAGCAATCGAATATGCACCATTAAAGGTTGCAACAAAATCTCCCGCACCGAGCGTTTTTGTTTTCAAAACGCAGTAGCCGAGATAAAGCGGCAGAATAAGCATAAAGCCTAAAATCTGCACACCGCTTTCCTGAAAGAAAAATATGGTGTCTATTTTGCCCACATATTTGCTCTGATTTTCCGTAACGGCGTCAGCCGCCTCGTTATAACGCTTTATAAGCAGAGGCTTAATGCCGTTCATTCTAACCTCCTTTGCGTAATCTTGAAGATAGAAAACCCTTGCAAAGTAGTCTGCACGGCGATGAAGCCTGTTGTTTTCAACGCGCCTTTCAATTTGCAAATCGCTTATTTTTCTGCTCAGCGGTGTGAAAATAATAACCGTTGCCGCAATAATCAGCAGGCAAATCGGGTCCATTGCAAAAATCAGCGAGCAGATTGTTATAAGAGAAATAACCTCGCCGATATAGTTGCGCACCATATTCAGCATATTGTTCATATTTCCCGCAGAGGTTTCAATCGCAAGAATGAAATTTGTGTAAAAATGCGGATTGTCGTAGGCTTCAAGGTCAAGTGATTTTGCCTTTTCGTAAAACATTTCGCTGAGCCCTGCGTTTGCCTTTTCCTTTGCGGTGTTCCAGAAAAATTCCCTGAAAAGCCAGCAGGCAGTTCTGCTGATGATAAGAACAAGCGCAATAACAAAAACGGCAGTGAAAATTTCCTTGCTTCCCTTGCCCTGCGAAACTGCGTCTATAACATATTTTGCGCCTATAACCGAAACAAGCCTTGTGGGCAGTTTAAGCATAATTCCCCAAAGACATTCGCCGATAACGAGAAGAGGCGATATTTTGAATAGAATTTTCAGAAAATAAAAAATATTTGAAAGCATTGAGCGTTCGCTCTTTTTATTCTTCAATATATCCCTCCTCTTTCTTATAGCTTTCTGCCTGAACGGCAAACATTTCGGCGTATTCTCCGCCGTTTTTCATAAGCTCGTTGTGGCTTCCGCTTTCAATAACCGTTCCGTTTTTCAAAACGAAAATGTTATCCGATAAAACCGCGCTTGAAAGACGGTGCGAGATATAAATAACGGTTTTGCTTTCTGTTGCCGAAATCAGATTTTCATACATTTTATATTCTGCAATCGGGTCAAGCGCAGAGGAGGGCTCGTCAAGGATTGCAATGTCAAAATCTCTTGCAAACATTCTTGCAACGGCTGTTTTCTGGCTTTCTCCTCCCGAAAGTCCTGCGCCGTTTTCATCAAATTCCTTTGTTAAAACGGTGTCTGCGCCGTCGGGCAAAGCGTCTGTTTTTTCAAGTGCACCGCTTTTGCGAAGAGCCTCGCGCGCCGCCGCCTTGTCCTCCTCGGTGCATTCCCTGCACATAACATTTTCGTTAACGGAAAGTGCAAAGTTTTTGTAATCCTGAAAAACCGTTGCAAATCTTGAACGCAGGCTTTCCGTGTTGTATTCCTTAATATTTATTCCGTTATAAAGAATTTCGCCGTCCGTAACATCATAAAAGCGCAGAATGAGCTTAACAAGCGTTGTTTTTCCTGCACCGTTAACACCCACAACGGCAGTTGTTTGCCCCTTGCGTATTTTTAAATTAAGATTTTCTATTGAGTATTTCTCCGCAGAGGGATATTTGAAATAAACATTTTTAAATTCAAGGCTTTCAAATTCATCACATTCGAGTGCCCCCGATATGATTTTATTTTCATATTCAAAGAAATCACGCAGATTTTGAAAATAAAGTGCCGACGCCGAAAGCTCCGAAAGGTTGTTTGCAATGTTGTTGCTCGCCTCGCTGACGGAATTTATCGAGGAAAGAACAACGGAAAAGCCCGAAACGGCAAGCGCCTTGGTAACGGTAAACTGATATCCCGCATACGCGTAGGTTCCTATAATCGGAATAAATTCGCCAAGAGTTGAGCTAACCATACTGAATATGAAAAGCTTAACTCCGTATTTTCTTAAAATTTCAACATTTGATTTAACGGCATTGTCAAATCTGTTTATTATTACGGAGAATATGTTTGAGGTTCTCATATCCTTTGAATAATCTTTAAGAAAAAGAGTTCTCTGTGCGTAAGCCTTTGTTCTGTTGTTTGAGGTCATACTGTAATCCCTGTTATAAACAACGCGGCTTTTTGCAATTTCAACCGCAAAAACAAATGCGCACGGAAGCAGGAAAATAAGATATGCCTTATCAATTGAAAAAACTATGCTTATAACCGAAATAAGCGCAATTATGTTGCCTATAAAATTTCCGAAGCTGTATCCGAAGGCAATGAAATAGCCACCCGTTAAAATTTCCGAGGCACGCTGATATTTATCGTAAAATTCAGGGTCCTCATAGCAGCTTATATCAACATTTCCCGCCTTTTCAAAAATAAGATTGTTTAAATTTTTAAATATTTTTTTCTGTGCAACAAGACCTGCATAATCACTTGTAACGGAAATGATTTCGTTTAAAAGTCCTATGCCGAAAAAAGCCAAAAGGATTTTCACATAATGCTCAAAGCCGTAGCCGCCCTCAATAACGGAAAGCAGAGCCTTTAAAAATAAAACGCTTTGGATGAAAAGATTAAAAACAATATATGCGCATTGAGAGATAATAAGCCAAAGCAAAAAGGCTTTATCTGCCTTAAAAAGAATTTTAATGGCGTACATTATATTTTTAAAAACGGGAACCCTTTCGTCCCGCTTTGCAGGTATCCAGCCCATAATTCACCTCCTGAAAGTAAAAAAATACCGTCGGCACGCATAATGCCGACGGGTAGTAAAATCCGAATTTCATCATTTTTGAGAAAGGCGGACAAAATTAACCGGCATAAATACGGCTTCTTTATAATTAACGGTATGTCTTGCTTTGCTCATAGGGTAATAACCGTAATACTTCATTCTGTTCGCCTCCTTCATATTATTTGTTTCCGCATGAAACCAAAACCTGCGGAAATTATATCACAGTATTAAGTATATGTCAAACTTTTCCTTAGGATTATATCGCTTATTTAGCAGAAAATGGATTTTTAAAGCCCTTTCTCTTCGGCTTTTGAGCTTCTTTTTTGCCTTGAAGCTCCTTTTTAAGCGCTTCGTTGCTTTTTTGAAGCTCTTTACTTTGGCATCTCAGCCTTGCGTTTTCAATAACATATCCGTCTGCAACCGACTGCGCTTTTTCAAGGCTTCTTCTTGTTGTAACAATGCTTTCAAAAAGCTTGTATGCACTGTATACCGCCTCATCGTTTATGCTTAAAGCACATTCTCTCATTTCGGCGGAGGAGAGCCCCTTTACCGCGTCATACGCCTGACCTGCAATGCGTCCGCAATGCAAAACATAAGCAGAGTAAAGCTCCTTATCCTCGTTGAAGCCGTGAGCCGTTGCAAACTCCTCAAATTTGTTTAAAACGGTGAAAAGAGAATAAATCCTGTGCTTCGTAACCGTTGAGGTAACAACGGAGCCCTCTCTTATTCTGCGCAAATAAAGAATAATATTTCTGTATGCCGCTCTCTTTGCCGAAAGAAGCGTTTGAATATTGAAAATATTATCCTCATAAACAATTCCCTCAACAAAGGAAATGTTGTTTTCCGTAAGAAATTCCTTTCTGACAAGCTGAAAGCAGGTTGACGAGCAAAAGGTTTTGTTGTTAACTGCGGATATATACATATCTCTGCCCGTCATAACCTCATCATAAACGCCCTGCTTAACGGCGGTGGGCTTTACAAATTTATAGTTCTTTTTTATTTCATCATTGTGATAAAAAGCCGTATAGTCAAAATAAAGTATGTCAAGGTTATTATTTTGAGCTTCGCTGTATAGATATTCATACGCCCTCGGATGAATTTTATCGTCGCTGTCAAGAAAATGAATATATTTTCCGCGTGCACGGGGAAGCGCAAGGTTTCTGCTGCTTGCGGCACCGCCGTTTTGCTTCGTTAAAACAATTATGCGCCCGTCCTTTTCGGCATATTCTTTAAGAATTTCGGGCGTTGAATCTGTTGAGCCGTCGTCAATGCAGATTATTTCCAAATCCTTTAAGGTGCTGTTCAGTGCGCTGTCAAGACATTCGCCAATATATTCCTCAACATTATATGCGGGAATGATTACGGAAATCTTCGGCTCGCTCGAGGGCTCCTCGGATATTAGGCAGGGCAGAGCGTCTGCGTCAATATAGGGCAAAGCCTTTTTCTCCTGCGCCTTTTCGTTTTGAATAATATCAAAAAGCTTTTCGGCAGGGGTTTTTAAAACGCTTATCAATCGCTTAAAATCAGCCTTGCAGGGAAAATATCCCTCGGTGTGTCCTAAAATTCCGAGCCTGTAAAAGCCGCTTTCGGTAAGCTCGTTTGCGTATTCAATAAATTCGTTCTTATCATCAACTGCATAAAGATTTTTAAGCAATTGCGAAAGCGCAAAGGAGGTAAAATCCTTTTCCGTTAACGAGAAAATCCCAAAGCCTTGAAGCACTTTTTTCAGCCTGATTAATTGAGAAATCAGATCTTTTTCAAATTCTTCTGCGCTTCTTGCAAAAAGGTGAGAGCCGTCAAAGGCAACAGAATTATCCAAAGCTTCCTCGGCATTTAATATAACCGTGTATTCGCTATCAAAGGCCGAAGCACCGTTTGCCTTGTATTTTTCAGCAAGGCTTTCTGCCGCTTCAAATGAAAAGCGTTCGTTTGCACATTTTTGTGTGCAAATAATTTTGCAGTCTTGCAGGTCTGCATTTTCGTTTATTTTTATTGCGTCCTCGTTGGAAATAATAATTGAAGCAAAAGTCATAAAATATCACCTTGATTAGATTAAATATTAGTTATATTATTGTTTATTATAGCAATTACCGTTCGTATTTGTCAATTTTATCTTATTTGACACAGATTTGACATAAAACAAATTGTTATTTGATTAAAAACAAATAATATAAAGGAGATATTTTGAGAGGTTTAAAGAATATGAGTATTTTTGATTTGTTTTCCATGCTCGGCGGACTTGCAATGTTTCTTTACGGTATGCACTATATGGGCGAGCAGCTTGAAAAGCTTTCGGGCGGTAAGCTTGAAAGAATCCTTGAAAAAATGACGGATAAAACATATAAGGGCGTTTTGCTCGGATGTGTTGTAACTGCCGTTATTCAATCGTCATCAGCCGTAACGGTTATGGTTGTCGGCTTCGTTAATTCGGGAATTATGGAGCTTTCGCGCGCCATCGGCGTTATTATGGGCGCAAATGTGGGCACAACAGTAACGGCTTGGGTGCTTTCGCTCACGGGATTGAGCGGCGACAGCTTGATTATCAATTTGTTAAAGCCCTCCTCCTTTGCACCCGTGCTTGCCGTTATCGGAGTTTTTATGCTTATGTTTTCTAAATCCGATAAGAAAAAGAATATCGGCGGAATTTTAACGGGCTTCGGAGTTCTTATGCTGGGTATGAATTATATGAGCTCTGCAATGTCCGGCCTTGCGGATAACGAGCAGTTTACCTCGATACTTCTTAAATTCAGCAATCCTGTTTTGGGCCTCCTTGCGGGAACGGTTTTAACGGCGGTTATTCAGTCGTCAAGCGCATCTGTCGGTATTCTTCAGGCGCTTGCAATTTCGGGCAGCGTTTCCTATGCAACGGCGTTTCCTATTATTCTCGGCCAAAATATAGGAACCTGCGTAACCGCAATCATCTCCTCTGTGGGAACAAGTAAAAATGCAAAAAGAGCGGCTTGCGCCCATCTGTATTTTAATGTTATAGGCGTTATTCTTGCAATGGCAATCTTTTACGGCGCAAATGCAATATTCCATTTTGATTTTCTCGAAAATCCGATTTCCGCTTCGCAAATTGCGGTTATGCATTCTGTGTTTAATATTTTCTCAACGATTGTTCTTCTGCCGTTTACAAAGCAGCTTGAATTTCTTGCGAATAAAACGATCAAGAGTGAACATATTCAGGGCGAGCAGACAATTTTGCTTGACGACCGTTTTCTTATCAACCCCTCCTATGCCGTTGAAAAAAGCAGAGAGCTCACTATTGAAATGGCAGAGGTTGTTGAAAAAACGGCTATTACGGCTATGTCTGCCGTTAAGAATTACACAGAGGAAAAAGCGCAGCTGATTAAGGAAAACGAAAAGAAAACAGATAAATACGAAGAGGTGCTTGAAGCATATCTTGTTAAAATCAGCGCGCTTAATCTTAATGATGAAGACAGTAAGAATGTTTTCATTCTGCATCACGCTATCGAAAACTTTGAAAAGATAGGCGATTACAGCGAGGATATCTTAAAGATTAAAAAGAATATCAATAAAAATAATATTAATTTCTCTGAAAAAGCAAAGTATGAGCTTTCCGTTATGATGGCGGCAACAACAAAAATCATAACCTTAACAACAGAGGTGTTTAAAACAAACGATAAGGAAAAGGCAAAGGCGATTGAGCCGCTTGAAGAGGCGATTGATAAAATCAAGAAGGAGCTTAAAAACAGGCACTTAAAGCGCATTGAACTCGGCTCCTGTTCGGTTGACCAGGGCTTCGTTTATCTTGATATAATCAACGCCCTTGAAAGAATAGCAGATCATTGCTCAAGCCTTGCCGTTTCAATGATAGAGCTTGAAAGCGGAGATTATAATGTTCACGAATACACCCGTGATTTAAAGGAAACAGATAAAGAATTTATAGAAAATCTTGATGCATATCTTGAAAAATATTCAATAAACTGAAATAATATATAATTAAGATATTGAAAAAACAGTGAAAGAATAAAGGAGAATATTTTATGCCTCTGATTTATATTCTTGAAGATGACGACAGCGTAAGAGAGCTTGAAGCCTATGCGCTTCGAGGAAACGGCTATGAGGTTGGCGGTTTTTCAAATCCAAAGGATTTTTATGAAGCACTTGAAAGGGAAAAACCCGATCTTGTTGTTGCAGATGTTATGCTTCCGGGGGAGGACGGCTTATCCGTAACCAAAAAGCTCCGTGCAAGCTCGGAATATAAAAATATCCCGATAGTTATTGTTTCCGCAAAGGATTCGGAAATAGACGCCATAAGGGGATTTGATAACGGCGCCGACGATTATATAACAAAGCCGTTTTCCGTTATGATTTTCCTTTCGCGCATAAAGGCGGTTTTGCGCAGGGCGGGCTCTCCTCAAACAAAGCAGAGCTACACCTATAAAACAATAACCGTTGATGATAAAAAGCATAAGGTTTATTCAAACGGTAAAGAGGTTGAATTAACCTTTAAGGAATATGAAATTCTTAAATATCTTTTACTTAATGAGGGCATTGCCGTAACACGTGAACAGCTTCTTAACGAGGTTTGGGGTTATGACAGTGAAAGCGAAACAAGAACGGTGGACAGTCATATTTTAACTTTAAGAAAAAAGCTCGGCGAAGGCGGCTCACTTATTGAAACAATACGCCACGTCGGCTATAAGTTGGGTGATTGATTTGACAGGAAAAATATTTAATTTTATGGCGGCATCCTCTGCTTTATCGGTTGCCGCCGCGTTTATAATTTATTCCGTTTATTTTGAGGTGCGGATAAAGGGAACTTCGTTTGCCTTAACCTCGGGCTTTTTCCTCAGATGTGCAGTTATTTTTCTGCTCGTTATTGTTGTTTCTCTTATCATTTCGTTTTTCTTTTCAAATTCGGCGGTTAAGCGACTTGTTAGGGATATAGATAAAATGGGTAATGACCCGGATAATATCGAAAAGAACTGCCCCTATGAAGAATTAAAGCCGTTTGCAGGCAGAGTTCAGGTTCAGCTTGATGAAAAAGAAAAGCTTCTCACTATGAAAAAAAGGTTTACGGCTAATGTTTCGCACGAGCTGAAAACTCCGCTGACCTCAATTTCGGGCTACGGCGAAATGCTCCAAAGCAATATGGTTGCGCCCGATGATGTTGCAAAAATCGGCGGTATTATATGCAAGGAATCGCAAAGGCTTATAAATTTAACACACGATATTATTCAGCTTTCACAGCTTGAAGAATATGATTATAAGCCCATTATTGATTTTGTTGATTTGCTTGATGTTGTTAATTACTGCGTTGAGGCACTTTCCGTTAAGGCGCAGAAAAAGAATGTAGCGGTAAGCGTTGCAGGGGAAAACTGCCGTGTTAAAGGATCAAAATCTCTTATTGAGGAGCTTGTGTATAATCTTGTTGAAAACGCAATAAAATATAATGTTGAAAACGGCAGGGTTGATATAACTATTGAAAACACGGAAAAATTTGTTTCTTTGTGTGTTAAAGATACGGGCATCGGAATCCCCGAAAAATATCAGGACAGAATTTTCGAAAGATTTTTCAGGGTTGATAAATCGCGTTCAAAGGCAACGGGCGGAACGGGTCTCGGTCTTGCAATTGTTAAGCACACCGCAGAGTATCTCGGAGGCTCTGTAAAACTGGAAAGCAGGGAAAATGAGGGAACGGCAATAACCGTTTTGCTTGCAAAATAAAAATTGCTACTCATTAAAAAATAAAATATTTAAAGCGTCTGTTTTTGGCTTAAACAGGCGCTTTTTTTGCGGATAAATCCTAAATGTAAAGCATAGTTGCGGGCAATGTAAAGCATAGTTTATAGTAATTTTTTCGCCGTTTTGATAGTATTTTGGCAAGGCGGAAAGGAAAGCCGCCGCAATAAATGAACAGGAGAAAAATTATGTCAGTTTACAAAACAGAAAACTTCAAAATCGCAAGAAAAATAGTATCCAATATGACCGCTCAAAGCTGGGAGGAAATTCCGCACGTAACGATGACCTATGAAGCAGATGCAACCGAGCTTCTTGAAGAAATTAAAAGGCTTAATGATGAAAGGGCGCAGGGCGAGGACAAGATAACCATAAACACGGTTATGTTGAAAATTATCTGTGAGGGACTAAAAGCCGCTCCCAAAATGAACACAACACTTGATTTTAACAGAAAGCTCGTCAGGGGAACTCTTAAATATCACGATCAAATTGATATTTCAATGCCTATGATTTTGCACACGGGCGAAATGATGACTGTTAATATGCACGATATGGGAAGTAAAACCTTAACCGAAATGACCTGTGCAATTAACGACACGGTGCGCCGTGCGAATAACAGTAATCTGGAAGAGGTTATGTATGAGGTTTCTATTGATAACACCTTAACCGGCTTAAAGCAGGGTAAAATACTTCAAGCCATTCGCAGACTTTACGGCTCAAAAATGCCCGGAAAGCATCAGGTTAAGGTTTTATCGGGCAAGGCTAAAAGGGGATATTATTCAATTCCCGAAAAGGACAGATTAACAAAGCACGATATCGAGCAGGGAACAACAACTGTTTCAAATTTAGGCTCAATATACAGAGAGCAAAAGGGCTTTTGCGCTCTGCTTGAAATAATCCCACCGCAAACAACTGCTTTCGCCGTTAACGCCGTTCAGAAAAGGGCGGTTGTTGTAACGGATGAAAATTCAAACGATAAAATCGAGGTAAGAAAAATTATCCCGATAACCGTTGCAATAGACCACCGCGCGCTTGATTACGGCGACTGCGTCGGCTTTTTCAAACGCCTTGATGAAATCTTTGCAAATCCTTCCCTTATCCGCGAATGGAAATGAAAAAACAACACCCAAGCTTTATTGTTGGATAACTTGGGGGATTATTTTTGGTTTGTTGACAATGCTTTATTAATATTATATAATCGAATTTGGACAAAGGAAACTGTCGAAAAACGGTAGGCGGTTAGCTCTCTGTACATAGAGGGCAGTGCCCTCTAATCTGTATTAGGGGGTGATGCTATGGAATATCTTGTTATTACTGCAATAATTATTGTTGCGGCAACAGGCTACATTTTAAGCATAAAAAAATAACCGCCCAACAGTCCGCTAAAACCAAGGGCGATTATTTCAAACTTATTTAGGGGCTAACCGTCTATCCGATAAGCCCTTTGTCTGTAATTATAGTAGCATAATATTTCATTTTTGTCAACTCATTGTTTTATTATCGGTATAATGTTGGCATTATGTAAAGAAGGCTCCTTGGGAGCCTTTTTTCTTGCATAGTGAATTGAATTGTGATAAAGTTATATTAAGAGATATTTTTGAAATTTTTTTATTTCGTTCTCTATATTTTATAAGGGGGAGTTCCTATGAAAATTGCACTTATTGTTATTGCGGTTATTGTCGTTCTTATCATTATTTATGTTGTTTCGGCATATAATTCGCTTATCGGAAAAAGAAACACGGTTGATGAAGCATTCTCAACAATGGATGTTTATCTTAAAAAGCGTTGGGATTTAATCCCGAATATCGTAGCCTCCGTTAAGGGCTATGCAAAGCACGAGGCTCAAACTCTTGAAAATGTTATTAAAGCAAGAAATGGCAGGTATCAGGATTTGTCTGACGAGGAAAAGCTGACTGCCAACGCCGAGCTTTCAAAGAGCCTTGCAGGTATAAATGTTGTTGCAGAGCAGTATCCCGATTTAAAGGCAAATGAAAATTTCCTAAATCTTAATGCCCAGCTTCAAAAAACAGAGGAGGATATTGCAAACGCAAGAAAGTATTACAATGCCGTTGTTAAGGATTATAACAACAAGGTTCAAATGTTCCCGTCAAGCATTGTTGCATCAATGTTTAAATTCTCTGCAAGAAAAATGTTTATAATTGAAAATGAAGCCGAAAAAGAGGCAGTAAAGGTGGAGTTTTAATGGCTGAAATAAAAAAAGCTTTAACGCTCCTTTGCGTGCTTTTGCTTGCTTTGGCAATCCCGTTTTCCGCGTTTGCCGAGGACGATAATTATATAAATGATTTCGGCTATGAGCCGTATTATATAACTGCTTATAATGTTAATATTAATGTTACGCAGGATAATATTCTTCAAATCAATGAAACGATAGACGCTTATTTTAACGAGTCGCGCCACGGAATTTACAGATATATTCCAACCGTTAATACTGTTGAAAGGCAGGACGGCTCCTCGGGCACAACACACGCTAAAATAAGAAATGTGCGTTGCAGTGATAATTATTCCTCGTCATACGAAAACGGCGATTATGTTATGCAGATAGGCGATGAGGATATAACTCTCACGGGCGCACACACCTATAATATTTCCTATGAATATCAGCTCGGTCAGGATATTGCAGACGGCTTTGACGAGCTTTACTATAATATTATAGGAGCAGGCTGGGATACTTATATTCAAAATGTTTCTTTCAGCATTGTTATGCCCAAGGAGTTTGACGAATCTCTTCTCGGCTTCTCCTCGGGAGCATATAAAACGGCAGGCACCGAAAACATAGAATATTATGTAAACGGCAATGAAATCAGCGGAAGATTAACCGAAACGCTTGCACCCTATGAGGCACTTACCGTTAGGCTTGAATTGCCGGAGGGATATTTTTATTTCAATAAAGCAGCGCATATTGCAAAGCTTGCGTTAATGGTTTTAATTCCCGTTTTATGCCTAATATTTGTTCTTTTGATTTGGAAAAAGCACGGCAAGGATAAGAAAACCGTTAAGGTTGTTGAATTTTATCCTCCCGAGGGTATGAGCAGTGCAGATGTTGCATACTGGTATAACGGAATGTTAACTAACGATAATATTGTTCCAATGCTTATTGAGCTTGCAAACGACGGATATATAACAATCCGCCAAACAGAAACGAAAAAGCCATTTCGCACCACGCAGGATTTTGTTATTGAAAGCAGAAAATACTGCGATTCAAAGGATATAAACAAAAGAATGTTTTATAACGGTCTGTTTGAAAACGGCAGAACTTGGGTAACAAAGGAAGACCTTGAAGACGAGTTTTATAAAACGCTTGACGCTATTGCTATGAATTATAACACCTCTGAAAACAGAAAAAAGGTTTTTGATTCAAAATCTCTTAAAATGCGTCTTCTTTGCTGGGCGGTAACAATTGCCTGCCTGCTTTTGAATATTTTCATTCTTAATCTCACCTTTGGAACGGCGGAAAGGTTTTTAGCCTTTTTCGCAGGTGCGGCAATTCTTGTTTGCGCGTTTATTCTCTCCTTCTTCGTCAGACGAAGAACTCAGGCGGGCGCGGAAATACTGCAAAAAATCGAGGGCTTCAAAATGTTCCTCAAAACCGCCGAAAAGGAAAGGCTTGAAACGCTTGTTAATGATAACCCCGAATATTTTTATGATATTCTGCCTTATGCCTATGTTCTTGATGTTTCAAAGGAATGGACAAAGAATTTTGAAAGTATCGCAATTGAACAGCCTAAATGGTATGTCGGCGTTGGCCCGTTTGACAGAATGATGATGTATAGCTTTATGAACAGCACAATGCAAAGCTGTGCCCAGGCAATGACCTCATCTCCGCAAACCTCTTCAAGCGGCGGCGGTGGCTTCTCGGGCGGAGGCTCCGGCGGCGGTGGCGGCGGAAGCTGGTAAATCAATTATTATTAATTAAATAAAGCATAAAAAACGCTTCGGAAGCATAAAAATTCCGAAGCGTTCTTTCATTTATTTTGTTTTTTATTCGATCTTTTCGTCGCCTAAAAACGCATATTTAATCCCTTTAACATCAACCTCATTGCCGCTGTAATTTTCAAGATAATTAATAAGGTCTGCGGCGTTGTCAAAAACGCTGATAAGCTCAAGCGAAGCGTTCTTCATAAATTTTTCATCAACGGTGTATTTAAGCATTTCAAGCATTTTATCATAAAAGCCGAACGGATTGAAAACGACAATCGGCTTGCTGTGCCGTCCCAACTGCTTTAAGGTGTAAACCTCAAAAAATTCCTCAAAGGTGCCTATTCCGCCGGGCGCAATAACAAATGCGTCTGCGTTGTCCTCCATAAAGGTTTTGCGCTCTGCCATCGTTTTTGTAAGCTTAAAATCGGTGCAGCCTTTGAAAAAAACATTATATTCCGTCATAAAATCGGGCGCAACGCCGAGAATATATCCCTTGTTGTCAAAAAATCCCTGCGCGCAGGCACCCATAACTCCGCAGCCGCCTCCGCCGAAAACAAGGCCGTGGCCTTTTTTTGCCATTTCGGCTGATAAGTCATAAGCGGCTTTTGAATATTTTTCATCTATAATATCGCTTGAAGCGCCGAAGATACATATATTCACAAAATCAATCCTTTCGTAATTTGTTTGTTTATTTAATTATTATATCAGCAATAATAATAATATTCAATAAAATAATTATTAAATCATAAAACACTTCTTGAAAACAGAAAAGCAACAGTATATAATGTAAGCGTGAAAATATACATTTTGGAGATTTGCAGATGGAAAGGTTTATGGATAAGGACTTTTTGCTTGATACAGAAACGGCAAAAAAGCTTTTTCACGAATACTGTGAAAATATGCCGATTTGCGATTATCATTGCCATTTAAGTCCAAAGGAAATATATGAAAATAAAGCCCCCTCGGATATTTCACAGCTTTGGCTTTCGGGCGATCATTATAAGTGGCGTGCAATGCGCTCCTGCGGCGTTTCGGAGGAATACTGCACGGGCAATAAAAGCCCCAAGGAAAAGTTTGAAAAATTTGCCTATACGCTTCAATATGCAATCGGCAATCCGCTTTATCATTGGGCGCATATAGAGCTTCAACGCTATTTCGGAATAGACACTCCTCTGTGTGCCAAAACGGCAGACGATATTTATGAGCGTGCCAATAACGCAATAGCAAACGGAGATTTCAGACCGCAAAGCCTCATAACAAAATCAAATGTTAAGGTTGTTTGCACAACCGATGACCCCGCAGACGATTTGAAATATCATAAGCTTCTTAAAGAAAATAAGGAGTTTGACTGCAAGGTGCTTCCGAGCTTTCGACCCGATAAGGCGCTTAACATTAACGCGCAGGGCTTTACCGAATATATTTCACTGCTTTCGCAGGCTTCGGGTGTTGAAATAAAGAGCTATCGGGATGCGGTTAAGGTGCTTCTTTGCAGAGCCGATTATTTTGACGAAGCAGGCTGCCGCGTTTCCGACCAGGCGTTTGATTATGTTCCTTTTGAAAAGGCTTCTCCCGAGGAGCTTGAAAGCATTTTCAGCCGCGCGTTAAACGGCGAAAGTGTAAGTAAAGAGGAAGAGGATAAATATAAAACCGCCGTTATGCTTGAGCTCGGCAAAAAATATTGTGAGCTCGGCTGGGCAATGGAAATTCATATCGGCGCAATGAGGAATAATAATTCGCTTATGTTTGCCGAAAAGGGTGCCGATATAGGCTTTGATTCCGTTGGCGACGAAAATATCGCAAAGGGGCTCAGCCGTTTCCTTGATGCTCTTAATTCGCAGAAAAAGCTTCCCAAAACAGTTTTGTTCAATCTTAATAATAAAGATAATATCGTTCTTGCAACAATGCTCGGAAATTTCCAAAGCGACGAGGCTGAGTCAAAAATTCAGTTCGGCCCTGCTTGGTGGTTTCTTGACACAATGGACGGTATGACCGAGCAGATGAAGGCGCTCGGAAATCTCGGCATACTCGGTAAATTTATCGGTATGGAAACGGATTCACGCTCCTTTACCTCTTACGGCAGGCACGAATATTTCCGCAGAATAATGTGCTCGCTTATCGGCAGATGGGTTGAACAGGGCTGGTATGCAAACGACGAGGAAATGCTTAAAGAAATAGTTCAGGGCATTTCATATAACAACGCAATGAAGTATTTTAATTTTTAAAGGAGAGAACTTTTATGAACCTCAATTTGAGACCAAAGGAAGAATGTATGTTTGATGAAATTTCGCTTGGCGAAATTATGCTTCGTCTTGATCCCGGCGAGGGCAGAATTAAAACTGCCCGCTCTTTCAGAGCTTGGGAAGGCGGCGGAGAATATAATGTTGCAAGAGGCTTGCGCCGTTGCTTCGGAATGAAAACGGCGGTTGCAACCGCCTTTGCGGAAAACGAGGTTGGTTATCTGCTTGAAGATTTGGTGCTTCAAGGCGGAGTAGACACCTCTCTTATCAAATGGGTAAAATATGACGGAATAGGCAGAACAACAAGAAACGGCCTTAATTTCACTGAAAGAGGCTTCGGTATCCGCGGTGCAGTCGGAACTTCTGACAGAGGCAACACCGCTATCAGTCAGGTTAAGCCCGGAGATTTTGATTGGGATTATATTTTCGGCACTCTCGGCGTTCGCTGGCTTCACACAGGCGGTATCTTTGCCGCTCTCTCCGAAAACACGGCTCAGGTTGCCATTGAAGCGGTTAAGGCCGCTAAAAAGTACGGCACAATTGTTTCCTACGATTTGAATTACCGCCCGTCTCTTTGGAATGATATCGGCGGTCAGGCAAAGGCGCAGGAGGTTAATAAGGAAATTGCAAAATATATTGATGTTATGATAGGCAATGAGGAGGATTTCACAGCCTGCCTCGGCTTTGAGATTGAGGGTAACGACGCTCAGCTCAAAGAGCTTAATCTTGACGGCTATGTTAAAATGCTCGGCGAGGTTTGCAAAGCTTATCCTAATTTCAAGGTTATTGCAACAACTCTTCGCACGGTTAAAACCGCAACCGTAAACGATTGGAAGGCTATCTGCTATGCAGACGGTAAGGTTTATAATTCAATTGAATTCCCGGCTCTCGAAATTATGGACCGTGTTGGCGGAGGCGACAGCTTCGCTTCCGGCTTAATTTACGGTCTTATGACCTATGAGGACGCGCAAAAGGCGGTTAATTACGGCGTTGTTCACGGAGCTCTTGCAATGACAACCCCCGGCGACACCTCAATGGCTTCTCTTAAAGAGGTTGAAAGCAAGGTAAACGGCGGCTCTGCAAGAGTACAAAGATAAAACAATATTTAACAGGAGGATAATCCAATGGCAAATAAAATTGAAACGCTTGCTAAAATTCAAGAGGTTGGAATTGTTGCGGTTGTTCGCGCAACCTCAATTGAGCAGGCGGAAAAAATAACAGATGCGTGCATTGCAGGCGGTGTTGCGGCAATCGAATTAACCTTTACGGTTCCGCACGCAGATAAGCTTATTGAAGCAATGAAGGAAAAGTATAACAGCGGCGAAATCATTATCGGCGCAGGAACGGTTATGGACGCCGCAACGGCAAGAATTGCAATTCTTGCAGGCGCGGAATATATCGTTTCTCCTTATTTTGATCCCGAAACAGTTAAGTGCTGCAACAGATACGGCGTTCCATCTATGCCGGGAATTTATACTCCAACAGAGGCGGTTGCCGCAATGGAATGCGGTGCAGATGTGCTTAAAGTGTTCCCCGGCGATATTGCAGGCCCTGCCTTTATTAAGGATATTCACGGCCCTATTCCGAATGCAGTTATGATGCCGTCGGGCGGCGTTGATGTTGATAATGTTAAGGATTGGATAAAGGCGGGTGCAATTGCCTGCGGCGCAGGCTCCTCGCTTATTGCAGGTGCAAAAACAGGCGATTATGATAAGATTACCGAAACGGGTAAGCTTTTCGTTCAGCGCATTAAGGAAGCAAGAGCCGAAATGGCAAAATAAATCATATTTTAATGATGAAAGGAAGTTTAAGAATATGAAGAAAAAATTATGTAAAGACCCAACCGATCAGAAAATCGCAGGTGTGTGCAGCGGATTTGCAAAATATTTGAATGTTGATGTAACAATTATCCGCCTCTTGTGGGCGCTCCTGTTCTTTTGTGGAGGAACAGGCTTGCTTGCTTATATCATTTGCGCTTTGGTTATGCCTGAGGGTCCCGATGAGCCTCAAAGTTATCAAAATGTTGATTATGAAGATGTAAAGTAATCAGCCTTTACATAACAGTATAAAATAACGCCCCCGAGACCCTGTGCCTCGGGGGCGTTTTTGTGTTTAATATCAGTATGAAATAACGCCGAGCGTTTCAAGAACGGAGCTGATAAGAATTGCAAAAATGCAAATCGGAGCAATCCATTTAACCATAACGGCATAGAATTTTTTCATCTTAAACGGCCCGTTCAGCTCAACCTCACTTATGATAAGGTCGGGCTTCAAAACAAAGCCAACAAGTATGCAGGTCATCATACCAACAATCGGCATAAGAACGCTGTTTGAAACGAAATCAAGGAAATCAAGAATACTTAAATTGAATATCGTTACATTGCTTAATACACCGAAGCCGAGCGAGCAGAGAACACCTATGACAATCATATAAAGATAACAAATCACGGTTGCCTTTTTTCTGCCGATTTTGAATTTATCGTCTATTCCCGCAACAATTGCTTCCATAACGGAAACGGAGCTTGTAAGCGCCGCAAAAAGAACAAGCAGGAAAAATGCCGCGCCGACAACCGAGCCGAACTTCATTTCATTGAAAACCTTGGGAAGTGTTATAAACATAAGGCTTGGTCCTTTGCCGAGTGCCGCCTCGTCTCCACCCGAATAAGCGAAAACTGCGGGCACAATCATAAGTCCTGCAAGGAAAGCAATCAAGGTGTCAAAAATTTCTATTCTTCTTGTTGATTTTTCAATATGGTCCTCTGCCTTAACATAAGAGCCGTAGGTAACCATAATTCCCATTGCAAGCGACATAGAGAAGAAAAGCTGACCCAATGCGGCAAGAATTGTTTTTATGCTCAGCTTGCTGAAATCGGGTTTAAGATAATATGCAACTCCCGCACCTGCGCCCTCTCGCGTTAAAACATAAATTGTTAATGCAACGGTTAAAACGAAAAGAGCAGGCATAAGAATTTTGCTGAATTTTTCAATTCCCTTGCTAACACCGAGAAAAATAACAACCGCCGTTATTGTTGCGAAAACAAGAAACCAAATTATCGGCTCTCCTGTTTGAGAGATAAAGCCTGTAAAATAATCGTCTCCTGCCGATTCGGAAACCTTGCCTACCGTCATTGTTGCGGCGTATTTTGTAACCCAGCCGCCGATAAGGCAGTAATAGGGAAGAATAAGCACGGGAACAAGCGTTGCAAGCTTTCCGAGCCAATCCCATTTTTTGTTTAGGCTGCCGAAGGCTTCCATCGGGCTTAATCTTGTTTTTCTGCCTATTGCAATTTCGGTTATCATCAGCGTAAAGCCGAAGGTAATGGCTAAAATAATATAAACAAGCAGAAAAA